>Ga0224505_10000418_pt1 | contig 29537 bp, 20 predicted proteins | sample SF_Jan12_sed_USG_FD_169102 | JGI IMG/M metagenome (GOLD analysis project Ga0224505, IMG submission 169102) | Sediment microbial communities from San Francisco Bay, California, United States - SF_Jan12_sed_USGS_4_1 | ecosystem: Environmental > Aquatic > Marine > Sediment | place: USA: California... | reverse complement strand
ATCCAAATCATCAAACGGTCAATACTGGCTGAAAGAGTATGATCAATTATCACATCCTGGAAATGACCGTAAGCTTTCGATAAAAAGCAATATCGTCTATACTATTGTTGAAGAAAAACCAAATCTCCTTTGGTTTGGAACACGCGGAGGAGGAATCTACAGGTATAATGCACTTACAAAAGAAATTGAGGCGCACATACAAATCAGCGGTGATGCAAAGAATAGCCTAAGTAACAATGATGTACTGAGTCTCCATATAGACAAGCAAGAACAGCTTTGGATTGGGTCCAGCGGCGGCCTTGATCGCCTGTTCCTCCAAAATAAACCCTATCGTATCGAGCACTTTACGCAGCGAGAAGGGCTACCAAATAATACAATTCATGGTATCCTGGAGGATTCTAAAACAAATATCTGGCTTTCCACAAATCTCGGGCTTGTTATGTTCGACAGAGCCAAGAATTCCTTCAAAACCTTTGACGCCAATGATGGACTGAAAAATAACGAATTTGCAGATGGTGCTGCATTTCAATCTGCACTGTCGTCAAAACTCTACTTTGGTGGAATTGATGGATTGGACATTGTATATCCGCAGAAACTGCACATACCAGACTATTTTCCACGGCTGTATTTAACGGAATTTCAAATTCGAAACGCCACCATAACAGCTGGCGATGAAAGCCGAATTCTATCAGAAAATATTGAATTGACCGAAGAAATTACACTGAATTATGATCAAAATTTCATCAGCTTTTTCTTCACTACACTTGATTATTGGAATAAGCAAAAAAGCGAATACAGTTACTTTCTCGAGAATTTCGATAAAGATTGGAACTACATTGGGTCACAACAATCAGTTACCTTCACAAATGTACCACCCGGCCATTACAACCTTTACATTAACTCAACCAATGAAAATGGAGACTGGGGGAAATCACCAAAAACTATCGGAATCACAATTGCCCCTCCATTTTGGAAAACACCTTGGGCGTATGCATGCTATTTCCTATTGGCCATAGGGCTTCAAACAGGAATCGTCCTCTACATACGGTGGAGGACCAGAACAAAAAAGGCAATGGCAATGAGCAAGTTCAAAGCTCAACAACTCAAAGAATTAAATGATTACAAACTTCAATTCTTCACAAACATAGCGCACGAATTCAGAACGCCGTTAACCTTGATCCTCGGACCAGCAGCTTTACTACTCGACAAGAGTAACAACAAAGGTGAGCAACAACAACTGAAAACGATTTATAGTAACTCGATGCGGCTTCAAAAACTCATTGACGAACTCATTCAATTCCGCAAAATAGAAAGTGGCAAAGATAAACTTACAATTGCCGATGTAGACCTGGTGTTTTTTACCCAAGAAATACTTGAATCATTTAAGCAACATGCAGCTGATCGAGAGGTGAACCTTGAATTCTATCCTGAACCTGATGCCCTGGTTGCCGGTGTTGACCATAAGAAGCTCGAAAAAATACTAATTAACCTGATCTCTAATGCCATCAAGTACAATGCAAGGGGAGGAATGGTGAGCGTGACCCTCAGAGAATCACGAGGACAGGCCATTTTCGACATCCATGACGAGGGCATTGGTATCGCAGAGGAGAACAGGAGCAAAATTTTCGAGAGTTTCTATCAAGACCCAAAAGAGGTCTCTACCACCAACGGTATTGAGAAAAGTACTGGTATTGGGTTGTCGCTAACAAAGAGCCTGGTCCAGATGCACCGTGGCGAAATAGCCGTAGAAAGTAAGTTGGGAAAAGGCAGCACATTCAGTGTGATGATACCCATTGCCAAAAGTTTCTATGCCGATCTGCCAGCGCAGAGCACACCGATGCTGTCATCTTCGTACCTGCCGGAAAAAATATCCATGGAGTTTGAGACAGACCACTATCTGAATGGGCAACTTCAGAAAGAAACAACGCACTTATTACCTTTACGGGAATATTCCGTACTCGTAGTTGATGATCACGCCAGTATTATTTCCCTACTGGATAACATCCTGTCAGACAAGTATATTATTTATAAAGCCCGAAATGGAAAAAAAGCGTTGGATATCCTGGAAGAAGAAAGAATTGATCTTGTAATCAGCGATGTGATCATGCCGGATATGAATGGCTTAACATTATGCAGGAAAATAAAAGAAAATATTCAATTCAGTCATATTCCCGTGATACTGCTTACCGCCAAAGGAGAAATTGAAAACAGGATCGAGGGGCTGCAGGTTGGTGCAGACTCCTATATCCCAAAACCTTTTCATCCCCATCATCTTTTCGTCCGCATCACAAAGTTGATCGAGCGAATGGAATTGATCCGGAAGAAATTCAGGGATCATGCCGGGATAGACCTTAAAAAACTGGGCATTGGAGAAAAGGATGATGATTTCTTTTCGAGGATCACACATTGCATCCAACATCACTTAAACGAGCCTGGATTCAATGCCGACATAATTGCTGAAGAGGTGGGAATGAGCAAAGCCTCATTGTATAAAAAAGTAAAAACAATCACGAGTCTTACGCCACATGGACTGATCAAACAGTACCGCCTCAAGAAAGCAGCAGACTTGCTGAGAAACTCTGACCTGAGTGTCTCCGAAGTAATTTACGAAACCGGATTTAATAGCCGCTCCTACTTCTATAAATCATTCAATGAAATGTTTCATTGCCATCCAAAAGATGTTGAACGCGCAAAAAGTTCATAGTGGGTTTACGGTAGCGGAAACAATGGCCTCCATTCGGATGAAATCTGAATTGTTCATGTATTTTCTGTTTTAATTAATTAGAAAATTGATGAGATTGTAGCCATGAGGATACAATTATTAGCTTTACTCTTCCTGGCATATACACCATCTTACACACAGTCGGCTTCCAAGACACCCAATATTGTGCTGATCTTTCTGGATGATGTTGGTAATGGCGATTTGAGTTCTACCGGAGCTTTGTCGTACAGCACACCAGTTATTGATCAACTCGCGAGCGAGGGTCTGCGTTTTACGAACTACCTGGCAGTTCAGGCTGTTTGCTCAGCTTCGCGCGCGGGTTTATTGACAGGTTGTTATCCAAACAGGATTGGATTCAGTGGAGCACTGGGTCCAAACAGCAAAGTGGGCATCCATGCGGATGAGATGACCATGGGGGAGTTGGTCAGGCAAAAGGGATATATGACAGCAATCGTGGGTAAATGGCATTTGGGTGACGCCCATCAGTTCTTACCACTGCAAAATGGATTCGATGAATATTTTGGAATACCCTACAGCAATGACATGTGGCCTGTGGATTATGATGGCAACCCGGCAACCGCCGATTCGCGAAAGGCTAAATACCCGCCACTCTATATTTATGATGGCAATGAAAAATCCATTCCAATCCGCACGCTGGATGATCAGGCGAAACTAACGTCCCTTTATACAGAACGTGCGGTAAGTTTTATAAATCGAAATAGCGGAAAGCCATTTTTTCTGTACCTGGCCCACTCGATGGCACATGTTCCAATTAATGCGTCAGAACGGTTTAAAGGAAAAAGTAAGCAAGGACTTTATGGTGATGTGATGATGGAGATCGACTGGTCTGTAAATGAGATCACGAAAGCATTGCGGGCAAACAATTTGGAAAAGAATACACTGATCATCTTCACCAGTGACAACGGACCATGGCTTAACTATGGAAATCATGCTGGGTCAACTGGCGGACTAAGGGAAGGAAAAGGAACATCCTATGAAGGAGGTCAACGCGTTCCCTGCATCTTGTATTGGAAGGGAAGAATCGGTGCGGGAAAAATCTCCAACAGCCTGGTTTCCTCCATCGATATATTTCCCACGGTCGCTGCGCTGCTTGGCGCGCCATTGCCTTCAAAAAAAATCGATGGCATAAGTCTACTTCCCATTATTAATGGTGACTATACTGCCCAGCCCCGCAAGGAGTTCTACTATTATTACCGCAGAAATAATCTGGAGGCTGTGCGTCAAGGGGATTGGAAACTTGTCCTCCCCCACCCTACCCGTACCTATCTGAAATATCCTGTCGGTAAAGACGGATACCCAGGGGAAGTAGACGAAAACTTCCCTGGAGAAATGGCATTGTATGACCTCAGACGTGACCCTGGTGAACGTTACGACGTCCAAAGTGAATTTCCTGAAATCATGAAAAATCTGCAAGCATTAGCCGAAAAGGCACGTGAGGATTTGGGTGACGAATTGTTGAGTAAGCCGGGGAACAATAGAAGGCCTTCCGGACAATTAGAGTAAACTCAGTTAATAAGGCCTTGAACTATTGCGAGTTCCCCTTAGAATGGATACATTATAGTTGATTCTATTTTCTCAAAAACAATTTGCTTCATGGCTATACAACAATATGTAGGCGTAATCATCGTCCTGGTAGCACACCAATTGTGTTTCGGGCAACAGGAAACCGCATCCTCCGGGTTTCCTGGGCCGGGTAATTTTCCTGCGCCCAACTTTGCACCACATGTCGTGATTCGTGTAAACAATAAATCCATGGAATTAAATGCTGAGGAAAGTGAGAAGTTCATGAAGGAATCCATGAAGAACTCCAGGGGTATACAAACCATCACCGTTTTAAACAGTCATGACGCAGCCGAAAGGTATGGTATCCGTGGTAAAAATGGTGTCGTCATTGCTCTGTATCAGGATGTCTACAAGCTACCTTGGGACCTCCAGATGAAATTCATAGAATTAAAATAATTTCCATCCACGTTACAACGTCACTGATGTTGTAGTCCGCTTTGCCGGTTACACGCCTTACACGATTGCCTGCAACCCTATTTCTCCTGCAGGTAGCCCAGTACGGCCTCAGTTAAATCTTTGCCAGCAACTGGCGTATAGGGACAAACTGTTTCTACTTCGTATCCACCATGTTTCCACGCTGACGCTGTAGGCAGGTACCCCAGCCAGCCGTTACTGTATCCAAAATAAAAGGTATATGCGTATGGTGAGCGCGCACGGATTTCATTTGAGATCTCACAAAATAACTCTAGCGGTGCACTCCAGATGGCAACATCATCATTAATGACCAAGAAGTTTACCGGGAGACGGACCAGGTGATCTCCCCCCCTTGTAGTTCGTGCGTAGCTACTCAAATCAGCAGACCAGCCAAGGCCCGGCTTCCTGGGGGTTTCAACAGTCACAGTTCCCGAAACCATTTTTAATGCATCAATATCAGTCGTGATTTTGCGATTGGCTTCCAGGATTCTATCTCCCAATAAAACACGAAATTGACCCAGGTGCCCTTCCTTCGCCGAAGGGTAAACGCTATAGATCGGAGCCAGGTCGCCGGCAGCCCCATTTACAAAAATCAGCGGCGCGCCAATCTTTTCCTCCACATACTCGGAAACGATGCCCGGCGCATCTCCACTAATCATCAGATTCTGATAGCCCAGCACCGTACCATGAATTGGGTAGTTGGCGACTAAGGCCAGCGGACTCCCATTCTGCTTGTCAATCCTCATCAATCCAATCCTACGATCCACGGGCCCATCCGGATTCAGGCCCAGGGAGGCTTTACCGTCAACATCAACAGCACGTCTGTTAATGTTCGCTTGAGAAAACCCCCATCCCACACCAAGAGTAGCCGGTTCAAGTTTCTCGCGCGCCGCTTTAATGCCATCAATCAATTTTTGTTCGACCATTGCTGTGTAACTTGTATCGGTTTCGTGCAGAAAGCGGTCTCCCAGAAAAACGGTTCCCAGCCCGGGTGGGCCGACCTCCGGCGCAGAATGCGTATGGGTTACGGTCCACCAGAAATTGACGGGATCAATTCCGTATAAGCGCTTAAGTTTCGCTGCCACCTTATCATATTCAAAGGGCGAAAACTCACAAATGTCGGTCGAGATCAGGAAGAATTGTGTATTGCCGTCGTCCAATACAATGATCCGATGATAAATGCGGTCCAGGGTACCAATTGACATTCGCGCACCATAGCCCAGGAGATTTTGAGATGTTTCAGGTGTTATGTCTACTTTGACTACGGCGGCTCGAAATTTCGCAGGATTTTGGGCCGGAACCCGTAAGGTGACTATCGTCAGCAGCAAGAATACTGTAATAAACTGTAAGGTAAACCAGTTAAATAGTACGGCGAAGCGGGAGTGGGAAGTGATTTGAAAATCCATGATCTTTGGGCGGTTGGTCATTAAGGTTTTTGTCCTGAAGTAACGTTTGGCTGTATGCATGCAATAATTTAGCTAAATACTGCTATCCTGGAAAGGCTTGGTTCGAGAAATAATCTCTACAACAGCCGGGAACAATCCCAGTGCGTTTTCCAACTTCGTTTCGAACTTTGACATGCTCCTTAAGGTGATAGGGTTGAAATGACTGGGTGGCTTCAAAGCTTTTGCTTACCTGGTGCTGGCGAAAGCAGAAAGATCATCTTCATTGATTAATTTAGTACGAACATTTACGAATACGGAGTATGCGTAGTGTTTGCTTTTACCACCCCATATCTCCTATCCCAATGTAGCGAGCATGGCGTAAAAATTCAGAAACATACGAAGAATAGCTATGGTACTTTCTATCGGACAAAAAGCGAATCGAAGCATAACATTAACTGCCGACCACGTCAAATCATTTGCTGCCCTGAGTGGTGACTATAACCCTTTGCACTTTGATGAATCATTTGTTTCAAAAACAAAGTTTAAACGCCTTGTTGTTCAGGGTGGTTTGACGACAGGGCTACTACACGCACTTGTCGCAATGGATATGCCTGGCCCCGGTACCGTATTCCTTAGCCAAGACTGGAAATTCACTGCTCCTGTTTTTATCGGAGATACAATTACAGCCGAAGCTGAAATTATGAGTCTACACGACAAAAAACCTGTTACCCAATTAAAGATCAAGGTTACAAGGCAAGATGGAGAAATCGTTCTGGAAGGGGAAGCGTGGTGCTATACTTTTTCAGGGGATAAATAATCGGGAATAAGCAGGCATGCACAGCAACCGACTGATACTACCCATCATTGTTTTTTCTCAATTTTGCTGCACATCGCTTTGGTTTGCCGGCAACGCCGTGATGCGTAACCTGGCCATTGAATTTCAGCTGCCGGAAAGCGCACTCGGTCATCTCACATCAGCCGTACAATTTGGCTTTATAACCGGTACATTGGTTTTTGCGTTGCTCACTATTTCGGATCGTTTTTCACCTTCCAGGGTTTTTCTCACCTGTGCGATTATAGGTGCTTTCTTTAACGCAGGAACTATATACGAAAGCAATAACTTTGCATCGTTATTGATCCTTCGTTTTCTAACGGGATTTTTCCTTGCTGGTATTTATCCTGTTGGGATGAAGATCGCCGCAGACTACTATCAGCAAGGACTTGGAAAATCACTGGGTTTTCTCGTCGGTGCCCTGGTCCTTGGAACAGCATTTCCCCATTTGTTGAAAGGGTCGGCAAGCACCTTACCCTGGACATTTTTAGTGGTGGCAACTTCCTTGTTAGCCATTCTTGGCGGGGTACTCATATGGCTATTTGTTCCTGATGGCCCATACCGCAAGGTAAGTCAAAAAGCAGACCTCACTGCTTTTCTGAATGTTTTCAAAAACCGAATCTTTCGCAGTGCCGCTTTCGGATATTTTGGACATATGTGGGAGTTGTATGCCTTTTGGGCTTTCGTACCAATAATCCTTGTCACCTACCAGGAACGTTATCCCGAAACCACAATGAATGTTTCTCTCCTATCCTTTCTTATTATTGGTATTGGTGGTTTGGCATGCGTTGTTGGTGGCTATATCGCTCAATCCCTTGGCACTAAAAAGACTGCCAGTATCGCGCTATTTCTATCAGGGGCATGCTGTTTGGTATCGCCGTTGATCTTCTTTGTCCATTCAAGTGCCGTCCTCATTGGTTTCCTTATTTTCTGGGGAATAGTTGTTATTGCCGATTCACCTTTATTCTCAACGCTGGTAGCACAAAATGCTGATGCAGAATCCAAAGGCACTGCACTTACCATCGTTAACTGTGTCGGATTCTCTATTACGATCATCAGTATTCAGCTACTCACTGCCCTGCACGGCCTAATGAATCCTGTTTACATATACGTATCATTGGCGATCGGCCCCATTTTTGGCCTGATGTCGATGCTTGGCAGAAATCGGCATCTGATGTAGATATCTGTTATTAAGTGTATTAGATTATTGAACAATTGGCCGGCCGTATTTGGTCAATGTTTCCACATTTTACATCTCGCCCTGTAGTTGCATAACATAAATGACAGACTAATTTGTGATGACAAAGGATCAGTACAGTTTCCGGAAAAGAGCTATTACATTATCACATAAAAAGTGATTCACGAATTTATTATTTATTTATCGGAAGATTCACCTTGTTTCGCAGATCAATATAGTCCGGTTCATCTATTATGATATCAAAAACTGGATTGACCAGGAAAGGCACATTCGGATTGTGTTTCTCGTATGCCTTCTGAAGCATTTCAATAGTTTTATCCTTGTTTCCGGCACAGGCATATATTATTGCAATATTAAAGACATCAAACCTGACCGTTTCCTGGTTGGCGAAAATATCATCAGCCAGCCTGTTAAGTATCCTGCTGTAACCCTCAGGTGAATCATCATCGTCGAATATAGAGTCCAGATCCAGTTGAGAGTGGTTATAGAATTCAGTAACAAGTAATCTCCACCCGTTCAGACTATCCCTGCACCTGCCGGTCGCGTGATAACATATTGGCAGAGCATTCCTGCAAAGGAAATTATTATTATCCGTTTTCAGTACACTTTCCAGGATTTTAATAGCATCTTCTGGTTGTCGGTTGTGCATCTGGTTACAACCGAATATAACCCTGTTAAATATGTTATAGGGATCAAGCTGCAGGGCGATCTTTACATACTTAACCGATTCATCTGAACGCCCAAGGGTAACATACAGGTTTGCCAGAGCCGCATAAACATCCGAAAAGTTTGGCCTTATCTCGAGTGCCTTCATATATTCCCTTTCACAAGCCTGCCAGTCCCAGTGGACCATCCCTACCATATTTGCCATGCTGTAATGCACCTCGGCAAGAGAACTGTCAAGCTCCTGGGCCTTTGCAAGGGACTGCATATATTTTCCGAAAGGATCTTTTTCCGAAGGAGGTGTGAAACCGAGTTGCAGGAAGCCAAACCAGACATCGTGTATACCAATCCAGGCTAAAGCAAAATTATTGTCTTTTTCTACTGCGGTATTGAAGTACTCCAGTGCAATTTCAAGGTCGCCGGGTGTAAATTTCCTCCAGTTGTGCCTTCCGAGGATATAGGCATCATACGCCTCCATTACATCTGTTGGAACCTTCTCAATATGCTTTTTCTCCTGGGGAGTAATTGCTGCATTCAGTTCACCGGCAATTGCTTCAGCGATCTGGCTTTGAATGAAAAATATGTCTTTAACTTCCTTAATTTCCTCCTGGTATGATTTTGCCCAGAGGTGGCGCTCCTTTGCAGCCATGATAAGCTGAACCCTCAGGCGGATATGGTTGCCATATTTTTGTGCACTGCCCTCCACGATATAATTAACTCCGAGCTCCCGGGCAATTTCAGGTATAGGTTTGGTCTGGTTCCGGTATTGCTCAACGGATGTACGCGAAAGGACCCTGAGCTCCCTGATCGACTGCAGATTTGTCAGTATCTCCTCAAGTATTCCATTTATGAAATAGGTATTTTCATCATCATTGCTGTCATTTTTAAACGGGAGAACAGCAATGGATTTTTCAGGTGGCAATAACCCGGGATCAGTGGAACGGGAGGATTCGGTTTTACTGTTCACTTCAACGGGCATCGACTTCTCTTCAGCATTACAATATTTGAGATACCATTTTATTACAATGGAGAGGTTATTAAGGACAGGCTTTACCTGTTCCGGTTCAAAATCCTTTGGATGAGTCCCATAGGTTGACAGGGTGTTAACCCCATGCATTGACGCAACAATATTTGAAGGGACTTTCTCCTCGCTGTTAAGTTTATCCATAATTCCCTTGAGCGGTTCTGTCTTCCTTGGCCTTTGCAACTCGGTCTCACAAAGATGTGTGACGATCAGCTCAAGACTCCTCCTTGAGTAAAGCATTATAACATTTGGATCCTCAGTCTGAATAAGCGATCTGATTTCCTTGCACAGACCTGGAAAATTATCCTTCAAGGTTTCAATCAGAAATTCAAATTCTCGTTTTTCTGCAGTCCAGATCATGATCTTAAATTTCTCATATATGCCACATTAACAATATGTTGAATATCGAATTGTATTAATTTCCAATTTGATTTTACAAAATAAAAAATTATTGAACATATAAACCATTTTGCTGATAACATTGTCTGGTGCTGAGATCGGATGAGAATAAATTGACACAGCAGTAACTTCCCGAAAGTTTGCGAAGAAAAATGATGCGTACATGCAAAAGCCTGGTGTCCTTTCAAGGGGATTAGACTGTTTAAAGTTTTATCTTCGCTTTATGCTTATTTACAAACGAAGAATCATGGTAGCCTGCCTACTGGCAACGCCATTCCTTACCCTCCTATTTGCGCTTAACCAGTGCGCTACGAAAGAAAACGAACCTGTTGAAATTGGCGTGTCGCGAATAGATATTACTCCCGAATACCCTGTCCGCCTCACAGGCTATGGTGACAGGAGGGAAGTGTTCGACAGCGTTGAACAAAAACTCTGGGCCAAGGCACTGGTACTCGATCAAAAAGGTAATCAACCGATGGTTTGGGTTACACTAGACCTCGTAGGATTCCCGGGCTTTATGGCAGATGATCTGTTTGCCATGCTCACAAAAAAAATTGGAATCACAGATCGTGCCCAGTTGGTCGTATCCGCAACGCACACGCACAATGGGCCCGAGACTGGTGTTTTGCTGAATATTTTCGGTGAAACACTTCCTCCCAACCAACTCGATGATGTCAAGCAATATCGTGATAATCTACTTGCCAAGCTGGAGTTACTCGTGTTGGAGGCATATGCGTCCAAAGCACCTGGCAAGCTTAGCTGGGGAATAGGTAACGCCACATTTGCCATGAACAGAAGGGTAATAGAAAATGGCAAATGGATAGACTTTGGCGAAACACCGGATGGTCCTGTTGATCATGACCTACCGGTATTGCGTGCGACGGATAACCAGGGAAAATTAGTTGCCCTGCTGGTTAACTATGCCTGCCACGGTACAACGCTGGTGCCCGAGCACAACTTTATCCATGGTGACTGGATGGGGGCAACCCAGGAGAGGCTGGAAAACAAATATCCGGGAGTCACAGCAATGGTTGCGCTCGGTTGTGCCGGAGATGCCAACCCTTCGCCGCGAGGTGAGTTTCGGTATGTGGCACAACATGCTGAAATGATTACAGACAGGATCGACAAAATGTTAACGGCCAATAGTTTTGCTGAGTTGAACGCCATTCCATCCGCGAAATACAAGCGTATTGAACTTGCTTTTGCGCACGTTCCTGATGCCAAAGAATTTGTTGAACAGTCGAAGCTAGAAGCCGCGCAGGGACTTTACGCCAGAAACAGCCTGGAAATACTTGCGCGTGGCGGCGCTATCCCGAATACAATACCCTACCCGGTGCAAGTATGGAGTTTCGGAAATCAGCTGGCTATTGTATTCCTGGGTGGCGAAGTTGTGGTTGATTACAGTCAACGCATCAAACGAGAATTTAATGGCGAAAAAATATGGGTCAACGCCTATTCAAATGATGTCTCCACGTACATCGCCTCAAAGCGGTTGTTTGCAGAAGGTGGTTATGAAGTAGACGGCTCCATGCCGTACTACAACCATCCCTCACGTTTAACCGATGATACAGAAGACAGAATCATGAAGGCTATCCATGAACTTATGCCAGCAGCGTTTCTGAAATAACATACGCATTTCTCGTGCGGAAGTTACTTCCGTGTGCCTTCTAAAATCTCAAAAATATGCCGGAACTATAACTGGAACTTGGTTCCAGCAAACCATCCGTTTCCCGCCGTTTCTCGCGCGGAAGTGTTTCTCGCGCGGAAGTGTTTCTCGCGCGGAAGTTACTTCCGTGCGCCTTCTAAAATGTTTCTCGCGCGGAAGTTACTTCCGTGCGCCCTCTAAAATCTCAAAAATATGCCGGAACCATAACTGGAACTTAGTTCCAGCTAACTATCTTTATTTAACCGTTTTACAGAAATTTTACCAGTACCGTTATGAGCGAAAAATACAAAGTTCGAGACCAATCCCGTCCCTATTTTATTACGTTTGCCGTTGAAGCATGGGTAGATGTCTTTACCCGTCAGCAGTATAAGGACATTTTCCTTGATTCGATTCGCTTTTGCCAACGAGAAAAGGGCCTTGTACTTCATGCCTGGTGCTTAATGACCAACCATGTTCATCTCATTGTCAGTTGCCACCGAAGTAAAAAGATTGAAGAAATTATCCGCGATTTGAAAAAATATACGTCTGTACAAATTTGCCGCGCAATTGAAACCAACGCTGTAGAAAGTCGTAAATATTGGATGCTAAGAATATTCAGAGAATCCGCTTTTACAAGCAAAAAACATCAGAAGTATAAATTCTGGCAAAACCGGTATCATCCCGTAGAATTGTCTTCAAATGAATTGATGGATCAGAAACTGGATTATATTCATGACAATCCCCTTAAGGAAGGCTGGGTCGATAGTCCTGAAGATTATATCTACAGCAGCGCAAGAGATTATTGCGGTGTGAAAGGTTTGCTTGAACTGGAATTTATTGATTAAGTTTCAGGTAGGTAACTGCGACGAGTAAAGTAGGCACGGAAGTAACTTCCGCGCCAGATTTGAGAGATTCGAACTTCCGCGCCAGTTGTGTAACTTCCGTATAAGATTTTGCATAATAGCATGCACCAAAAACGCTAAGCACACATGATCAGAAGATGGGAATTCCTGAAACAAATTGGTGTCAGCAGCATTGGCCTCGCCACCTTCCAGTATCTGCCGGGTTGCAACGGAGGCACAAAAGTTAATGTAACCGGATTGTTTACGCCGGAATCCCAAGGGGTTTCCGCACAAGGCCTAACCGCGTTCTTCGATGCTGTGAACAAAAGCGAATTGGAATTCCACAGCATCATGATTAACCGGAACGGAAAGACGATTCTCGAAGGTTGGTGGAAGCCATTTCAAAAAGAATATATTCATAGCCTATATTCATTGAGCAAAAGTTTTACCTCGACGGCTGCACATACCGATATTTTCACATTCTCATTTTCAAATGAGGGATTGAAATTAAGTTTCAACAACAGTCTATCATTGTTCAATAACGATCCGGACGAAAGAACACCCATCAAGGCACGACTTGCAGGCTGATGGGAAAGAATGAGCTTGATCGCTAGAGAAATGCGATCTTAAATCGCATGAAGAAATAATAGTCCTTCATGCAATGCTATTTATAGACTAAAGAATCTATTCTTGGCATTTAGTTCCTCAAATGCCTGCACGAGACGATTCTTGATGGAAACTTCTCCGTCACGCAACCATACTCTTCCATCATAATATTTTTTGTTTGGCGAATCTGCTCCTGTTGGATTCCCAAGTTGTGTCTGAAGAAAGTCCTTGTTCTTATTATAATATTTATGAATACCATCCCAGAAAGCCCACTGAATATCAGTGTCAATATTCATTTTCACAACGCCATACCCAATTGCCTCCTGTATGGCCTTTGGATCAGAACCTGATCCACCATGAAACACAAAATCAACAGGGTTGGACTCAGTCTTAAATTTCTTTTGGATAAAGTCTTGTGAATTCTTAAGAATAATGGGCTCAAGGTTCACATTACCGGGCTTATATACGCCATGGACATTTCCAAAGGAGGCCGCAACCACAAAGTGATCACTTACTTTCATCAGCTCTTCATAAGCATAGGCCACATCTTCAGGCTGGGTATACAGTTTTGAACTTTCTACGCCGGTGTTGTCAACGCCATCTTCTTCACCACCAGTTACACCCAACTCAATCTCCAGATACATGTCCAGTTTGGTTAACTTCTCCAGGTACCGCTTGCTGACCTCAATGTTTTCCAGTAATGGCTCTTCTGAAAAATCAAGCATGTGGGATGTAAACAATGGCTTCCCGTGATCTTTGAAAAACTCCTCTCCCTTTTTGATCATCCCATCCACCCATGGCAACAGTTTCTTGGCTGCGTGGTCGGTATTCAGTAAGACAGGCATACCGTAAAGATCACTCACTTCATGTATGTATTTTGCACCCGCCACGGCACCAACAATGGAAGCCTGCTGAGTTTTATTGTCACGTGATTTTCCCGCAAAGAATGATGCACCGCTGTTGGAGAATTGAATAATAATAGGCGAATTAACCGTAGTGGCTGCCTCAAGAGAAGCGTTAACGGAATTTGTGCCTGTAACATTTACCGCAGGCAGTGCATACTGATTTTGTTTAGCATGTTCAAAAACTTTCTTTGCCTGGGTATAACTTAAAACAAGTGACATAGTGATAAAGATGTTTGGTTTACAAGTATTGAAATTACAAAATCTAAACGTGGTTTGTCATCATCCAATAAATACGCACCCAAGATGACAATTCTTTAATAAATCGATGCAATTCTACCAATAGATAACTTAATAAAGGCTATTTCAATGGATAATAATGATTTCATATTGAAGTAAACGATTGCACTAACCATTGAATTTGCGAAATACTGCCAGCATAGCATCGTCTTCACCCACATTACCTGGAAAAACCACGTACATGATCCCAGGGAACTTGCTGCCCGAATCCATCTGCCAGACCGGGACACCCGGTATCACCGCACCAAGAATCATAGCCTTTTTCGCGCCAAGGCCCCTTGAAGCCAGGTCGCTGGAAGTGATCCCTCCTTTGGCCAAGATGAACTTAGGTCTAATCATAATTCCCTTCATAATGCTTACGAGAAAATCGGAAACCAAAGCATTAATCTTCAGGCTTCCTTCCGAATCGCTTCCCACTTCCAGCTTTCGGCTGGTATGGATCACTACATCATTTCCTTCAGCCAGCCATTGATTAGCATCCTGCACAATTTCACTGACAAGTAGCGATGGTTCTCTTGCATGCAATACTGCTGATACATCTACCTCAATAGGCTTGAATTCTCCGTGCGACAGAAGCCATGAAAGCTGGCGTGAGGTTTTGGGAACATGGGATCCTACCACCAACAAAGATCCGTTCGGGGAAGCAACGTCATGCATACCCGGCACAAAAGTTTTACCGGACACCAGGCCGGCACGGATTGGAACAAAAGTGGCAGACGTGCGGAACAAAAATCTTTTACCTGAGGCTTCGGCTAACATCAAGCCCATCACAAGCACTTCCAAATCACGGTAGCTTGCCGCATTTACAATACATATACTCCCGGCAGGGCATCTCCTAAATTTTTCGCTTACAACGGCAGGGCCACCCACACGAATATCTGTTAGTGAGAGAGAAATCACGTCAGATGCCATAACCTTACCTTTGGTTTTTTCCTCCACCCACTGTTTTAGATCAGCATGTGTGTATCCAAACACAACATCCTTTGCAAAGGGTGTATCCGACACCGGCACCAGTTCCTGTTGCTCTACAATATAGTGAACATCGTCAATGGTAAAGCGCCCTCCTTCAATAAAAGCGGGTACCAGAATTTTCACTGCATCATTTAAATCCAGCGCAGCTGCAATGGCGTCCACCTCTGCCGGAAAATGCCCCCTCAAAGTGGAATCACTTCTGCTGACCACTATAATCCCCCGTCCGCTTTCTTTAGCTGAAACACTTAGATTTTGACCAATCTCCTTTGTCAGCAGAACCGCGTCATGTTCGTTAAGACTTCTCGAATTGGTGAGGATAAACAAAATGGAAGGCCTTTTTTTTAATTCCTCAGTGATCAAGCCCACTTCCCAGGAGATGAGTACCGTCACATCATAGCAGGTCTGTGTCCCAGTCGGGTCGTCATCAAGCACGACAATGGTTTTACCGCTGCGGAGAAATTCCTCGCGGAGGGAATCCAGCATCGACTCCGAATACTCAGGAGGCAACTGCTCAAATCTTTCAATAACTTTGCTATACACCGTTTTTCCCAAATAAATAAGCCCTCCACCGAAAGCACATTAAATCAACTATTTAAAAATTAAACCATATTTTGGAGGAATGCTGTGTCTTGACATTAATATTCAGTCAAGTTAACCATTGCCTCCAACACGGGAGGTGAAGTCTTGCCAGTTTTAACGCCCGGTTGCCCACCACCTACAGCGATACGACATTCACCAGGCAAAACAACCTTTTCACCATTTTCATTAATTATTGAAAAGGCATCCGGAGGAAGGGTGAAATCAACCCGCATGGATTCATTTGGTGCCAAATTAATTCTACGGAATTCAGCAAGCGCATGGATGGGTAATTTAATCGATGGGTTTATGCGGGACACATATAGCTGAACCACTTCATCACCGCGCATCGTCCCGGTATTTCTCACATTGACTGATAATCTAACTGAATCCCGGGTTTTGTGATTACTTTCTACCTGTAGATTCGTGTAGCTGAATGTCGTATAACTCAACCCATATCCAAAGGGGTATAGGGGTTCGCCTTTAAAAAAGCGATAGGTCTGCCCTTTGATATTATATTCCCTGAAAGAAGGGATATCGTTGAGCGACTTATAAAATGTAACAGGAAGTTTTCCTCCGGGGTTATAGTCACCAAATAGTACATCCGCAATTGCCCGGCCGGCAGCCTGGCCGGGATACCAGGTTTCCAGGATGGCCGGTATATGCGCTTGCTCCCAATTGATGGCCAGTGCACTCCCATTGAGCAAGACAACTACTACCGGCTTGCCCAATGCATGAATTTCCTTTATTAGTTCCCGTTGTGGTCGCGGCAAATCTATTTTTGTTCTATCCCCGGCAGCAAAGCCGTCAATCACAATATCCATTTCTTCCCCTTCCATTCTGGCTGTCAGCCCCATGCACATCACCACCACGTCTGCCTGTCTGGCGGCTGCCAGCGCCTGCTCTTTCAGTTCCGGCTGTGGGCTGGCCCAGACAAGTTGCACTTGTGCATCAGCATATGTTTCAATCGCTTCCAGCACTATCTTGTATCTTTTTCCAGATTCCAATTTCATCGCAACTGATTTACGAAGACGAGGATCACCATACTCGTCTCTGAAATGGTAGATCGTTCTTGCGACCAGGCTGTCGTTTAGATGCAGGCGTGTATTGCAGGTGCTGATAAATCCCAGTTGATATACAGCTGTTTTGTCAGGCACCAATTCCCCCGTCCATCGAACACTGAAGTTGTCATCATCCATGTCATCGCGGGGTGCTTTATCCGACCAATTTTTATTCATGTCTTTGTCCAGCGCAGTGAACAATGGTGCTCCACCAAAGTCTGCGTTATTAAAGTACTCACCCTTTAATCCATTCTCATTTCCTTCAAATAGAACGTCTTCAGGGATTGTTTTATAAGTCGGCATGCCGTCTGCCAATTCACTGCCCTGTGCATACAGGATCGTTGTATTTTTTAATTTTTCCCTAATTCCCCGCAAAGGCGTGACAGGATCTGATGGGACCCCGTTGTAATTCCCGAGCAGCATTAACCATTGATCTGCATTTGGACCAATCACGGCCAGCGTTCCAATATCCTTCTTCAGCGGTAGAAGGTTATTCTCATTCTTTAATAGCACGATTGACTTCCGAGCAGCTTCCAGCGCCAGGGATTTGTGCGCTTCATTGTCAACAACACTGTATGGGATATTGGCATACGGTACCATCTCGGGCGGGTCGAACATCCCCAGTTTGAAACGTGCCATAAAAAGTCTCCTGACTGAAATATCAATTTCAGCTTCGGTAATGAGATTTCTCTCCACTGCCTCCTTCAAATTCAGGTAGACCTTGCCACACTCCAGGTCAGTACCCGATTTCACGGCCAATGCAGCCGCTTCTGCAGGCGTAGATACCTGCTTGTGGTTCTTGTAAATGTCGACAATCCCATCACAATCCGAAACAACGAAACCACTGAAGGCCCAATCATTTCGCAGTATATCATCCAACAGTTTCCCACTGGTACAACATGCTTCACCGTCATATCGATTATAGGCGCACATCAAGGAGTATGCTCCGCCCTTCTTTATTGCGGTCTCAAATTGCGGAAGGTATGTTTCGTTCAGATCCTTATCTCCGATGACAGCATTAAAGGTATGCCGCTCAATTTCCGGCCCGCTGTGAACAGCAAAGTGCTTCACCGTTGCGATAGTCTTAAAATACAATGAATCGTTGCCTTGCAAGCCTTTTATAAACTCCACCGCCAGCCTTCCCGTTAAGAAAGGATCTTCACCATATGTCTCCTGTCCTCGGCCCCATCGCGGGTCGCGGAAGATATTAATATTCGGAGACCAAAGGGTGAGACCCTGGTAAAGAAATCGTTTTCCTTTGCGGGCAAACTCATGATGCTTAGCCCTCGCTTCGTCGGCTATAGCTGTGGAGACCCGGAACAACAGATCGCGATCCCACGTAGCACCTAAACCAATGGCCTGTGGAAATACCGTCGCCAATCCGGCCCGGGCCACGCCATGTAAACCTTCTGACCACCAGTTGTACTCCGGCACACCCAACCTTTCAATGGCCGGCGCCTGGTTTATCATCTGACTGATTTTTTCTTCCAGCGTCATTCTGCCAACCAGATCGGCTACACGTTCTTCCCTGCTCAGTGCTGGATTAAGATATGGTAGAACATTGGGTTCCTTCTCAGGAGCATCACAGGAATATAAGCCCAGATACAGTACAACAATCAGCGCTGACTTCAAAAGCCTGATACTGGAATAACGTGATGGTATAGTTGAGGGCATACGCGAATGCAAGAATGATACGAGGTCAAATTAACCACATTCAAATTATAACACAAGCGAGAAAACTTATGCGCTAATAAGACACCTGATTCCGGGGCTACCAGAACATTTCCTCTAACTGCCTAACGGCAGATTGAAAGGCTGTCGTTATTCAAATTTTGAAATTTTGCCGGACACATTTACTTTTTGCACAGGTATACTGCCATGAACAACCCGGAGCAACACCTTTCCACTGACCAACTGTACGGTTCCAAAACCATTTTCAGTTGACAGGAAAGATGTAAAATCACCAATCTTGGAATCCACGTACAAGGTCTTGTCAACTGCGTCGAACCGAACGCCCGTCAATCCCTGCAACAACCCGTAGCTGGCCAAAGCACGTGCATACCAATGACCGCATTCATATTCATTGAACGGATTGCGAACACGACCGTCATAACGGTCACGGCAGGCGCGAACAATTTCAAGCCCCTCTTCCGTTCTGCCCATCATCATCAAATGTGAGGCAACCTGGTATTCTATACCTGTCCAAACCTCATCGCTGTATACAAATGGCAATGAAAGCTTCCCTCCATTGGGCCATGAGCAAAGCAACAGACCACCTTCTTTACCCAATGCAAAAGAGGGCCGCTGTGGGTTGGCATGCTCACGCAAGTCGCTTTTGAAGTTATGTTTATGTACTGACACCAAATGACTTTTGATCTTTTCGGAATCCAAGGGAGCGCTTAATCCGCATACCTCGGCTATCCATGCACCCAATACACCATCCGAAAGACAACCTGTACCGTACTGGTATTTGGGTCCCTCTGCTTCCAACAGTTCCCGTGCCTCATCGGAATATTCACCACCCATTGACTTTGTGGAAGCCTCAATCGGATTGGGTGCATTTAACCCGGTGACCTGAATCTTCTGATAAAAGTATTCTCCATTGTATAATTCCGTTTCCATGAACCACTTTCCTTTTTCACGGAGCCTCGCATAAACTTCTGTATCCTTTTTCTTCTTTAAGAATCTACCCATCTCGATCATTGCGCTTAACGCACCAACGTAGAAGCTGGTACACATTCCGTCTGGTCCCCAGAATTCTATGTCATACGTATTGTGATGGGGTTCCTCCACGATACCTTTGCTTTTCGGATCCCAGGTTTTGATGCAATAGTCCATGCTCTTCTTCACAAGCGGGTACATTTTCTTCAACCACTCCGCATCGCCATGAATACGCCAGTCCCGATATACCTTCATGATTCCCCCAAGCTGACCATCTGCGGCTGCATAGAAACCGTGGTCCACCGGACGAATAGGCAAAGCGGCCCTGAAAGTCTGATGACCATCCCTATTTTGATCCTCACAAAATTCGGTTTGGCGAAGTGTCCTTTCCAGTGCCGGAAAAAGATGTGGAATCGCCTGTGCATAATTCCATACGTGTGTGCACGATCCATGGCAACATCCCCAGTCGTCTCCGCAGCCTTCATAATTCCACAGCCTGCCATCGTATTGGCGCATGACTGTAGGTGATTTCAAAATGGTAAGGTTAGCTGCTATCGCTTCTGTCACTTCAGGGGGAAGCGTGCTTGCATAAAAAGCATCTCTAAACAACTGCGATTTCTCATGAAGGACATCATAGTGCTCAATCCAATAATCCGCTACCTCCTGTACATTCTTAAACCTGTTGCTGTACCATGGTTTATATTTTCCGGAGGTATACGTTTCGTCTGCGATGCTCTCGCCGAGTTCTGCAGACGTTGTGCAGCATCCGGAATCGCCTCCGCACTTATCGTCCTCGTTTGCTTCCCCTCCGTGCCGGATCTCTGATGTCGGGACATACCACACCATCATCACTTTAATTATCCTTTCTTCGCCGGCACCCAGTTTAAAAGGGACATAAATCGATGCCCCTGGTGCTCCGAATGCTACCGGATCGACGCTCTGTACGGCTCCCTTTTTAATAGATTCCCAGGTCATCGTCAACGGATCAAACCACCCGCCACGGAACCAGCAATGGTCAATTACGCTTTCGGCATTGGTAAAAATGGCAAAATCTCCCTGGTCATATGGCCGCGACTCGGTACCTGCCTGAGAAAGGATAAATCCTTTGTCTATCCTTTGAATAGAATTCTTGCCCGCTTTATCCGAATCATTGAGCCCTTTCGGCTTCATGAAGTTCTTGCTGTGGAATGAAAACACACAGTCAACGGATTGGCTATTCCTATTCTTGAACCTATATTCCAGGGCACCTGCCGGTAAACTGGAGTTATCAGCATCCGTGGGGATAAAAGGACTCCATCCTTTTATTTCTGCTGTTAGGGGGAAGTCATCCTCTTCCAGTGAGATTGTACTGAAAGGAAATCGTGACTGAAATGATGCCTTTTCGAATCGTGGCAGCCCAAAGATGGAACCACCTGCCCCATTTCCTGTTAAGGGTGCTCCAAAACTTTTCCAATCCGGTACAGGGCCTTCAATCACCTTAGCACCATTCTTGATGCCTTTCACCGCAATTGCTCCGAACATACCAGGCTCATTGAAAACATCCGGCTTACTTCTCAACGACATATGTGAAATCGCACCCGTACCTTCGATGCAAAACATACCGGTGCCAAGTCCCCCTATAGGGAATGCAACGCGCCTGAGAAATTCATCAGTGTAAATTCCATTATAACCACGTCCTGCTTTCTTACCTTTACCAACAGATTTGGCCTCATGCAGAATGGGTTCCCCCATTGCATTTTGCGTCAGGATAGCAGCGGGCAACATGGCAGCACTTACACCACCGACGCCAATGTTTTTCAGAAATGATCTTCTTCCGGTTTTGTTTTTCATGGTACTGGCATTGCGTTTTGATGATTATTTGAATATAAGTTTTTTTTGTGCATGCCAATAGTATTCGTACAAATCATCGGAAATATATACGGTTTGCATAAGGAACCGCGGTCGGAGAATGGATTAGACCGCGCATTTTACTAACTTCATTACACAGAATGTAAATTCGACGATGCTAACCAAATTGTCAGCAATCAGTCAACCTCTTTGCCTATGAAATTAGTGTTAGTCGGTGGGTTTTTAGGGAGTGGAAAAACAACAGCCATTGTCAAGGCGTGCCAGCAATTGATACACCAAAACAAAAAAGTGGGCGTGATCACCAACGACCAGGGAAGTCAACAGGTCGATAGCGAATACGTAAAAAGCTTTGGTATCCCTGCAGGCGAGGTGGCAAACGGTTGTTTTTGCTGCAACTATGATCAACTGGATTCCGAACTTCAATCACTCCGTGAAAAGGATCAACCTGAAATTATTTTTGCAGAATCAGTGGGCTCCTGTACTGACCTGATTGCCACACTCGTAAAACCGCTGAACAATACAAGGCCGGACATAAAAATTGTAGTTTCTGTTTTTGCAGATGCCGAACTTTTATCTTCATTGATTGAGGGGAACTCCTCTTTTCTTGAGGATTCTGTTCGCTACCTGTATAGAAAGCAACTGGAAGAGGCTGATTTTTTGGTCCTTAACAAGACAGACTTGCTTAAACCAAAGCAATTGGGTACAGTCGACAAAGTATTAAAATCAGCGTATCCCAATAAAATCATCCTGCATCAGAACTCTTTACGTGATCAGGATATCTCGCGCTGGCTCGAATCTATGGAGCAATTCACACAATATCCAAAACGCAATTCGCTGACGCTTGACTATGATGTATATGGTGAAGCAGAGGGTAAACTGGCCTGGCTGGATAAACGCATAACGATTACCACCGCAAATGATAACTGTGTTTTTGTTATCAGAAAAATCATAGGTTCCATTTTTAATCAAATTCAGACACATCATTTCACAATTGGCCATTTGAAATTCTTTCTAGCAGCAGACGATTGGAACGAGAAGGTTAGTTTCACAACCACCAGCACCAGCGAGGATGTAAGTATTCGTGATCATCGTACCAACAGCATCAGGGTGCTGATCAATGCGCGCGTTCAGACTAACCCCATGTCATTAGAAAAGTTGGTCGATGATGTCCTGACTAAAGCAGAGGGCGCATATCAATGCACCATAGTGACTGAAAACCGGTCTTCGTACAAACCTGACTATCCCAGACCTACCCATAGAATGGGGTAACAATGACGCAAGTCTCCACAATTCGCTGGCTGAGGTTAGTATTTCGTTTCCGGAAATTCAAAACCATCACAAGAAATATCGTTTGTCCGTGTAAGAAAACCCCTCCTTCTTGAAAGGTTTTGTCTGCATACAGTAGTTTTACGGCCTGATGCAATACCCCAATAATTACCTGCAGGAAATCCAGCGATTTACGACCAGCCAGTACTGGAATTCCGGCGTTCGCATCACCACCGGCGTCATGGTACCCTTGCTGATCATGGCAAACCAGGGATGGCTTTCCGTGGGCACACCATTTCTTTTTGGCGCCCTGTTTGTGAGCCTCACAGATACTCCCGGGCCAATTCATCACAGGCGAAATGGGATGCTGGCGGCCATAGGGCTGAATACTTTTACCGTATTCATTACCGGACTGACATATCACCATCCCGCACTTTTGCTTAGCCAGGTGGCAATTTTTTCATTCCTTCTTTCACTACTGGGTATTTATGGTGCCCGTGCGGGCGCTATCGGTACCTTGGCAATAGTGATCATGCTCATACAAATGTCACCATTGCGTCAGGAACAACCCATTGGCATAAACGCGTTGTTAACTGCTGGCGGAGGATTGTGGTATGCGTCATTCAGCTTATTGCTCAACCGCCTCCAGCCCTACCGGTTAGTAGATCAGGCCCTGGGCGAAAACCTGATGTTGATTGCCGCTTACGTGCGGGCACGGGCATCGCTTTACACAATGGATACCGAACTTGATGCCACGTTCAACCTGGTTATGCAGAAACAGGTTGATGTGCTGAAAGCACAGAATCAACTGCGAGAAGTGCTGTTCAAAACACGGCAGTTTGTTGGTGACCCCAGTCCAAAAAGCCGGTCAGTGATGATGATCTTCCTGGAGTCACTTGACCTGTTTGAGGAAGCCATGTATTCTTATCTGGATTACACCTCCATGAAGGAACATATTTCGCCAACGCTCCTCGAAAAATGCCATATGAATATCGTTCAACTTGCGGTCGAGTTGGAACATATCGGACTTTCCATACAGGCTGGAATTGCCGTAAAAAAAATGCCTTCGATGGATACAATGCTTGATGCATTGGAAGTACTTATCAAAGCGCATATGGCCAAACCGTTGACGGCTCTTGAAAGCCAAAGTATGGTCGCCCTGCAACAAACCGGGCAAAATATACGTGGTATGGTGAGTCGATTGCGTAGAATCGCGCGGTATACACGCATGGAAGCATATGATCCCAACCGGTTTCCTGACCAGGAACTTGAAAAACCGCCTGCGACCGACCCTTTCTCCTTGACGCTCCTTGCAGAAAATTTTACGTTTCGCGCAAACCATTTCAGATATGCCATACGGATAACCTCCTCAATGATGATTGGATATGGAATCTCCGCTTTCTTTGCTTTAAGCCATGCTTATTGGGTAATGCTTACCGTCATTACCATCCTAAAACCAGTTTACAACCTCACGCGCGTTCGAAACATACAGCGCGTGTTGGGTACGCTGGGGGGAGTGGTACTGGGCAGTGTAATCCTTTTCGCGGTTTCAAATACTACCGTATTGATCATCATCATGATCTTTTGTATGGTATTGGCATACAGCCTGCTCCGCGTAAATTACCTGGGTTTTGTCATTTTCCTGACAACGTATATCCTGATTACGTTCCACTTTCTGAATCCTGTTCAATTCAAAAACCTGATCGGCGAGCGGTTGATTGATACCTTGATCGGTTCTGCAATTGCTGCGCTGGCTGCACGCTTTATCTTTCCTGTATGGCAGCAGTACAATATTCATTCTTCCATGACGAACATGCTGACGGCCAATACTGCATATTTTCTGGCAGCCTGGAATGCCTTGCAGCATCCCTCCACGTTTGGCAAGCAATATAATGCCGCCCGCAATGAAGCAATTGTTAACTTGACCAATCTTTCAGATAACTTTCAACAAATGCTGGCTGAGCCGGGGCAATCCAGGCATGCATCAGCCGTTCACCAATTTGTGATCGCCAATCTCACACTCACGAGCAGGATTTCCGCGCTCACCGCAAAAGACCTTGTTGCGCTGAGCGATAGCCGGATCTGGTCAGAAAAAATAACTGATACACTGGCACAAGCTACGCGGTGTCTTGCATCAGAAGGGCTGCCTGACACAGTGGAATCCACACCAACGCCTACATTACCATCAGAAGCAATTCATACCTTTTCCACCATCTATTCGCTTGCACATGACATCAAAAGAATTGCCAAAAGTGTAAGCAAAATGGAGGAAGATTGACTTCACCAGGTCAGAACACAAACGCAAAATAAAAGAGCACGATGAAACAAATTCTTCCGGAGGACTGATGCATGCCGGGGCAATGATGCCACTGGGTAAAATGGATGGCTAACATAATTTATTTGCGACAGCATAGAACAAATCCAGTAACAGCTTGCAAAAAAGACGGTTTACAACGCCGTAACGCGCTGACTGATATCTCTGCCTGAAAATGCGTATATTGCAAATCAATTCTTTAGCCTGCTGGAAGTCCAATATCCACTTTATCAATTACCTCCCTCAGTCTTCAATTGAAAGACGCTAGTCTTGCCTGATTTTCAACCTTTAAAAAATACCTTGGTGATTCCTAAGACCATAACCTTTGCTGCAACCTCCAGAGATTTTGCTGCTACACTGAACAGGCGAGTTAACGATTATTTTAAAACTCAAAACATAAGCCGCCATGCCAATGCCGAAATGGTTATCAAAACAATAATCATGTTCGCATTGTATGCTACTCCCTATTTTCTGATCGTGACAAATACCATAACAGGTTTTGGATGGCTTGCAGCACTTATGGTTATCATGGGATTCGGCCTTGCGGGAATTGGTCTATCGGTAATGCATGATGCCAATCATGGAGCTTATTCCAACAAGGCATGGGTAAACACTGTCGTTGGATATTCACTAAATTTTGTCGGCGCCAATGCTTTCAACTGGAAAATGCAGCACAATGTGCTGCACCATACTTATACAAATGTTCATGATGAAGATGAGGACATCAGTCCACGAGGCGTTTTGCGACTTTCACCTGATTCTAAATGGAACCAGATGCACCGCTATCAGTTTATTTACGCTTGGTTCTTATACGGATTAATGACCATCGTGTGGATGGTGACAAAAGATTTCTTTCGGCTCGTTCGGTACCAGAAAAATGGACTTATCAAAAAACACAATGCCAACCTTACCAAGGAATGGGCCATACTGATTGGAACAAAACTTTTTTATGCGGGATATATATTTGTTGTCCCGTTATTGCTAACACCCTTGCTATGGTGGCAAATACTCGTCGGCTTTTTTATCATGCATTTCATAACCGGTTTTATTCTGGCCATTATTTTTCAACCGGCCCATGTAATTGAGGGCACTGAATATCCGGTTCTTGATGCGAACCGTATGCTGGAAAACAATTGGGCTGTTCACCAATTAAAAACCACCACGAACTTTGGAAACAAAAGCAGATGGTTTTCCTGGTATGTAGGTGGCTTGAATTTTCAGATTGAGCACCATTTGTTTCCTCACATCTGTCACGTGCACTACAGGAAGATTGCAGGAATTGTAATCAATACTACCAAAGAGTTTGGGTTACCCTATAAAAGTTGCAAAACCTTCTTCGGAGCGCTAGCCGGACATGCGAGTTTACTAAAACAACTGGGCCGTAAGCCACTGGCAATTAATCCCGGCTAAACTAAAGGGCCACTCATTTTTGCTTAAAAGCTCCTCTCATCACATCTTCATTGAAGCCGGAAGCAACAAGGTTATTGTTCGCATAGACATATAAAGCCGTGTTAAAAACTGTACTTGCCACCATAAAAATTAGCCCTGTCAGCAGCAGCAACAATACACCAACGGATATACCTATCAAGGAGCCGACTACATCAAAAGAAGATGCTAATACAAAAGTCAGCGCACCTGAAGCAAGAATAATCAACACAAACACAAAAAACTGAACCAGGCCGAGTCCAATACTTTTAATCAAACTTTCACCCCAGGTTTTCTTGATAATCTGCGTCGACTTCTTTACAGCATCAATTGGGCCGAGTCCTTCATAAACCAATACGGGCACCACAAAAATGCTCACGATACTCCACGCCATACCAACCAATCCGATTAGAATGTTGGCAACAACCTGTCCAACCTTGCCAAAGTTTGAGGCCAGGTTCTGGAGAATTCGCAAAACCAACCCTACTGTCGCGGAAAGCAGACTCCACTGAAAAATCAGGTTAAGTTTTGATAGCGCAAATCTAATACTCTGACCAAAGGTCGCATTGCCACCTTCAAACCTGACCTTCGTGGTGTGTACAACACAAACATTGAAAAAGGTCGCGATAAAGGCCAATCCAAAGTAGGTCAGAAAGATTATGACATATTGAAAGAGCTGAACAGAGTCACTTGTAAAATCATCTGCCATTAATGTGGGGATGACCGATGGAAAAATCATGGCTACCGAAAATAGCGCTGAGAATATGAAAGACAATACTGCGAACCATAGTAACTCGCGGTCTTTGTTGATTACGCTAAACGATAGTTTTGTTATCATCCAGCTTCTTGAAAAAGCATTCATACTGTATTTTGATTTTGGTGCATTAAAATTAGCAATTTTCGGTAGCATCTCTTTCTTAAGTAGCAATAAATTACGCATTGCGGTGCCGGATACCCCTGAGAAATTCAGGAAAATACCCTGGCATTAGGTATATTTTGCATGCGGACAAAATGGTTAACTTTATCACAACTAAATATTCAACGCAAGCAAATAACAATGGCTATGAAGGCAACCATTATCTGCATATTGCTTAGCGCGTACTCAATTGTCAATGCCCAAGGGATCTCGATTGAAGATTCAACGCTGTTTGACTTCTGGGTTGGCGAATGGAACCTAAGCTGGACGAATGCCGACGGCAATATTGAACGTGGTACCAATCATATTGAAAAGATACTTGATGGAAAAGTCATCCAGGAACATTTCAGTGATGACAAAAACTCATTTAAGGGTACCAGCATCAGCGTGTACAACGCGCAAAAGAAGACATGGCATCAAGCCTGGGCCGACAATCAGGGGGGATATTTTGATTTTGAAGGAAGCGTTGCGGATGGCAACAGAATGTTTAGCACTGGCGCAACGGAAATAAATGGCGTGAAAATCATTCGACGGATGGTATTCCATGACATAAAGCAAAATACATTCACCTGGGATTGGGAAGTAAGCAAGGACGGCGGCAAATCCTGGGAACTCCGGTGGAGGATTAACTACAAAAGAAAAGGCGTAATCTGAAGAATATCTAAAGTCCCCAATTCGCCTCAACTGTTCTATGTCAAAAGGAGGCAGGACCTCAAAAAAAGAAAGCTTTCATCCCCTATTTTGAGTCATGGTATGGAGCGAATACAATGCCTCGTTTCTCAAGTTAGTCCAATTCGTACGTTTTAGGCGTCTGGTGGGCGTTTGATCACTCAAGCTATTTGTTGCGACCTGAGCAGTATCCAAATCCAATATCCACAGCTTCTCCCTTGGTGAGATATCCATTGAGCGTTATATGACCACAATGACAATTAGAGCAGGTTCCAAATCATATGCAATAAGAGCCAATTTTTGTATATTAGTAAGAGTATTAAAGGAGTTCATTGTCGTCAACCCTTAACTAAAAAACGATGAAAAGACTATCATTACTCTTTCTTATGAGTATGGCAGCGACTACGCTGTACTCCCAGATTACGTTTACGCCGAAAGCAGGTGCTTCTATGTCGCACATGTCGCTACCAAGCGACTTTGCGGATCCGGGCGAAGATTACACTTCAAAGATTGGATTGATTGTTGGGGTCGCCGTGGAGATCCCGCTAATGGGTGAGCTGCTCTCGGTGCAGCCAGAACTCCTGTTCCATCAAAAAGGATTTAAATACAAATGGGAGAGCGCTGGAGAAATGGAAGAATACAAATACACGCTGAATTACATCGAGCTTCCGATTCTGGCAAAGGTAAAATTTGGAAAATTTTACGCCGTAGCAGGTCCCTCCTTTGGATACGGGATTGGTGGAAAGTGGGAAGGAAAGTATACTTATTCCGGGGGGTCGGAATCCTATTCGGGTAAAGTGAAATTCGGAGAAAGGCCCAGTAATTCAAATTCAGATGACGATTACTTTGACAACGCCTTAGATATTTGCATTCAAGTGGGTGCTGGCATTAAGGTTAGCGTTGTTGTCATAGAGCTCAGATATGGGTTTGGCGTAACCAACGTTGACGATGTGTATGGTGGCTACACTGGCAGTTGGAAATCGAAAAACGGCTCACTTCAATTAACCGTTGGCGTTCCGCTGGGCGGAAAGAAATAGAATACTGATGCCATTAATTACAGGCAGCACTTGCCGCGTAATCCATAATCTGTATTACACAATACCGGGCTCAGGCCCGGTATTTTTTTCTTCCCACAATAAATTTCTCACGGTGGCAGCATAGCCCGTGCATCTATCTGCATTATTTTCCCGCGATGGTCTCCACGATAACATCTTTACGGTCGAACAATCCTTTCTTAAACTGTAATCCCAGCCCAGGGAGATCAGGGGGAAGTACCGTGCCGTTCTTCACTTGTGGAGAATTGTCGAAGAAAA
>Ga0224505_10000416_pt1 | contig 29673 bp, 30 predicted proteins | sample SF_Jan12_sed_USG_FD_169102 | JGI IMG/M metagenome (GOLD analysis project Ga0224505, IMG submission 169102) | Sediment microbial communities from San Francisco Bay, California, United States - SF_Jan12_sed_USGS_4_1 | ecosystem: Environmental > Aquatic > Marine > Sediment | place: USA: California... | reverse complement strand
CTGATCGTCGCTGCGCTTCTGTTCGGGATCGGAGCGCTCGGCGTGATGATGCGGCGGAGCCCGCTGATCGTCCTGCTCTCAACCGAGATCATGCTCAACGCTGCGAACCTGACCCTAATTGCGTTCGCGCGCCAGCAGGGCGATCTGGACGGACAGATATTTGCGCTGGCCGTGATGGCCGTCGCAGCGGCCGAGGTCGCCATCGGCCTTGGTCTGATCGTGGCAATGGCACGACGCCGGATCGTCCTCGACGTCGACCAGGCAAGCGCGCTTCGCGGCTAGATGATCGCCGGCGGCTGGATCTGTCTGCTCGCGCCGCTCGCCGGTGCGCTCGCGATCGTGCTCGCCGGGCAGCGCATCTCGCGCCGCACGGCCGGCTGGATCTCCACGTTGACGACCTTCGTCGCGTTCGGTGGCGCGCTCATGGCGTTCCTCGGACTCTGGGCTGCCGACCCGGACGACCGGGAACGAGTCTCGACCGCCTACACATGGCTCGCCGCGGGCGGCTTCGAGGTCGGCTTCCAGATCCTGGTCGACCCGCTCTCGAGCGTGATGATGCTCATCGTCTCCGGCGTCGGCGGCCTCATTGTCTGGTACTCGATGGGCTACATGGCCGGCGACGACGAGGAGCGTCGGTACTTCGCGTACATGTCGATCTTCGTCTTCTCGATGCTCATGCTCGTCGAAGCTGGGAACTTCCTCCTGCTCCTCGTCGGATGGGGGTTGGTCGGCCTTGCGTCCTACCTGCTGATCGGGTTCTGGCACAAGCGGCCCGAAGCCGTCGCAGCGGCCAAGAAGGCGTTCGTGATGAACGCGATCGGCGACGCGACGTTCGCGCTCGCATGTGTCCTGCTCATCTGGGAGACGGGAACGCTCGAGTTCTTCGGCGTCTTCGCCGAGGTCGACTCGCTCTCGACCACGAGCGTGAACCTGATCGCTCTCGGCCTGCTCGGCGGCGCGGTCGCCAAGTCGGCGCAGATCCCGCTACAGACGTGGCTCCCCGACGCGATGGAAGGCCCGACGCCGGTCTCCGCGCTCATCCATGCGGCGACGATGGTGACAGCGGGGGTCTACCTTCTCGCCCGCGCGAGCCCCGTGTTCGAGGCCGCCCCCGACGTCCAGCATCTCGCGGCCATCCTCGGCGCAGCAACTCTTCTCGTCGCCGGGCTCATTGCCCTCGTGCAGTGGGACATCAAGCGCGTCATCGCGTACTCGACGATGTCGCAGATCGGCTACATGTTCATGGCCGCCGGGATCGGCGCCTACGGCTACGCGATCTTCCACCTGATGACGCATGCCTTCTTCAAGGCGCTGCTCTTCATGTCAGCCGGCGTCGTGATCCACCACCTGCAGGGCGAGCAGGACATCCGCAGGATGGGTGGGCTGAAGAGCGTGCTGCCGAAAACCCACATCGCGTTCCTCGTGGGGACGCTCGCGCTCGTCGGCATCCCGCCGTTCGCCGGTTTCTGGTCGAAGGACGGAATCATCACGTCAGCTTTCGCCACCGGTGGAGCGCTCGGCTGGTCGCTCTATATCGCCGGGCTCGTCGGTGCGCTGCTCACAGGCGCCTATGCGTTCCGCTTGTACTACACCGTCTTCCGGGGCGAAGCACAGTCTGCCGAGGCAGAGGCTGTGCATCACGAGCACGGCGAGGGACCGCGCTCGATGCTCGTCCCCGTCGGCATCCTCACGGTTCTCTCGACGATCGGCGGTCTCGTGGTGATCCCCGGCGTCTGGCACCCGTTCACGAGCTGGATCGGCGAGACGGCCGAGCCCCTCGTCGAGCCGACCGTTCTCGAGGATTACGCGATGAGCGTGCTCGCCGTGACGCTCGGGCTCATCGGCTTCTACTTGGCGCGGCGTGCCTTCCACGCCGGACGCCAGCTCGTCACGGGCCCCGGCGCCTGGCGCGTGCTCGAGCACAAGCTCTACTTCGACGAGCTGTACGACGCGCTCTTCTATCGGCCCGCGGTCGCGATCTCGACAGCCCTTCGAAGGAACTTCGAGGAGCCCGTGATCGAGCGGTCGCTCGACGAGATCGGGTCGGGAACCATCCGGGTCGGCGACGACGTAGCGCGTGTGCAGTCAGGCCTCCTGCGGGCGTACGCCGTTGCGATCGCCGCCGGCGTCTGTGTCCTTGTCGTCGTCTTCGTGGCGGTGCGCTAGGTCATGCTGACCACGGCTCTCATCCTGCTTCCACTTATCGGTGCGCTCGTCGTGGCGGTGCTACCGCTCCCGCGCACCACCACTGCTGGGCTCGCGTTCCTCGTGGCACTCATGGAGGTCGGCCTCTGGATCGTTGCCGCCTCCCGCTTCGACTTCGACGAAGGCGGTCTACAACTCGGAACGTCGCGCGAGTGGGTGGAGAGCCTGGGCATCTCCTACTCGGTCGGCTTCTACGGCTTCTCGCTCTGGCTGACTGGCGCCGCGGCGATCGTCTCGGCGGCCGCCATCGGCTACGCGATGTGGGTGGGGAGGGACCGGCCGCGCGCGTACCACGCCCTGATGCTCTTCCTCACCGGCGCGATCGTCGCAACCTTCGCAGCGCAGGACCTGCTCCTCTTCTACGTGTCCTTCGAGGCGATGCTGATCCCGCTGTACATCCTCGTCGGCGTGTGGGGCGGTGCTCGGCGCCAGGCCGCCACGCTCACGTTCGTCGTCTACACGATGGCGGGCTCGCTGCTGATGCTCGCGTCCGTCGTCGCATTCGGCGTGACGCAGGGGACCTTCAGCCTGCTCGAATCGGGGACGAGCGACAACGTCTGGATCTTCCTCGGCTTCGCGGTCGCGTTCGCGATCAAAGCACCGCTCTTCCCCTTCCACGGCTGGCTACCCCTCGCGTACCGCGAGGCGCCCGTCGAAGTCGCGGCCGTTCTGTCTGCCGTCGTCTCGAAGACCGCGATCTATGGGTTCCTGCGCATCGGCCTTCCGAAGTTCCCCGAGCCGGCGGACGATCTCTCCGGCGTCATTCTGGTACTCGCCGCAGCGGGCCTCGTGTACGGGTCGCTCCTTGCGTTCCGCGCGCCCGATCTGCGGGGAGTCGTCGCCTTCTCCTCGATGGCGCAGATGGGGCTCATCACGCTTGGCATCTTTGCCTTCGACGATCTCGGACTCGACGGCGCCGTGCTCCAGTCAGTTGCGCACGGCCTCATCTCGGCGAGCATGTTCCTGCTCGTCGGCATGGTCGAGCACCGCTGCGGAACCGGCGAACTCACTTCGCTGGGAGGAATGGCTCGCGGGCGACCGGTGCTGGCAACGGTCGTGATCGTTGCGGGAATGATCGCGCTCGCGGTGCCGGGCTCGGCGACGTTCGCGGGTGAGTTCCTGATCATGGCCGGGGTCTATGACCAGGGTTGGGGCTACTCGGTCGTCGTCGCACTCGGGATCGTGCTCGCAGCGATGTACACGCTGCGCGTCATCTCCGCGCTCTTGCACGTGAAGCCCGGATCGGCCGTGCGTGACGAGGCTCTCGACCTCCGACCGGGTGAGCTCGCCCTCGTGCTACCGCTGCTGCTCGTCCTTCTCGTGCTCTCCGCCTGGCCCGCACTCATCAGCCAGAGCTCGTTCGCGGGCTCGGGCGCCGCTCAGTCGATCGTCGAGGCGTTCAGATGATCGACACGCCGACCGTCGACTGGCTCGCGCTCTCCCCGTCGGTTGCGCTGCTCGGCGCCTCCGGAGTCGCGCTCCTCGCTGCGGTAATCGTCCCGGACTGGATGCGGAAGAGCGTCGCGGCGGGCGTGGTGCTCATTGGATTCGTGCTGGCAGCCGTGCTGGCAGGGGTCGTCTTCGACGAGACCCCGACCCCCGAGGTGCTCCTCGACGGCTCGATGGTGCGCGATCGAATCGCCGCCTTGACACAGGTCATCCTTGCGGTGACCGGGGCGGTCGTCGTCCTCGCCTCCTGGGCCGAGCGGCGCCGCGACAACCACGGCGAGTACTACGCCCTGCTCGCAGCTGCCGGCGCCGGGATGGTGTTCTTCGTCAGCGCCGACAACCTCATGACGCTCTTCCTCGGGCTCGAGTGGTTCTCGCTCTGCCTCTACATCCTCGTTGCGCTCGACACCGAGCGCGCGACGTCGCTCGAGGCCGGGCTCAAATACCTCATCGTTGGCGGCTTCGGGTCTGCTGTGCTGCTCTTTGGGTCGGCGTTCGTCTACGGGGCGACGGGCGAGCTCGGATTCGCCGAGATCGCGGCGGCCAACCCCACCGACGACGTGTTCCTCCTCGCCGGTCTCGCGATGATCCTGGCGGGATTGGCCTTCAAGGTCTCGGCCGCGCCGTTCCACATGTGGACGCCCGACGTCTACCAGGGTGCGCCCACGTCCGTGACGGCCTTCATGTCCGCGGCAACCAAGGCCGCAGCGATGGTCGTGATGCTGCGCGTCCTCGTCACGGCTTTCCCTGACCAAAGCGAGATCTGGACGATCGCCGTGGCTGTGCTCGTGTGTATCTCGCTCGCGTGGGGAAATCTCGCGGCATTGGCGCAACGAGACGTCAAGCGCCTGCTCGCGTACTCCTCGATCTCGCACGCCGGCTTCATGCTGATGGCGATCGCCGCTGACTCGGAGCGTGGCGCCGAAGCGCTTCTCTACTACCTCGTCCCCTACTCCGCGATGTCCGTTGGTGCCTTCGCAGTGGTGGCAGTTCGCGAGCGCGAACTGCAGCGCCCCGTGACGCTCGAGTCGCTCGCCGGCCTCGGCTGGGAGCGCCCGTTCTACGGAATCGCGATGTGGACTTTCATGCTCGGCATGGCCGGCTTCCCGCTGACGGGTGGCCTGTTCGGGAAGCTGTTCGTCTTCTCGGCCGCGTACGACTCCGGCGACTGGTGGCTCGTTCTCATCGGAGTTGCGGCAACGGCCGTCTCGCTCGGGTACTACCTCAACGTCGTGCGCTGGATGTACATGCGGGCGGGTGGAGAGCTGCGGCTCGCGCCCGCGGGTGGATCACCGCCAACAGATCCGGCACTCGGAGTTGCGATCGGCGCTGCCGTGCTCGTCACGGTCGGGTCCTTCTTCGCCGCCCAGCCCATCCTGGACGCAGCAGCCGACGCAGCCGCGTCGCTTCCGTTCTAGATTACGAGCGTGGCCACCGAACTGACCTGGCTCGGGCACTCGGCATTCCGTGTCGATTCCCCGGGCGGCAAGCGCATCTACGTCGATCCTTTCCTGAGCGGGAACCCGAAATGCCCGGAGAGCGAGCTCGAGCCCGAGCGCTGCGACCTCATCCTCGTCACTCACGGCCATGGTGACCACACGGGCGACGCTGTCGCAATCCACGAGCGCTTCGGGTGTCCCGTGGTGGCGCAGGTCGAGCTGCGCGCCTGGTTTACGCGCCAGGGCGTTGCCGAAGACGGCATGGCGAACTCACCGAACAAGGGCGGCACCGTGACGGTCGAGGGCGTCAAGATCACCCTCACCGATGCGAATCACTCGTCAAGCACGGCGGACGGCACATACGCGGGCGAGCCCTGCGGCATCGTCCTCGAGCTCGAAGACGGGTTCAAGCTCTACTTCGCAGGCGATACGAACGTCTTCGGCGACATGTCTCTGATCGGTCGCATCTATTCACCAGACGTCGCCGTCCTTCCGATCGGAGACCACTTCACGATGGGGCCGGGAGAGGCCGCGGTGGCGCTGGAACTCCTCGGCGTAGTCCGTTGCGTGCCGTGCCACTACGGCACCTTTGGGCTTCTCACCGGTACGCCGGACAACCTACGAGGCCTGGCTCCCCCTGGCATCGAGGTCCTTTCGCCGGATCCCGGGGAGACGATCGAGCTGTGATACGCGAGCGCTGGTTCGGCGCGACCGGCCGCAAGGTGCCGGCGATCGCGCTCGAGGGCACGATCGACCTCGAGCCGGCGCTCGTGGTCGATGACGTCTCCGATCTCGCGGCGATCCACGAAGCGCACGAAGCCGGCAGGCCAGTCGTCGTGCGCGCCTCGTCGGCAGCGGAGATCCACGCCGCCCTTTCGCTCGGAGCGGTCTCGTGCGCCCTCGTGCGCGACGAGTCGCTTCTCTCGCTGAACCTCGCGGAGATGACGTACGGCTAGGCCGGTCGTCTCGACGTACTCCATCTGCGCGTGCGACCTCGGCGAGCGCCAGTGGGGTGTCGCCGTCTCCAGTCAAAGTTCCTCACGGTCGGGGCCATCGTCCCGTGGGCGGAGCCAACCGTCGACGTGTGTTCGACATCCACCAGAGGCTCTTGGCTCGAAGCTAGGCGGCGGGGAGTCGGCGGCCCGCTGCAAGCTCTCTGAGACCCGGAACGGAATCGTGCTCCGGCCGCACGACGACGAGAACTGCTCCGTGCTCCGACCCGGCGAGCGACGAGACGATCAGCTCGAGTCCGACGGCGAGTGCGAAAGCCTTGTACGCATGCTCGCCGCCGAACGGGACGATGTCCTGGGGCTTCGCTGACCCCGCGAGGACGTCCCCGTGCGTGACCGCGCCCATCGAAACGTCCGTTACCGCCGGCATCGCATCACTCGGGGGAATTGCGATCGCGACTGGATTCGTGCCGGTGAGTGGCGAACCGCCCTCGGGATGGGGAAGCCGCGCACGATCTCATCGAGAACCGGATACCCGAGCGCACCCTTCCCGTCCCAGCGTTCGAACTTCTCTTCGGCCACCACGCTGACGGGTCGTGCCGCCGCCTCGTCGAGCCCGAGAGCGCCGAGCGGGTACGAGCCTCGACGATCGTCGGGAGCCTAGAGGACCGTGAGCGGCTTCCGGATCTGCCCGGCGCGAGATGCTGCAACCGACTTCGCGAGCGCCAGGATCGCCTCTGCCGACTCGGAGTCCGGCGCGACTTCGAACACCGTACGGCCCTCGTCCGCCGACTCCCGCAGCACCGGATCGAGTGGGATCCGAGCGAGGAGCGGAACGCCCATCTCGTCCGCGAGCGCCTGACCGCCGCCCGAGCCGAAGAGCTCCTGGCCCGTGCCGACGAGGTACGACATGTTCTCGACCGCACCGAGAACGCGCATTCCGGTCTTCTGCGCCATCTGCGCCGCGCGCACGGCGACTTGCTGCGCCGCGGGTTGTGGTGTCGTCACAACGAGGGCCTCGGCGCGCGGCAGGAGCTGCCCGAGCGACATGGCTACGTCCCCTGTTCCGGGCGGCATGTCGACGAGCAAGGTGTCGAGCTCGCCCCAGTGAACGTCCGAGAGGAACTGCTCGAGTGCCTTGTGCAACATCGGCCCGCGCCACATGATCGGGGCGTTCTCGTCGAGGAAGAAGCCGATCGACATGAGCTTGAGGTCACCGCGAACGGGCGGCACGATCATCTCGTCGACGGCGATGGGCTTCTGGTGAACGCCGAGCATGTGCGGGATCGAGTGCCCGTAAACGTCCGCATCGAGCACTCCGACCTGCTCGCCGAGGCTCGAAAGCGCGTGCGCGAGGTTGGCCGTGAGCGTCGACTTGCCGACGCCGCCTTTCCCCGAGGCGACCGCGACGACGCGCGTACCCGCCGAAATAGAGATCGTCCGTTCCTCGCGCCCGCCGCGCAGACGCGTTACCAACGCAGCTTTCTCCTCCGGGCTCATGACGTCGAACCCGAGCCGCACGCGGGTGACGCCGGGCACCTCGCCGACGTAGCGCGACACCTGCTCGGAGAACGACTCGCGGAGGGGGCAGCCGACGACGGTGAGCGCGATCGTCACCGATACGGAACCGTCGTCCTCGACGAGGACATCGCGCACCATGTCGAGCTCAGTCACGGGGCGCCTGAGCTCCGGATCGATGACGTTCTCGAGCGCCTTGAGGATCGCGTCGCGGTCGGGCCTCACGAGATCGAGCGTACCAGCGGGTCAGCGAAGAACGGCGGCAAGCTCCGCCGCAAGAGCCTCCGAACCGGCCGCCACAAGCCGGGAACGCATCTCGAGGTCGAGCGGCGCGCGCTCGAAAGGCGGATCCTCGAACAGCTCGATCGCCAGCCCGCACTCCCGCACGAGGAGCTGCGCCGCTGCAATGTCGACCGAGCGCGCGGGCTTGAGCGAGCACACGGCATCGACGCGTCCGTCCGCGAGGTGGCACAAAGACAGCGCGAGCGAGCCCATGACGCGGACGCGATCCGCAACCCCCAACACGTGACCGACCCGGTCGGCGATGATCGGCGTCGTCGTCCCCTCGAAGGAGAGGATCTCGATCCGCTCCTTCGGCCGGACGCCCCCGATCGGCGTGCCGTTCACAAACGCTCCGCCGCCGCGTTCGGCCGTCCACTCCTCTCCCGTTCCGAAGTCGTAGACGTATCCGAACGTGACGTCGCCCATGGTCGGCCCTTCCGCAACGGCCAAGGAGAACGAGAAGAACGGGATGCCGCGCTTCGCGTTCACGGACCCGTCGATGGGATCGACAACGACGCGATGCTCCCCGCCCGCGCCGAAGACACGCTCGCCGAGCTCCTCGGAGACGAGCACGAAGTCACCGCCACGAGCCTCGAGCCGCGCGACCGCCACGTCCTCCGCTGCCTGATCGATCGCTGTTGTCTCATCTCCGCCCTCGCCCATGCGGAGAACCGGTTCTCGTTCGCGGCGCGTCGGCAAGCGCTGAAGCATGTCCTGGATGTCGGAGACGCAGAGCCGGCAGGTGTCGAGCCAGCTCGTCACGACTCGACCGGGTGAAAGAGGAGACCCGAGAGCGGCTTCGGGAAGAAGTACGTGCTCTTGGGGGGCATGCGCTCGCCGCGACGTGCGACCGCGAACACGTCCTCCACCCGCGGCGCGCGGAGAAGGAATGCGACATCTGCAGCGCCGCCGTCCACGAATGCGGCCGCTTCTGCTGCCCGCGGCGTATAGCGAATGCCGTCAAGCCCGTACGAATCGACGAGCTCGACGTCGAGCTCCCCTTCGGATCCGCGAATGAGCTCGACGCTTCCTCGGCGGTATGCGACCGCCGCGGAGCGCTCGAATGGCTCGCCGGCAAGGAACCCGAGAGCCGTGTCGAGGTCTTCGCATGGCTCGCCGTCCCTCGTGTCCAGGAGATCAGGCCGATGAGAGAAAACTCGGTGCGTCGGGAAGACGTGCAACCCGGGGTCGTCGACGGAGACGACCAGCGCCATGATCCGTGCGCCGGCCGGACCCAACTCGGCCCCGAGCTCAACCGTGCTCTCGTAGCGGTGATGGCCGTCGGCGATCAGCAGCTCCGATCGCGCGAGTGCAGCAGCGTCGAACGACGCGAGCGTCCATAGACGTGTCTCGTCGACTTCGAGATCAGGCGCTCGCTCGGGCACCTCGAGGTCAAGCCGAGCGTCGGTAAGGAGAAAGATCGGCTCGGGTTGGACGCGGATTGCTCGCAGAAGACGGAGCCGCCCCTCGCGAATGCGTGGATGCGTGCGCTCGTGGGGAAGAACGCTTCCTGTCGCATAGGGCTCGGCAGCGAGCGAGACCGCCACCCCACGACGCTCGCGAGCGACTCCGTCGGGGCCGACGTAGTCCTCGACCACGAGCCACGCCGCCGGGTCGTCGTCCTGCTCGAGGATCCCGTCCTCGAGCCACGCACGGTAGAGAAGTCCCGCCTCGTCCGCCGACTCGGGCAGCGTGACGTGGACGACGTTGTACGGACTCCGCGTGAAGAGCTGCGCGCGTTCAGCCTCGCCGACGGCGTCGTAGGGAGGAGCGACCAGATCCGCCAGAGCACCGGCCGCGCCGGAGTAGCGAACCGCGCGGAACGGCTTCACGTCCATCCTGGCGAGCGTACCAACGGCCTCGCGCCATAGACTCGGGACATGACCACGATCGCCGACCTGAGCGAGGATCGCACCGTCGAAGGCGTCTTCGCGGTGACGAAGAAAGAGCGACGCCGCACCCGTGCGGGCGCCTCATACCTCGCACTCGAGCTAGCCGATGCGAGCGGTCGCGTCGAGGCCAGGGTGTGGAACGACGTCGAGCTGCTCGACCGTCGCTTCGAGGAGGGAGACGCCGTTCATGTCCTCGGGCGCGTCGAGAGCTTCGGCGGCAAGCTTCAGGTGCAGGTGCGTGCGGTGGAGCCGGCAGAGGACGCCGACCCCGCCTCGCTCACGCCTTCGCTGCGCCGAGACGCAGAAGAGCTCGACGGATTCTTCGAGTTCCTCGCATCCGAGATCTCGCATCCTGGGCTCGTGGCAGTCGTGGGCTCCTTCGTAGGAGACTCCGAGATTCGCGGCTCGCTGCGCTTGCTCCCCGCAGCAGGCGTGGACCGTCATCACGGCTATGCAGGGGGACTGCTGGAGCACACGGTAGGAGTCGCAACCCTCTGTCGCGAGACGGCGCAGCTCCACCCGCGCCTGCGCTTCGACCTCCTGCTCGCGGCAGCCCTGCTCCACGACGTCGGCCGGATACGGGAGCTGAGATCGGGCCCGTCGTTCCGGCAGACCGAGGAGGGCCGCCTCCTCGGCCACGTCCATCTCGGACTGCGCATGATCGAGGAGCGCGCCGGGGACGTCGAGCCGTCGGTGCTCGCCGAGCTCCTCCACGCGATCGCCTGCCACCACGACCGCCCGGCAGCGCGAACTGCAGAAGCGGCGGTCCTCTACCACGCGAACCAGCTCGACGCCCAAGCCGCAACTCGCCCCGTCGGCGACGACTGAGCCTCAGCGCCAGGCCGCACGCAGATCTCTGAGACGCCCGCTTCGCGGCCGCTGCGATCTGCTTCACATGGTCGGGGCAGGACCAAGCCGACGTAAGCAGAACGCGGGGTCGTGAGCGAAGTGCCATCGGCGGTGGCGGAGCAGTCTCCCGTTCGGATCGGGGCGTTCATGACCCTGGCCGCGCTGGGCTTCGCCGCACTGATCGGAGTGATCGCGATCGCTGACGCCGACGGCACCGGCTCGGCCGTCGGAACCGGCGCCGGCGTCGCGCTGACCGTATTCATCGCGGGGGGCACCATCGCGTGCGCGCTCGCGTGCCTCGTACGCCGTCGCACCGAGATCCTCGCTCTCGGGGCGATTGCCGCGTCGGCTCTCGCCATCGACCTCTTCGTGTTGGCGACCTGGCGCGAGATCGACGACGAGACCTACGCGAAGCTCACAGCGATCGCGTTCGTGTGGACACTTTTCGGCCTTCCGCTGCTCGGGCTTTCCCTCGCCGTTCGCCCTCGGGAACAGCTCGCGCGAGCGCTCTACCTCGGAGCAACGCTGGCGGCGATCCTCGCGGGTCTCATCGCGACGTGGCTGATCTGGTCCACCGGGGGGGAGGTCACACCGCTGTCGCCCATCGGGCTCACGGCCGTGGCGGATGAGAGCTTGCTCCGGCCGCTCGCCGTGACACTCGTCCTGCTCTCGACCCTGTGGTTCGGTGCGCTCGCGGCGAGCCGCCTCGAGCAGAGCGAGGCCTAGACGTTGAAGCGCACGTTGAGGACGTCCCCGTCCTCGACGACGTAGCCCTTCCCTTCGAGACGTTGCAGCGCGCGCCGGGCCGCTTCGGCGTGGGAGCCGCACTCGAGGAGGTCGTCCCAACGGATCACCTCACAGCGAATGAACCCACGCGCGATGTCGGAGTGAATCGACTCCGCCGCGTCGAGTGCGGTCTCGCCGTAGCGCAGCGTCCATGAACGCGCTTCGGTGTCGCCGATCGTGAAGAACGTGATGAGACCCAGCGCATCCTTGAGTCGGCGCACGACGTCGTCGAGAGCCGACGGCCCGGAGCGAAACTCGGCCGCCTCCTCCTCTGGGAGCTCCGCCAGCTCCATCTCGAGAGCGCAGTCGATTCCCCGCGGACCATTTTCGAGCGGGATGAGCGGTTTCGTGGTGAGCGGCTCGAGCTCAGGGGCGAGATCACCCTCCCAGTCGGCAAGTGGCCTTCCGGCCTCGAGATGCGCGAGGAGCTTCTCGAGCTGCTCTGCCTCGAGGCGCTTCGCGCGGTCCCCGGACTTGGCCTCCTTGCGCACCCTCTCCAGCCGGCGCTCGACGTGATCCCGATCCGCGACGATCAGCTCGAGCTGCAGGTTCTCCAGATCGGCATCCGGGTCGGCTCCCTGCGAGAAGCCGTCGAGCACCGCCAGCAGCGCATCAGCCTGCCGCAAGCCCCCCGGCACCTCGACCCCGGCGCCCGGCACATCGACGACGCGGATCGCAGCGGGCGTCGTCTTCTTCGAGCCGATGAGGGTCGCGAGCCGCTCGAGCCGATCGTCGGAGATGACCGCCATGCCGACGTTCGCCTTCTCCGTCACGGCCGCATACGCCGTGACCTCGGCGCCCGCATGCGTGAGCGCGTTGAACAGAGTCGTCTTCCCCGCGTTGGGGAGGCCGACGATCCCGACCTGCAGAGGCAACGAGAGCCGCTAGGCCTCGAAGCCGACGCGCGTCTCGCGGGCGAACCGCTTGGCATACAGCACTCGCGAGAGCACGAGCAGGATGTTCCCGTCCTGCGCCTCGAGGCCGAGGGCGCCGAGCGCTCCCGCGGCCAACGAGGCCTCGAGAGCATCCGCACTAGTCGATGTGATGAGGATGCTCAAGATCTGTCCGCCGTCGAGCCCGATCTCGACCCGGACGTAGCCGTTGTCAACCATTGAACACCACCTCCGTGAGCACGCCGTGGACGGCGCCTGGATGCACGAACGCGACCTCGAGGCCGAAGAGCCCACGCCGCGGGGTCTCATCGATCATCTGCGCACCTTCGCCACGCAACCGTCGGATCGTCTCCTCGATGTCGGTTGTCTCGAGCGCGACGTGATGCATGCCGGGCCCGCGGCGCGCGAGAAAGCGTCCAACGTGCGTGTCCTCGCCCGTCGGGGCGACGAGCTCGATGCGGCTGGCGCCGACGAACAACGAGGCCGCGCTGACGCCCAGCTCGGAGAGCTCGTCGCGGTCCTCGACGCGCGCGCCGAAGAGCCGCTCATAGGTCGAGATCGCCTCGTCCAGATCAGCGACGGCAATCCCAAGATGATGGATCCCGCGTACCTTCACCGACGCGATGCTACTCACGCAGGCCTTGTAACAACTTGTTACTTGGAATTTGAGGCGTCGCGCGATCAGTCGCGCGCCGGCAATGCGCGTATGGTGCCGATCGTCTCCGACGAGCGCGACTCGGGCTTGATGTCCACAAGAAGCGCCTCGAGCTCGGCTCGGTCGAGCGTCTCCTTCTCGAGGAGCGCCTCTGCCACGCGATCGAGTGACAGGCGATGCTTACGAAGCAGCCTCTGCGCCTCGTCGTACGCCTGATCGGTGAGCCGCGCCTGTTCCGAGTCCCGCAAGCGCTTGGTCTCCTCGGACAGCGCGTAGTTGTCTGCGCGCATCGTCCGGGACGGAGCGACTTCGGACATCCCGAACTCGAAAACCATCGAACGCGCGATCTGCGTCACGCGCTCGAGGTCGCTCGCGGCGCCGTTCGTGATCCGCCCGAACACCACCTCCTCGGCTGCCCGCCCCGCCAGGAACACCATCATCAGATCGACGAACTCCTCGCGTGTGTGCAGATAGCGATCTTCGGTCGGCATGTTGAGCGTGTATCCGAGCGCGTCGCCGCGCGAGACGATCGTGGCCTTCTGCGCGGGAAAGAGCTCGCCGACGAGATGGGACATGACCGCATGGCCTCCCTCGTGGTACGCCAGGATCCGCTTCTCCTTCTCGGAGACGACCCGGCGCTGCTGGAGTCCCGCAACGATGCGCTCCATAGACGCATCGAAGTCCGCGTGCCGGATGTGCTGAGCGTTGTTGCGCCCGGCGAGGATCGCGGCTTCGTTGCAGAGGTTCGCGAGATCCGCGCCTGTCAGTCCTGCGGTTTGCCTGGCAACCTGACCGAGGTCGACATCGGGCGCGAGCGGCTTGCCTCGGGTGTGGACGAAGAGGATCGCCTCCCGGCCGGATACGTCTGGGGCGGAGACGTGAACCTGCCGGTCGAAGCGCCCTGGGCGAAGGAGCGCGGGATCGAGATCTTGAAGTCGGTTCGACGCAGCCATGACCACAACCTCGTCTCGAGCGCTGAACCCGTCGAGCTCGACGAGAAGCTGGTTGAGCGTCTGGTCGTGCTCGCGATGAAACCCACCCCCCTGACGCGCCGTACCGACGGCGTCGAGCTCGTCGATGAAGACGATTGCGGGCTCGTGCTTTCGCGCCTCCTCGAAGAGCTTGCGGATCCGGGCGGCGCCCAGCCCCGCGAACATTTCGACGAACGAGGATGCGCTCTGCGAGTAGAAGTTCGCACCTGACGCGCTCGCGACCGCTTTGGCGATCAGCGTCTTCCCCGTTCCGGGTGGACCGTGAAGCAAGATTCCGCGTGGCACGCGAGCTCCGAGCCGCTCGAAGCGCTTGCGGTCGCGAAGAAACTCAACAACCTCCTGCAACTCCTCCTTCGCCTCGTCCAGGCCCGCGACGTCGCTCCAGGACACCTCCACCTGCGATCCCTTGACGACCGGCGCAGGCTTCGCGCGCGGCATGAACCGCATCGTGTAGAGCAGCAGGACGATGACGACCCCAAAGAAGATGATCGGGAGCCAGGTGAGGAGCGTGTTCTCGAGATCCACCTCTCGGCGTATCGGCAGGTGGGGAGCGCGCCTCAAGCGCGTGCGGCGTCAGCGCTCGAGTGCGAGGCAGGCGTCGCGGGCTACGTTCGCGACCTCGAGCTGTGCGTCCGAAGGCTCTGCGGTGGAGAATCGCCGCTGGAGCTCGAAGCCGGGTCGGGCGAGCGCGTTCGCTATTCGATTCTCCGGGTTGCGCGCAACCCATGAGAAGAGCTCGACGGAGCCGCCGACAGCAGCCACCATCCCCACGAGTCTCGCCAGTCTGCGAGTTCCAGCGGGCGCCTTCGACGCGACGATGTTCGCAGCAAGCGTGGACACGACCATCGGCGCGATGAGCTGCGAGCCGCACCGCGGATGCTCCTTGGGAGCAGGCGTGCCTCCGTTCTCATACGTTCCGATCGAGACGTGCTCGGCCCCGTGGTAAGCGGCGAGGCCGGGCCCACGAAGCGCCAGGAGAGCGGGTAGAAATGCAACTCCGCCGGCAACGACCTCTCTTGCTCCGGCGGGTAAGCCCGAGCGACGCAACGCGCGCGCGGCAACCGCTGTTGCAGCGATCGAACCGAGCACGGCCGGCTGCTCGAACGGGAAGCGCGCTTGTGGAAGCGCTCGTCGGATCATCGGCAGGAGGGCAAACGCCTCGGCCAGAGCGATCGGCCCACGCAGGATCGGCATGCGCACGCGGGCCGCCGGCGCAAGGTGGGGCTTGCGGCCAGACGCGACATGGAGCTCGCCGTCCGCGTCGCGCACGGCACACGCCCAGGACGTCATCCCGTGCACGAGCACTCCGTTCTGGAGAGCCATTCCTCCGAGCCGAACAGGTCGTTCGTCCACACTCAGACCTTAGCTGCGAGCGTACGAAGCGCCTGCTGCAGCTCGTCTGCCGCGGGCCCGCGGCCGAGAGGGCGACCGTCGATCTCGACGAGGGGCATGACCTCTCGCACGGACGAGGACGTGAACGCCTCGTCGGCCTCGAGGAGGTCCGCCAGCGGATACGCGCCCGCCTCCACTTGGTAGCCACATGCGGGGGCGAGCTCCATCAGCGTCGCCCGCGTCACACCCGCGAGGATTCCCAGATCGAGCGACGGCGTATGCAGCACGTGGCCGGACCGCCACCAGACGTTCGTCACCGTCCCTTCGAGCACGATGCCGTCACCGTCGACGAAGACCGCCTCGTCGGCCCCTCTTCTCTTCGCTTCGGACTCAGCGGCCATGTTGACCGCATAGCTCGTCGACTTCACGCCCGGAAGAAGCCAGGGGACGGCCGCTCGCACTCCCAGGAGAGACACGGCGCTCGCGCCACGCTCGCGCGCGGCTTCGATCCAACCGGGAACCTCGCTGAGCAAGGCGATCCCGGACGGAGGTCCTCCGGCGGGGCCCGCCGTCCAGACGAGTCGAAGCGACGCATCGCCGCCGGCTGCCTTCGGCAGGACGAGACCGGCAAGCACCTGGAGCCGGCGTCGCTCGACCGGCGGAAGGCCGATGCTCTCGCCGGAGGCGGTCAAGCGGTCGAGGTGCGCTTCGAGGCGGAACGGCCGCCCCCCATACACCTTCAGCGTCTCGAACGCAGCCCGGCCGCGCAGCAACGCCTCGTCGTCTGCCCGGACGACCGGCTCGGCCGGGTCCAGGAGCCCGCGGCCCGTGACAGCCAACGCCAGCGTCGTCACGACGCCAATGCCTCGGGCACGCGGGACCCAATTGCGTCCAGCAATGGTCGCGCCTTCGTCCACGACTCCTCGACCTCGCTCGCCGCGTCCGAGTCCCACACGACCCCGCCACCGACCCAGAGGTGGAGAGCGCCCGCCGCGACGGCGAAGGTGCGGATGGTCAACGTGAGATCGAAGTCCCCGTTCGGATACACCGCTCCGATCGCGCCCATCGATGCGCCTCGCCCGACCGGCTCGAGCTCGGCAATGAGGTCGACCGCGGCGATCTTCGGCGCGCCGGTCACGGAGCCACCGGGGAACGTCGCCTCGAGGATCTCGGCCAGCCCGATCGCTTCTCGAAGCTGCCCCTCGACGGTCGACACCATGTGCTCGACGCCGGCGAGCTCCTGCGTCGCCATCAGCTCGGGCCAGCGAACGGTGCCGGCTTTGCAAACCCGCGAGAGGTCGTTCCGCTCGAGGTCGACGATCATCACGTGCTCCGCGGCGTCCTTCTCCGATCCCCGAAGCTGGGCTGCACCCCCGAGCGGGCGGGTCCCCTTGATCGGCATCGTCCACACACGGTCGCCGCGGCGAGCGAGGAAGAGCTCGGGCGACGCCGAGACAACTGCCCACGACGCTGTGACGAACGGCACGGAGGAGCGTGGCCGCAGCGACGCCAGACGTGCGGCAAGCGCGTTCGGGTCGCCCGAGAACGCTGCGGAGAGGTGCTGGACGAGGTTGACCTGGTACACGTCGCCACGCGCGACAGCGCTTCTCACCTCGTCGATCGCTGCTTGATACTCGGCCGCCGTCCACGTCCGCTCCCACGCGCCGATGTGACAGCCTTCGGCCGCGAACTGCCCGGTTCGCTCTGCCGGACGCACACGGCATGCGGCAAGCGGCAGCTCGACACACGGCTCGGGTGGCGGGGGCTCGGTGCTTCGCCTGATCGCCTGCGAGAGCCCGTAACCGAGATACAGATCCGCCACGAGCTCGGCGTCACCGGTCACGAAGAAGCCCTGCGCGTGAAGCCAGTCCTCGATCCGCCGGTAGGCATCCACCGCCTCGCGAAGCTCGAACAGCGCCTCACTCACGCTCGGCACCGGCAACCGTCTCCACCAGCTCGCGAAAAGCGGCTGCGGGATCGTCGTTCCAAAAGATCGCACTCCCGGAGACGAGGAGATCGGCGCCTGCGTCCCGAGCGGCTCCGATCGTTCCCCGGTTGATCCCACCGTCCACCTGAATGCGAACGTCGGCAGGAAGGAGCGCGCGCAGCTGCGCGACTCGGTCGAGGGCGGCGGCCATGAATTCCTGACCCGAGTAGCCGGGATGAATCGACATGCACAGGACGAGGTCCGCGCCCTCGGCTGCCGCTACCGCATCTTCCACCGGCGTCTCCGGATTGAGCGCTACACCGACACCGAGGCCGAGAGCGCGCGCGTGCTCTATTGCGCGTACTGGCTCATCGCACACTTCGACGTGAAAGGTGACGCTGTCGCCGCCCGCATTTGCAACCGCCTCGAAGTGCCGCTCGGGCTCGCTCACCATCAGGTGACAGTCCAGTCGAGCTCCCCACCCACGCACGAGCGGCGAGATCGAGGCGAGGACGATCGGGCCAATGGTGATCTCGGGGATGAAATGCCCGTCGCCGGCATCGAAATGAAAGACCCGCGCGCCCGCGTCGACCAGCGCGCCGAGCTCGGCTCCGAGCCGCGAGAAGTCGGAGGCGTAGATCGACGGCTCGACCTCGACAGTCTCTGCCCACTCCGTCCAGCCCATGTCAGCGCACGCTAGCCGAGACCGTTAGGACGGAGACTGTGGCTCGCGCCACCCGCCGTGCCTCGCGGCGAGGTCGTGTGACGAGACCGGCCCCCAGGTCCTCGGCTCGTACATCTCCACGCGGGGCGGGGCGTCGAGCAGCGGCTGAACGATTCGCCACGTCTCCTCGATCACCGTCCAGCGCGGAAAGAGCGTGCTGTCTCCTCGTAGCGCGTCCGCCAGAAGCCGCTCGTAGGGCTGCGGCGGCTCGCCGAGCTCCTCGGCGAAGTCGAGGTCGAGCGAGACTGGACGCGAGACCTCTTTCCCCGGGGTCTTGGCGCGGAGGAAGACCGACACACCCGCTTGCCGTCCGATGCGGAGAACGACGTCGTCGTGCCCGGGGGAGTCGAGACGATGCCGCCCCCACTGCAGGTGAGGAACGCGCTGGAGCCGAATGACGATCTCGGTCGCGGTGGTGGGAAGCGCCTTTCCGGCTCGAACGAGAATAGGGACTCCCGCCCAGCGCCAGTTCTCGATCTCGAGGCGGAGCGCCACGAACGTCTCCGTGTTGGACCCGGGCTCGACGCCTTCGATGTCCTGGTACCCGACGTACTGACCGCGCACCGCGACCTTTGGATCGGCCGCCGGCATCGCCCGAAAGACGTCCTCGCGTCTCCGGGGGATCGCGTCGTGATCGCCCGACGGCGGCTCCATGGCGACGAGTGCGAGCACCTGCAAGAGGTGGTTCTGCACGACGTCCCGAATCGCCCCGACCGGATCGTAGAACCTGCCTCGCGCCTCGGCCCCGAAGTCCTCGGCCATGGTGATCTGGATCGATTCGACGTGCTCGCGGTTCCACAGCGGCTCGAAGAGAGCATTTGCGAACCGGAGGTACATGATGTCCTGGACCGGCTCCTTGCCCAGGAAGTGGTCGATACGGAAGAGGCGCTCCTCGGGGAAAATCCTCGTCAACCGCTCGTTCAGCTCCCGCGCGGAGTGCAGATCCGTGCCGAACGGCTTCTCGACAACGAGCCTGGCGTTCCCCACCAGATCCGCCGCTGCGAGCTCCTCGGCGACCTCGAGGAAAGTCGAGGGCGGCGTTGCGACGTAGTAGACCGGCGCCGACGCACCACCGAGCGCTGTGCGCAAGCGGTCGTAGAGTGGGCCCTCCTCGGCGTCTCCACCTATGTACGTCAGGCGAGACAGGAACTCGCCGAGCACCTTCTCGTCGATCTTTTCCTCGGCCGCGGCGATCGCCTCGCGTGCATGCTGCGCGAGCTCGTCATCCCGGATCGGGCGACGCCCGACGCCGATGACCGGGCACGTGAGCAGGCCCTGCTTTGTGAGGCGGTAGAGCGCGGGCAGCGTCATCTTCCGCGCGAGATCGCCGGTGATCCCGAACGCAACGAGCGCGTCGGCAGGCACAGCGGCGCTCACGGGCCGAGTAGCGACTCCGCCGTAAAGCGCAGCATGTTCATCCCGAGCTCGAGATCGTCTACGGGAATCCGCTCGTTCGCCGAGTGGATCAGCTTCGTTGCGAGCTCGGTATCCATCTCCTTGATCGGGAAGAACCCGTACGCGGTCGTCCCGTACGCCTCCCGCAGATAGTGGCTGTCCGTGAACCCGGGACAGGCGATCGGTGCGAGCCGCGCGTCAGGCTCGATCTCCGTCGTGAAGCGCTCGAGGGCAACCCAGAGCGGGGAGTCGATAGGCGAACGCGTGCCACCCTGGGCGTCGATCCACTCGAGCTCGTAGTCCCCCTCGCCGAGCACCGCCCTGATGAGCGGCTCGGCGTCGGCAGGTGTCTGTTCGGGAAGCAGCCTGCAGTCGACCGTCACCTCGCACAGGCCCGGAATCACGTTGTGCTTCTGCGACGCCTCGATCATCGTCGGCGAAAGCGTCAGCGCAAGAAGCGGCTGGACGAGTGCCGGCAATAGTGGATGCACCGCCCGCGCTCGATCCAGCGCTCGGTCGAGTGGGGGCATCTCCCCGAGCACCGCCTCCAGAAACCCGCGCGCCTCCGGGATGGCTGTCGGCTCCGGCTCATACGCGGCGAGAGCTTCGATGTAGCGAGCGGCCTTGATGAGCGCGTTGTCGGCGATCCCGGGCATCGACCCGTGGCCGCTGCGGCCGCGAACCTTGAGCTTGAACGGGGCAGACATCTTCTCCGCAGTGGCGCAGAAATAGAAAGGGGTCCCACCAAGGACGAGGCGCTCGCCGCCACCCTCGTTGACGGCATAGTCACAGCGGACGGCATCCGGGTGGGCCTCGACGAGCCACCGCAGGCCCCAGCCGTCCCCTACCTCCTCGTCCGCGACAGAGACGAACAGCAGGTCGCCTGTCGGAGCGAACCCCTCGCGCTTCATCGACGCGAGCGCAACCGCGGACGCAGCAACCTGATCCTTCATGTCGAGCGCGCCGCGCCCCCAGATCTCGCCGTCGACGAGGTCGCCCGACCAGGGGTCCCGATCCCACTCGTCGGGATCCGCGAGCACCGTGTCAGTGTGCGAGAGGAACGCCAGCGTGGGTCCGTCGCCTCCCCGAAGGCGGGCGACGACACTCGGGCGGTCGGGCTCGCGCGAATAGAGCTCGGTCTCTATCCCGTTACGGGCGAAGTACCCGCGGAGCACGTCGGCCGCGCGAATCTCGTTCCCCGGTGGGTTGACGGTGTCGACGCGGATGAGCTCCTGGAGGAGCTCGCATACCTCCTGACGGAGATCCACTAACTCGATGCCTTAGACAGCGCGGTCAACTCGTTGCGGACTTCCCAGAGCTCGGGATACGACGTCTTCGTCACGAGTCGCCCGAGGAGCTCGACCGGCGTCCCTTGCGTACCGACGACGCTGTCGCCGATCACTCGCGCGACGATCTGGTAATGCCGCATGCGCCAGAGTTGCGCCTGCTCGTCGAGCTCGATGAGCGCCTCGGCGAGCTGGTAGAGCTGCTCGTAGTCGCGCCCTTGGACGTAGAGGTCTCTGAGCGAAAGGCCGGCTTCGCGTCGCGCGTTGTGGAACGCCTGACCGAGACGAGGCAGGACACGGCGCAGCTCGTTCCACCCGGGCGAGTCGAAGCCCGAGCCGTGGCCGAGCACCTTGCGGATCTCCTGGTACTCCCAGGGCGACATCTGCTCGAGCATCTCGAGCTGCGGAACGAGGAAGCGAACGCACAGAATCGACCTGCGCAGAAGACGCAGCGCGCCCCGTAGGTCGCCCTCCTCGATTAGCCGCGTCGCCTCCTCTCCATCGCACCACGCGAGCTTGAGCCAGAGCTCGCCCGACTGGTGCGTCACCTGGAAGAGAAGCTCGTCGCGGTGCACCCACTCGTCGCTCGTCTTCTGGAGCGCGAGCAACGCGTCCGTGTTGATGTACCGCTCGTAGTCGGAGGGCGCATCGCCCGGGAGGATGGGCTGGGAGTAGTCCTCCGCCTCGGAGCCCGTCATGCCCGGAGCATACTTCGCTCGTGGGGGACCTCTTTACCGAAGCAGCAAAGAAGCACCAGGCCGAGAGCGGGCCCCTCGCGGTCCGGCTGCGCCCGTCCACTCTCGACGAGCTCGTCGGTCAGCAGCACGTCCTCGGTGCCGGCTCCGCGCTCCGGCTCGCGATCGAGCAGGACCGCCCGCCGTCGATGATCCTCTTCGGTCCGCCCGGCACCGGGAAGACGACGATCGCGCGGATCGTGGCAGAGCGGACCGGAGCGGCGTTCGAAGAGCTCTCCGCGGTCTCGGCCCGGGTCGACGACGTGCGCGCCGTGATCGCGCGAGCCGGCGACCGACTCGGCGGCAACGGCTTGCGAACGATCCTCTTCATCGACGAGATCCACCGCTTCAACAAGGCGCAGCAGGACTCGGTGCTCCATGCCGTCGAGGACGGCCTCGTGACGCTGATCGGCGCCACTACCGAGAACCCCTACTTCGAGGTCAACTCCGCGCTTCTGTCGCGCTGCACCGTGATCGAGCTCACCGCGCTCGCCGAGGACGAGCTCGTCGAGATCCTCGGGCGGGGGGCGGCCATGCTCGGCGCCGCCGAGGCGGAGCCCGACGTTCTCGCGCTCATAGCGACACGCGCCGGCGGCGACGCGCGCGCAGGACTTCAGATCCTCGAGCTCGCCCAGGCCACCGCGAAAGCGGAGGGTGCACCGATCTCGGAGAGTCACGTGCTCGACGCATCGCGCAAGCGCCCGCTCCTGTACGACCGCAAGGGCGATCAGCACTACGACTTCGCGTCTGCGTTCATCAAGTCGATGCGCGGCGGAGACGCGGATGCCTCCGTCTACTACCTCGCGGCGATGCTCGAGGCGGGCGAGGACGCGCGCTTCATCGCACGACGAATGGTGATTCTTGCGTCAGAGGACATCGGCAACGCCGACCCGAACGCGCTCGTGGTCGCCGTCGCAGCCGCTCAGGCACTCGAGCACGTCGGCTTGCCCGAGGCGCAGCTCAACCTCGCGCAAGCCGCGATCTACCTCGCACAAGCACCGAAGTCGAACGCCTCGGCGGTCGCGATCTGGGAGGCGCGCCGCGACGTACGCGAGCACGGAAACGCACGGCCTCCGGCGATGTTGCGCTCGACGGGGCACAAGGCCGGTGCCAAGGCGCGCGGACACGGGGAGGGCTACGCCTACCCTCACGACGATCCGAAGGGCTTCGACGTCTCGTATCTCCCCGAAGAGCTACGGGGACGGCGGTACTATCGGCCCTAAGGCGCCGGAGAGGAGCCCGACGATGACGGTGAAGACAGGTGACAAGGCCCCCGAGTTCGACCTCGAGGTGACATACCTCGAGCGCGTCAAGCTCTCCGACTTCCGCGGCCGCTCGAACGTCCTTCTCGTCTTCCATCCGTTCGCGTTCACGCAGGTCTGTGAGGAGGAGGCCCGCGACCTCCAGGAGAACCTCCAGTCGTTCCGCAACGCCGAGACGGAGATCGTGTTCGTGTCGTGCGACACCTCTGCGGCACGACAGGCATGGAGACGCGAGCTCGGTGCCGAGTACACCTTCGCGTCGGACTTCTGGTCTCACGGCGACGTCTCGAAGGCCTATGACGTCTTCAACGAGTCGACCGGTGCCCCCCATCGCGGAACGTTCTTGATCGACAAGGACGGCACAGTCATCTGGTCGCTCGTGAAGATCACGGACGAGCGGCGCCTCGAGATGGTTCCCGACTCGCTCGAGACCCTCCGCTCGGCCGAGTGAGACTGGCGCTCCACGAGTGGGGCGTGGCCGGCGCTCCTCGGATCGTCTGCCTCCACGGCGTGCGGAACCAGGGCGGACATTTCGGGCGGCTTGCAGAGTGGCTCGCGGGTTTCCACGTCCTCGCACCGGACCTCATCGGACACGGATCCTCCAGCTACGAACCGCCCTGGGACATCGGCGCTCACGTGAACGCGATCGTCGAGGCGGTCGGTGCAAAGCCGGCGGCACTCGTCGGGCACTCGTTCGGCGGGCGTCTCGCGTTCGAGCTTGCGGCGCGCTCCCCGAAGCTCGTCCCGAAGCTCGTCCTCCTCGATCCAGCGATCCTCCTTCCGGGCAACGTGGCCCTCATGGCCGCCGAGAGCGCGCGTAGCGACAAGTCGTACGCCTCCTTCGACGAGTCGGTCGAGCGTCGCTTCGACGAGAGCCAGCTCCACCATGCACCGCGCGAATTCGTAGAGGCGGACCTCGCCGATCACGTCGTGCTCGATGACGACGGTCGCTACCGCTATCGCTACTGCCAGTCGGCGATCGTCGCCGCCTACGGAGAGATGGCGTCCCAACCACCACGCTTCGAGGACGTCCGCGTTCCAACGCTTCTCGTCCTCGGTGAACGTTCGTACCTCCCGTACGACCACCTGCTCGACGCGCACCGCAAGGCGCTCGGCGACTTGCTCGAGGTCGTCATCGTCCCAGGCGGGCACTCCGTCCTGTGGGATGCGCTCGAGGAGACGGCGAGCGCCGTACGCGAGTTTCTGCGCTAAGCGACGACGTACTCGTCGGCGATCGCGAGCGCCTCGTCGAGGATCGCGATCCCCTCGTCGACCTCCTCCCGCGTGATCGTCAGCGGCGGTACGGCCATGACGACGTTCCAGTGCGTCATCAGATAAAGGCCGCGCTCGAGTGCCGCCTTGGCCAGCTTCGCGACCGGTGTAGCCGCTTCACCTGTCGCGTTGAATGGCACGAGCATCTCGCGCGTGTCACGGTTCTTGACGAGCTCGATCCCCCAGAAGCAGCCGAGCCCGCGCACCTCGCCGATCGACGGATGGCTGTCAGCCAAGCCGTTGAGCCCCTCACCGAGGTACGCGCCGACGTCGGCTGCGTTCTCGACGACGCCTTCCTCCCGGAAGGCCTCGATCGACGCGACGGCAGACGCACACGCGAGCGGGTGCCCGGCGTAGGTGAGACCGCCGGGGAAGAAGCGACTGCGCACCCACTCCTTGAGCGGCTCGCGGATGATCATCGCGCCGAGCGGCACATAGCCCGAGTTGATGCCCTTCGCGACCGTGAGGATGTCCGGAACGACGTCCCAGTTCTCGCAGGCGAACCAACGTCCCGTGCGGCCGAACCCGGCCATGACCTCGTCGAGGATCAGCAGGATCCCGTGGCGATCGCAGACCTCGCGGACGGCCTGGAGGTAGCCGGGCGGCGGGGGAATGATCCCGTTCGTACCGGTCACGGTCTCGAGAATCACAGCCGCCACGGTGTGCGCCCCTTCGTACTCGAGCATCTCCTCGAGGTGCGGTGCGCCCGAGCAGACGGGGCACGGATCCGGGTGGCCCGCAGGACAGCGGTATGTGTACGGATCGAGCATCCGCACGACTCCCGGCATTCCTGGCTCGGTTGGCCAACGACGCGGGTCGCCGGTCAGAGAGATCCCGCCGTGCGTCGCGCCGTGGTAGGAGCGGTAGCGAGCGATGATCTTGTTCCGCCCGGTATAGAGGCGCGCGAGCTTGATCGCGTTCTCGTTCGCCTCCGCACCCGAGTTCGTGAAGAAGGACATGCAGAGGTCGCCGGGCGTCACTTCCTCGAGCAGTCGTCCCAGCTGCGACCGCGACTCGGACGCCATCGGCGGGCCGATCGTGCAGAGCTTGTCGGCTTGCTCCTTGATCGCGGCGATGATCCTCGGGTGCTGGTGCCCGATGTTGACGTTGACGAGCTGTGAAGCGAAGTCGAGATAGCGCTTGCCTTCGTAGTCCCAGAAGTAGCGCCCTTCGGCACCTGCAACCGGGATCGGGTTGATCGCATCCTGCGTCGACCAGGAGTAGAGGACGTACTCCTTCGCGTCCTCGACGATCTGCGCGCCCAGGTTGGAGTTCACCTCAACCGTGGCCATCGAACCGGATCGTAACCGTCCTGCATAGCGCTACGTGCGCGGTGGGCGCCGGGCAAGGGGGAAGATGCCCGGCGCGCCTCCGCGCACACTTGCGTCAGCGAGCTGCTGTGGGCAGGAGCTCCTGCCCGAACGCGGCCCGCTCGACGAACTGTCCAACACCTGGCTCTGCGACCAACGCACCCGACTCGACGAGCACGTTCCCGCGGAGCAACACCGTTTCGGGCGACCCTGTCACCTCGGTCCCCTCGTAGAGGTTGTAGTCGACGTTCGAGTGCTGGTTTGCAGCCGTGATCAGATGCCGCTTCTCGGGATCGAAGATCACGATGTCGGCATCCGAGCCCGGAGCGATCGTCCCCTTCCGCGGATAGAGACCGAAGAGCTTCGCCGGGTTGGTCGAGAGAAGCTCGACCATCCGGTTCAGCGAGATCCGTCCAGCGCGAACGCCGAACTCGTGGATCATGTGCAGCCGGTTCTCGAGGCCCGGCCCGCCGTTCGGGATTTTCGAGAAGTCGTCGCGCCCGATCGATTTCTGCCCGTCCCAGAGGAACGCGCAATGGTCGGTCGAGATCGCCGAGAGAATGTCCGAGCGTACGGCGTGCCAGAGAATCTCCTGGTTCGCACGAGCTCGTGGCGGAGGCGTGTAAACGTACTTCGCGCCTTCGAAATCAGGCCGCTCGAGGTGTGTGTAGTCGATGAAGAAGTACTGCGTGCAGGTCTCGCCCCACACGTCCCAGCCCTGCTCGCGGGCTCGCGCTATCGGATCGACGGCTTCCTTGCAGGACACGTGCACAACGTAGAGCGGCGCCCCGGCGATGCGCGCGAGCTGGATCGCCCGGTTCGTCGCCTCGCCCTCGAGCTCGGGAGGCCTCGTGAGAGCGTGGTAGTGCGGGGCGGTGTTGCCCGCTGCGAGCGCCTGCTTCACGAGGACGTCGATCGCGTCGCCGTTCTCCGCGTGCACCATGACGAGCGCGCCCGTCTCCGCCGCGACCTCCATCGTGCGGAAGAGCGTCTCGTCGTCGACCATGAGCGCGCCCTTGTAGGCCATGAAGAGCTTGTACGAGGTGATCCCCTGCTCGGGGAGCCGCGCGAGCTCTTCGAGCGAGCCACCCTCTCGCAGATCGGTGACCGCGATGTGGAAGCCCATGTCGATGACCTGCTTGCCCTCGCGCTTGTCGTGCCACGTCTCGAGCGCCTCGGCGAACGAGCTCCCTGGGGTCTGGATGCAGAAGTCGACGTGACAGGTCGTGCCGCCAAATGCCGCGGCTGTCTGACCCGAAGTCACATCGTCGATCGTCACGGTCCCGCCGAACGGCATGTCGAGGTGGGTATGCGGATCGACGCAGCCTGGGAGCACGTACTTGCCGGACGCGTCGAGCACCCGATCGGCCTCGACGTCGAGCGACTCTCCGATCATCGCGATCCGCTCGGCGTCGACGAACACGTCGCCGACGTAGTCGTCGGCGGCGGTGATGATCCGGCCGCCCTTGATCAGTACCGACACGTCACCTCACATCCTTCCTTGGGGGAGGGCTCCGAGCCGGCCGTAGTCGGCCCGGAGCCCACGCCTCTTGGTTACTTTCCGCCTTCGGTTGGCTTGACGACCGCGGGCTTGTACTTGAGCCCGCGCACGTCGACGCCTGCTCTCTTGAGAGCTGCCACGGCTGCTTTTGCATAGATGGGTGTGTACGCGCCCTTCGGAGCTTTCTTGATGACGCCGTACTTCTTCGAGATGGCTGCCGTGCGGGCGTAGTCCTTCGCAACCATGACGCCGATACCCGTTGCGCGTGCCGGCCAGATGAGCTTGTTGACCTCGTTCATCTGCCAGCGCTGATGACCACGGCCGAGCGTCGGGCCGTTCTTGAGGACGATGTTGACGCAGGCCTGCCAGTTGTTTCGACAGTAGATCCAGCCCTCGAACGTGGCCTGGAGGAACTTTGTCGCGGTTGCCTTGTTGGCGGCGTCCTTGATCCAGTCACCCCGCACGAAGAGCCCGTCTTGAAGCATCCCGGTGCCTTGTCCCTGCATCGCGAAGATCTTCAGGTCCTTGAGCGTGTAGAGCTTGCCCGTGTCCGGGTTCTTCGTCTCGAGCACCTGCGCAAGCTCGTTGTAGGTCATCGCCGACGCACCGTCGATCTGCCGCGCAAGGAACTCGTCCATCGAGAATGACTGCGCGAAGACCTCGACCTGGCTCTTGTTCGACGGATTGATCCCGCACTTGTTCAGGGCCGAGTACTGCTCGAACTCGTTCCCGCCGAGCCAGACCCCGAACTTCTTGCCCTTGAACTGGCAGAAGTTCTTGATTCCCGAGTCGCGCCAGGCGACCTCAGTCGTACCGCTTCGCGAATAGATCTGGGCAATGTTGACGATGTCGCCGCCCTTGTCACGCGTCGCAAGAAGGCTCGGAAGCCAGTCGACTCCGAACTCGGCCTGCTTCCCGAGGACGGCCTGCTCGGGGTTGATGTCCGGGCCGCCGACCCTGACGGTCACGTCGAGGCCCGCCTTGTCGTAGTAGCCCTTGGCCTTTGCTGCGTAATAGCCGGCAAACTGGGCCTGTGTGACCCACTTGAGTTGCACGGTGACCTTGGTTGCCTCCGACTTGGAGGATCCCGCGGTCGCCAAACCAGCTACTGCGAGGCTCGCCACTGCGACTGTCGCAATCGCGAGCACGTACCACGTACGCTTGCTCATCTAGCCTCCCTTTCATCCTGCCTGGATGTTTTCACTCGATTCTCCTCGACGACGGATGCCAGCGCAGCACTCTGCGCTCGACCAGCGAGATCGATCCGTAGAACACGAGGCCGAGAATGCTGGCCACGAGGATCGCAGCCCACGCGTACTCGAATTGCGATATCCCGACCGATGAACGGATCTGGATTCCGAGCGCTTCGATCGATCCGCCGAAGTAATCCCCCACGATGGCACCGATCATGGCGAGTACGCTCGCCACCTTCAACCCCGAGAAGACGAAAGGCAGTGAGTTCGGAATCCGGACCCGCCGAAACGTCGACGCCTCACTCGCAGCATAGGATCGCATCAGCTCGATCGACTCCGGACGAACCGATGTGAGCCCGCGGAGGGAGTTGACGAGCACGGGGAAGAAGCAGAGCACGGCGGCGATCGCCATCTTCGAGTGCGGCGAGAACGTTCCGAACCAGGCGTTCGTAATCGGCGCAAAGGCAATGATCGGAATCGCGTTCGCAGCGATCGCGTAAGGCATGAACGCCCGCCCGAGAGGACGCCACCGAGCAAGTGTCAGAGCGGCGAGGAACGCGCAGGAGCAGCCAATGGCCCAGCCACCGAGAGCCTCTTTGAACGTGAACCAGCCTGCGCTCCAGAGCGCATCGCGCTCGGTCCAGAACGTAGCAGCGACAGCAGAGAACCGTGGGAGCAGGAACCGCTGGACCCCGACGATGTCGGGCAGAACCCACTGCCAAACTGCGAGGCCGACTCCGAATATCACGATGGCCGGCAGCCACTCCCGGAATCGCGCAGCGAACCGAAGTGCCAGCGAGCGCTGCGGCTCCTCGTACGTAGTAACCGTCACTCGGCGACCTCCGCCGCGAGTTGCTCTTCGACCTGATCCGCCCCCGTCGCATGAAGCGCCTCCCGTACCTCGGTCACGAGCTCGAAGAAGTGGGGGTGCTCCCGTGTCTCGGCAGTACGCGGCTGAGGCAGGTCGATCTCGACAAGGGCGCTGATCCGGCCGGGTCGCGGCGACATAACCGCGACGCGTGTCGAGAGGAAGACGGCCTCGGAGATCGAGTGCGTTACGAAGATCACCGTCGACCCTGTCTCCGCCCAGATGCGCAGGAGCTCCAGATTGAGCCGCTCTCGGGTCATCTCGTCGAGAGCGCCAAACGGCTCGTCCATGAGCAGCAGAGGCGGCGCGAACGCCAGCGCTCGGGCGATCGACACGCGCTGCTGCATCCCGCCCGAGAGTTGCCAGGGGTAATGCTTCTCGAAACCCGTGAGCTCCACCAACTCGACCATCTCCGCCACGCGGGCTTGTCGGCGACCGCGGTCCCAGCGCTGCATCTCGAGCGGTAGCCCGATGTTCTTCGCAACCGTGCGCCAGTCGAATAGGACCGGCGCCTGAAAGACGATTCCGTAGTCGCGATCCTCGCGGGCTTGACGCGCGGGTTTTCCATTCACCGTGACGTCGCCGCTCGTCGGCTCGGTGATGTCTCCCACTACGCGTAGGAGTGTCGACTTCCCGCATCCGGACGGACCGATGAGCGAGACGAACTCCCCGCGCGTGACTTCGAGATCGATTCCCTGGAGGGCCACAACGCCGCCTTTCCCGAATACCTTCGAGACCTCCTTGGCCGAGACGACGGTGTCGGTGCTCATACGAGTCGTTCGGGAGCGCGGTGAACGACGATCTTCTCGACAAGCACGATCACCAGGAAGAACGAGATGCCGAGCGCTGCCGCGACGATGTTCGTCGCCCACAGGTTCTTGGGCTCGGCCGAGTAGTACTGGTTGAAATTGAGGATTGCTCCTCCGAGACCGCTCTGGACCGAGGAAGGGAGCTCGCCC
>Ga0224505_10000413_pt1 | contig 29735 bp, 32 predicted proteins | sample SF_Jan12_sed_USG_FD_169102 | JGI IMG/M metagenome (GOLD analysis project Ga0224505, IMG submission 169102) | Sediment microbial communities from San Francisco Bay, California, United States - SF_Jan12_sed_USGS_4_1 | ecosystem: Environmental > Aquatic > Marine > Sediment | place: USA: California... | reverse complement strand
AACGCCACTTCGTCGCCATCCGTCACCGCGGTATCCGCAGTCGCCACGGTCTGATTGACCGCAGCACGCAGATTGCGGCCTGCAGCCATTTCGACGGCCCAGGCCTCGCCGCGCTGCGCCAGGTACACACGCAACGCACCCAGGTTTTTCACCGCCGCCGGTAACGCCAGTTCTTCACGGCCGGTACCGAGCGATTCGCGCAACCGGGCGAAATAAAGCAAAGTAATCATGTTGAGATTGTCACCCCGATGCCGCCGTCCGGCAACTCACTTCAGTCCAACATGCCTGAGGATGAACTCGGCGATGGCAGGCGGTGCATTGAGGTCGAACTGCGGCAATCGCGTGTCCACCTTGGCGTCGCTGGCCACCGCAACGATGTTCCTGTCGTGCGGATGTATCAGCGACTCACCCACCTCGGCACGAAAAACCTCCAGCTTGGCAATGGTTTCGTGCTTAAAACCTTCGACCAGCAGCAGGTCACAGGGCGACAGGCGTTCGATCTGCTCCGTCAGACCCGGCTCCGGTGCACCTCTCAGCTCATGCATCAGCGCCCAGCGCCGCGACGAAGTCACCAGCACTTCGGTGCAGCCGGCATGCCGGTGGCGGTACGAATCCTTACCTTCCTGATCGACGTCGAAAGTATGGTGCGCGTGTTTGATCAGCGACACTTTCAAATTCCGTTCTACGAACAGTGGAATCAGTTTCTCGATCAACGTGGTCTTGCCGCTGCCGGAATAACCGGCAAAGCCGAAAATTTTCATGGGTATTCAAGCCTTTGGATCAGGGCGCCATCTTACCAGCGCGAACGACGCTGCATTTTCCGGCCAACGCGCTGCTCCCGGTCTCATCCGCGCTTGCCCGGCGTGCGCGCGTCATCCACCGGCATCAGGTGTATGCCCTCGCTCAGCAGGGACACGCCGATCTCGACATCCTGCGCGATACTGTTGCGACGCGCGGTATGTGCAGGCACGGTCAGGAACAGCGGCGGCCGGTCGGGGCCGTTGATGGCCACCGACAGCACCACGTTCTCCCCCAGCGGCAGAAGTTCGATCACATTACCGAATACCGGGTTTTCGCGCTCGCCGCGTGACGGGCGGTCGCGCCGGTGCAGCACGATATGGCCCTGCGGAATAACCCAGGTGACCTGCGCGCCCGCTGGAAACTGCGTCTGCAGCCGCGCTTCCAGCCGGTGACGCCGCCACTCGATCGTGGTAACGCCACGCGCTGCATCATGCGCAACCACACCGGCGCGGAACACATTGCGCAGGCCGACGAGCTGCGCCACCTCGACTGTTTCCGGCCGGGTCATGACCGCCAATGGTTCGCCCGACTGCAGTGTGCGTCCCTGGTGCAGCACGCACAGGCGATCGGACAGCATCTGCGCTTCGTCGAGATCGTGAGTAACCAGTATCACCGGCATCGCCAGTTCGCGCCGCAATTCAGCCAGCTCGCGATACAGGCGCTGGCGTGTCGCGCGATCCACCGCGGAAAACGGCTCGTCAAGCAGCATGACCTCGGGTTCGCGCGCCAATGCGCGCGCCACAGCAACGCGCTGTTGCTGGCCACCCGACAGCATGGCCGGGACGCGATCCTCGAGTCCGGCCAGCCTCACGCGCGCAAGTACGTCGCGGGCGCGGCGCTCACGTTCATCGGCAGGCAATTCGAGCATGGCCTCCATGACATTGTGCAATGCGCTCAGATGCGGAAACAGTGCGTAATTCTGGAACACATATCCGACGCGACGGTGGCGTGCATCAAGATAAACACCCTGTTGTGCATCGAACCACGTGACTCCGCCGCAGCGGATCGCGCCCTGCGCCACACGCAGCAGCCCCGCGATCGCGCGCAGGATGGTGGTCTTGCCGCTGCCCGACGGTCCGACCAGCGCCAGCACTTCGCCCGGCGCGCATTCGAGCGCGGCATCCAGCGGTATCGGCCCCGATTGCTGCAGCCGGATGTCGATGCCGCCGTCACCCATGGCGCTGGGTGCGCGAACGCGCCGTCGTGAAATAAGCGAAACCGATGGCCACCAGCGAAATCAGAAGCAATGCCGCTGACATGATGCCGGCACCGGCCGTATCAAATGCCTGCACCCGGTCGTAAATGGCGATGGCCACGGTTTTGGTCTCACCGGGGATGCTGCCGCCGACCATCAGTACCACGCCGAATTCCCCCAGCGTATGGGCAAAGGTCAGCACCATTGCCGACAGGATGCCGGGCCACGCCAGCGGTAGTTCGATACGCCACAAGGTACGCCAGCGGGACAGGCCGCAGCACGCCGCAGCGTCGCGCACCTCCGGTGCGATGGCTTCGAAACCGCGCTGCATCGGCTGGATCGCAAACGGGATATTAAAAATCACCGATGCGACCAGCAAGCCTTCGAAACTGAACACCAGCGGCCGCCCGAATACCGTTTCATACATCTGGCCCAGCGGCGACGCGCCGCCCATCGCCACCAGCAGGTAATAACCCAGCACCGTCGGCGGCAACACCAGCGGCAATGCCAGCAGCGCCTCCACCCACGCCCTGCCGCGAAAACGGTTCGCGGCGAGGAAATGCCCGACCCAGATGCCCAATGGCAGCAGGATCAACACCGTCCACGCGGCGAGCTTCAACGACAGGCTGAGGGCCGACCAGTCCATGTTTTACTTTGCCGCGCCTGGCACGGCAAAACCGTATTGTTCCAGCACCTTGCGCGCTGCCGGCTGCTGCAGATAGGCATAAAAATCGCGTGCATTCGCGCCCGCCCCCTTGACCAGGGCCATACGCTGGCGCAGCGGCTGGTGCAGGTTTTCGGGCAGCAGGATGTAACGACCCTGGCGCGCGACCACCGGGGCCAACGCCAGCGAGTAGGCAAAGATACCGCCCTGGGTAGAGCCGCTGGCGGCAAACTGCGCAGCCTGCGACACGTTTTCTCCGAGCACCAGCCGGCCCCGCAATCCTTCCCACAGTCCGAGCTTGTGCAACGCCTGCTCGGCCGCACGGCCGTACGGCGCGTGCTCTGGATTGGCGATGGCGAAACGGCGGATGCTGCCGGCTGCAATGGCCGCTTTCAGTCCCGCCATCTGCGCATCGACCTGCAGCGGCGAGCCATGCGGAGCAAACAGCACGATGCGTCCGGTTGCATAGAGCACCCCGCGGTCTTCGGTTTTGCCGGCCTGATGCAACCGCAGCACAAAATCCTCGTCGGCCGACAGGAACAGCTGGAACGGTGCGCCCTGCCCGATCTGACGGAAGTAGTTGCCGGAAGACCCGAACGACAAACGCACCTCCTGCCTGGTGTCAGCATGGAAGCGAACGGCCACCGCTTCCAGTGCGAATTTCAGGTCGGACGCCGCAGCAATTGCCGGCGTATCCGCCACCGCAGCAGCGCAGAAGCCCATAGAGCACAAAAATACTTTTAAAAACAATATCTTACGTAAATTCATCAGAGTGCACCCAGCGGCAGGCAGACGCTGCGCTCGCGCGCACCGTCGAGCGTCAGCGCCGTCACGGCGACGTCTATGCCGTACAACTGTCGCAGGCGCGGCGCCGTGATTTCTTCGGCAGGAGTACCACAGGCCACCAGTTCGCCCCGGTTGAGCATCGCCACGCGGTCTGCGCACAGGAACGCGTGATCCGGATCGTGGGTGGACAGCAATACACCGATACCGTCATCCGCCAGTGCGCGTATGCGCTCGAGCACGCGCACCTGATTGCCGAAATCGAGATTGGCCGTCGGCTCATCCATAACCATCATGCGGGCATCCTGCGCCAGTGCGCGCGCAATCAGCGCCATTTGCCGCTCACCGCCGGAAATGCGCGTGTACATCGCATGCGTCAGATGTTCGAGCCCCATGCGCCGGATTGCGGCGATCGAAGCAGCGTAATCGCGCGCCGACGGCGCGGCGAACAGCCCCATGTGTGCCGTGCGCCCCATCAGCACGACTTCGCGCACGGTGTAAGGAAAAAATGCAGCATGGGCCTGCGGCACGTAGCTGACCTGGCGCGCAATCGCCTCGCGCGGCAGCGTCTTCACGTCGACGCCGTCCAGCCACACCGCACCACCCTGCGGCGGCAACAGGCCCAGCAGTGTTTTGAACAGCGTGGTCTTGCCGCTGCCGTTGGGACCGAGCAGGCACAGCACTTCACCGGCCACCAGTTCCAGCGTCACGCCGCTGCCGACCCTGTGATCGCGATAACCGAAAGCGAGATCGTTCGCGGTCAGCCTCATTGCCATCCCCGGCGCGCAGTGGCCAGTTGCCACAGGAACAGCGGCGTGCCCACAAATGCGGTCAGCACACCGAGCGGGATTTCGATGCTGGCCACCGATCGCGCCAATGTATCGACGGCAACCAGGAATGCCGCGCCGAGCAGCACCGCGACCGGCAGCAGTCGCGAAAAATCCGGTCCGGTCAGCATGCGCGCGAAATGCGGAATCACCAGGCCGATCCAGCCGACGACTCCGGAGATTGCGACCGCAGCCGAAGTCATCAGCGTCGCGCCGATGATCACCAGCAGACGGATGCGACCGGCAGGCACGCCCAGCGCGCGCGCCTCCTCATCATCCAGCGACAGCACATTGATGCGCCAGCGCAGCAGCCATAATGGCAGCAGTCCGGTGAGCAACAGCGGCGCGGCAATCCACAGATCGCGCGGATCCGTTGCAGCCAGGCTGCCCAGCAGCCAGAAGGTAATCGCCGGCAGCTGATTGTACGGATCGGCAAGGTACTTCATCAGCGCAACGCAGGCCCCCAGCAGTGATCCCAGGACCACGCCGGCCAGTACGAGTACCAGCAGCGGATCGTGGCCGCGCACGGCTTTCGCCACCAGATAAACCATGCCAACCGCGGCGAGGCCGCCGGCAAACGCCAGGGACTGCATCGCCACCACGCCCAGCGACAGAAAGATGCCCAGCACGGCGCCGACTGCGGCACCGGCCGATACACCCAGAATGTCCGGCGACACCAGCGGATTGCGGAACAGGCTTTGATAGGCCGCACCCGCAGCAGCCAGCGCGGCGCCCACCAGAAGTGCCGCGATCACGCGCGGCCCGCGAATCTGCAGCACGACGGTATCGATGGTCGGATCCAGCCCATGCGGTGCACCGCCGGCCCAAGACCAGAGCACGCGCAGCAGATCGCCGCTGCGTACCGGATACTGCCCCGTCGCGAATGCCACCGCGACGATGAACAGCAACCCGCAGGCCGCGGCCGCGATGGTCAGTGCCGGCGCGCGGCCAGGCGCCAATGCCGATGCGTTCAATGCCGTTTTCCCCGAATCACGTCTACTGCAGCATACCGCAAGGCTCTAGCGGCCGGCGTTCGGGAAAAACAGTTGCTCACCTCCGATTTTGTAATTCGCGATGCTTTTCTGTCCGTCCGCGGAAACCAGCCAGTCGATGAAAGACTGCCCCAACTCCTTTTTCACATGCGAATGTCTGGCCGGATTGACCAGCATCACCCCATACTGGTTGAACAAGCGCTTGTCGCCTTCGACAACAATGGTCAGATCCCCGCGATTCTTGAACGACAGCCAGGTGCCGCGATCGGTCAACGCATAGGCGTTCATGCCCGATGCGGTGTTCAGCGTCGCGCCCATGCCCGAGCCGGTCTCGCGATACCAGCCGCCCTTGCCGCTTGCGACGTCAACACCGGCGGCTTGCCAGAGGCGCAGCTCGGCGGCGTGGGTGCCGCTCTTGTCACCACGTGACGCAAATGGCGCTTTAGCTGCGGAGATCGCCTTCAACGCCGCAGTCACGTCCTTGCTGCCGACAATCTTGGCGGGATCGGATTTGGGACCGACGACGACAAAGTCGTTGTACATCACGTCATTGCGATTGACGAATGCGCCCTCCTTCACCAGCGCCAGTTCCTTGACCTTGTCGTGCACGAACACCACATCGGCATCACCGCGCTTTCCGGTATCCAGCGCCTGCCCGGTACCCTGCGCGACCACGCGCACGTCAATCCCGGTTTTGGTCTTGAAAATCGGCAGGATGTGTTTGAACAGACCCGAGTTCTCGGTAGAAGTCGTCGATGCAACCACAATCGACTTCTGCTGCGCCCAGGCCGCAGGCCCCTGCAGCACACCCAACAACGTCAATGCCAGCACCACTCCTCGCACTATTGCCATGGCAGTTCTCCTTTGATGAAAGCCGCCGCTTCAGCCGAAGCGGGTTCCCGAAAAAACCGGTCTATGGGCGTGTGCTCCATCAACCGGCCGTTGCTCATGAACAGGATTTCGTCGCCCAGGCGGCGCGCCTGTCCCAGGTTATGGGTGGTCATGATGACCTTGGTGCCGGACGCGTGAATCGCATTGATGATGTTTTCAATGTCATGCGTCGCCGACGGATCAAGATTCGCAGTAGGCTCGTCCAGAAACAGCACTTCGGGCCCGAGTGCCCACGCGCGCGCCAGTGCCAGCCTTTGCTGTTCACCACCGGACAGCACGCGTGCCGGCCTCGTCGCGTACGGCGCAAGACCCACGACTTCGAGCACGTCCATGGCCCGCAGCCCGCTTTCGCGGCGCGATTTTCCGGCGAGCTCGAGTCCGTACACCACATTGGCCAGCGCCGACCGGCGCAGCATCACCGGACGCTGGAACACCATTGCCTGATGGCGCCGCACATCGCCGTTGCGGGCGCCATGCCAGGTGATACGACCGCCGGTGGGTATCAGCAGACCGTGGCACAGCCGCATCAGCACACTCTTTCCTGCACCGTTGGGACCGAGGATCACCGTCCGTGGACCCGCTTCGATGCGCGCGGAAATGCCGCGGATGATGCGGGTATCACCCACCGCATACGACAAATCACTGAATTCGAGCGGCAGCATGCTCAGCCATACCGCCGCAGCGCGGCTTCACGGATGACCGCAACCAGCGCATTGAGCACGACCACCAGGCTGATCAGCACGATGCCCAGCCCCAGTGCCAGCGGCAGGTCGCCCTTGCTCGTTTCGAGCGCAATCGTCGTGGTCATGACCCGCGTGACGCCGTCGATATTGCCGCCGACGATCATCACTGCACCGACCTCGGCAACGGCACGGCCGAATCCCGCAAGGACGATGGTCAGCAGCGAGAAGCGCGTGTCCCAGATCAGAGTCATGCCGGCCGTCAGCCGGCGCGCACCGAGCGAGCGCAACTGCTCTTCGTATTCGCGCCAGGCATCTTCAATGGTCTGACGCGACAGCGCGGCTATGATCGGCGCAATCAGCACCGTCTGCGCGATGATCATGGCCTGGGGCGTGAACAGGATGCCCAGGCTGCCCAGCGGACCGGCGCGTGACAGCAGCAGGTACACCAGCAGGCCGACCACCACCGGCGGCAGGCCCATCAGTGCATTGAGCAGGACGATCAGCATCTGCCGCCCGCGAAACCGCTCGACGGCGATGGTCGCTCCCAGCGGCAGGCCGATCAGCGTCGCGATCAGCACTGCGGTAATGCTGACCTGCAGGCTCAGGCCCACGACCTGCGCCAGCTCTGCATCGAAGCCGGCAAGCAGCTGCCAGGCCGCAATAAATGCCTCCCCCAAACTATTCATGTAATTATTTGCAATACTTGAAAGACATTGATCTTATGCGTATAAAACAACTTAACAATATGCAACAGGAAGCATATCCATGAAGATTTCCGGGGAAGTCCGCTGGACCATCGGGGGCCTGACCATGGAACCGCGGCTGGTCAAGCTGCTGGAATCCATCGCCCGTTACGGCAACCTGCAGGCCGCTTCAAAGGCGACCGGGCTGTCGTATCGCCATGCATGGGGATTACTGGAGGCCGCAGCCAATGAACTGGGCGATACGCTGGTGCTGCCGCAGCAGGGGCGCGGCACACGCCTGTCGCCGCTGGCCGAACGCCTGCTCGCCGGACTGGTAGACGCCAGCGGTCCTCTGGCGGCGGCGATCCGCGAAGGCGAAGCCCGCCTGCGAGATACGCTGGCCACAACGCTCACGACCGCACCTGCCAAAGCCGTAGTCGTGCATGCGAGCCATGACCTCGCGCTGGCACGATTGCGCGACCTGCTGTCCACCGATGCCGGAGCGACGTTCGAACTGCACTTCCAGGGCAGTCTCGACTGCCTGGCCGCGTTGCGCCGCAAGCAGTGCGACTTTGCCGGATTTCATCTGCCGGTCATGCCCGAGGCCAGCGTCCTGGCCGCACAACTGCGGCCGTGGCTGCGCTTGAAATCGCTGCGCGTGGCACGCCTGTTCGATCGCACGCAGGGCCTGATGGTCGCCGCCGGGAATCCGAAAAAACTGAACACGATCGCCGATCTCGCACGCAAGGGCGTGCGCTTCGTGAACCGCCAGCCGGGGTCCGGGACACGGCTCTGTTTCGATTTCCTGCTGGCACAGCAAAAACTGCGTCCCGGCGCGATCCACGGATACGCTCATGAGGAGTTCACCCACGCCGCCGTTGCAGCGACTGTGGCCAGCGGCATGGCCGATGCCGGTTTCGGTATTGAGGCCGCCGCACGCGAGCATCACCTGGCTTTCGTGCCAGTGGTTCAGGAACATTACTACTTCGCCGTGCGCGGGCCCGCATTGCGCCAGCCGCGCCTGCAGGCCCTGCTCGCGCAACTGGAAAAACCGGCATTCCAAAAACTGATCAACAAGCTGCCCGGTTATAGCGCCGCCGGTACGCTGGACTGGCGCCCGGCCACCGAAATTCTGGAATAGCACGGCACCTCGCCTGATAAAATCAGATCCATCGCGAAATCCGCGGCAAAGGACATTCCCATGAACACCGTCAGCCCTACGTTGCAGGCGCTTTCCTGCGCCGACGATTACGATCCGAATTCGATTCCGGTGCCCAAGGCGCGCGAAGTCATCGCCCGCTTCCTGTCACCCGTCAGCACCATGGAGCGCGTCGCCGTACGCGCAGCGCTGGGGCGTGTGCTGGCCGAGGACGTTGTTTCGCCGGTGGATGTACCGTCGCACGATAATTCGGCGATGGACGGCTATGCCGTGCGTTTTGCCGATCTGAAACAGGATGGTAAGGTCACCCTGAAAGTGGCAGGCAGCTCGTTCGCCGGCGTGCCGTTCGCCGGCAGCGTCTCTGCCGGACAGGCGGTGCGCATCATGACCGGCGGCGTCGTACCCGAGGGCGCGGACACCATCGTCATGCAGGAACACGCTGAAGCCAAGGACGGCCAGGTCAGCATCGGCGGCGGCCACCGCCAGGGTCAGAATCTGCGCCGTGCGGGTGAGGACCTGAAACAGGGCCAGCCGGCATTGCGTCGCGGCCAGCCCGTACGCCCGGCGGAAATCGGCCTGATCGCTTCATTGGGCATAGCCGAGGTATCGGTGTACCGCAAGCTGCGCGTCGCATTTTTTTCCACCGGCGATGAATTAGTGTCCGTCGGTCTGCCTCTGGCAGCCGGCCAGATTTACGACAGCAACCGCTACACGATCTACGGCATGCTGACCCGCCTGGGCTGCGAAGTGATCGACATGGGCGTTATTCGTGACGACCCGAAGCTGCTGGAGGCCGCATTCCGTGAGGCGGCGAGCATCGCCGACGTGGTCATCACCAGCGGCGGCGTTTCCGTTGGAGAAGCAGATTTCGTCAAGGAACTGCTGAACCAGCTGGGGGAAGTCGTCTTCTGGAAAATCGCGATGAAACCCGGCCGCCCGCTCGCCTACGGCAAGATCGGCGACGCGCACTTCTTCGGCCTTCCCGGAAACCCGGTCTCGGTAATGGTCACGTTCTACCAGTTCGTACGCGACGCGTTGCTGAAACTCTCCGGGCGCGATCCGATCGATCCGCTGCCCGCGTTCAAAGTGCCCTGCACGTCCAGCCTGAAAAAAGCGCCGGGGCGCACGGAGTTTCAGCGCGGCATACTGACGCGCGACGACGCCGGCAATCTCAGTGTGCGCGTCACCGGCGAACAGGGCTCGGGCATCCTGCGTTCCATGTCGGAAGCGAACTGCTTCATCATCCTGCCCACGGATCAGGGCAATGTCACGCCCGGCACGCTGGTCGAGGTGCAGGCCATGGAAAGCGTCATTTGATGCAGGGACGCAGCGATCCTGTTCGCTGCCAACAGGAGTAACACATTGAGCATGAGCAGCGAACATTCAAAGTTAAGCTGGGGCGTCGTCGGTCTGGGCTGGGTCGCCACGGATTTTGTGGCACCGGCCATCATCAACAGCGCCGGCTCGGAACTGGTTGCCTGCCTCGGCAGCACGCCGGAGAAGAGCCGCGCGTTTGCCGAAAAATTCAATGTCAGCGGCGCGCACAAGGACCTCGACAGCCTGGTCGCGGACGCAAATGTCGATGCGGTCTATATTGCGCTGCCGAATGCGATGCACCACGAGGCCGTGCTCAAAGTGGCGCGGGCCGGCAAGCACATCCTTTGCGAAAAACCGTTTGCAATGAAAACGGCTCATGCGCGTGAAATGGTTCAGGCCTGCCGCGATGCCGGCGTCGTACTGCGCATCGCCCATCAGATCCGGCTCGATGCCGCCATAGTCAGGGCACGCGAAATCGTGCAGTCCGGCCGACTCGGCCGGCTCGCAGAAATTTCTCTGGAGCGCTCATCGGCACTCGGGTCGCGCGCCTCGTGGCGCCAGGATTTTGAACAAAGCGGTGTCATGTATGACGTCGGCGTACATCTGCTGGACCTGATCCAGTACGTCAGCGGCCAGCGCTTTGTCGAGGTCTCCGCTTTCACCCACCCCGACCGCCGCCAGAAACTGCCTGACGACACCATGACCGTCCTGGGCCGTCTCGAGGGCGACTGTCACGCGCTGGCGAAGGCAACGCGTGAAGTGGCCAGCGCGGAAAACAACCTGGTCATCGAAGGCGAGAAAGCCACGCTGATCTCCTCGGCACTGCGATTCGCCAAAGAACACGTCATTACCGTTCGCGATCCCAAGGGCGCCGTCGAAGAACGTTTTCCAGCCAGTCCCGCCTACGATCTGCAGGTGCAGGCGTTTGAAGCCGACGTGCGCGGCGACCGCAGCCTGCTGCCCGACGGTGAAGACAGTCTTTATATCGTGGCCGTCACGAATGCCGTATTACAATCCGTCGACGAGCGGCGCATCGTCAGCGTGACGCCCTGATCAATCCGTGAGAATCTGCCACCATAGCGGCACCGCCAAAAAACAAACTCGGAGGAGGACCACCGTGAAACATGCCGTAATCGCCGTCACTGCCGCGCTACTGACGCTGTCTGCACTGCCCGCTTCGGCCCAGACCGGACCCTACCCGAACAAAGTTGTCCGCATCGTCAACCCGCTCGCCGCCGGCGGCAATCAGGACATCGTCGCGCGCGCAGTTGCCGAACAGCTGTCGAAATTCATCGGACAGCAGGTCATCGTCGAGAACCGTCCCGGCGCCAGCGCCATCCTCGGCACGCGCTATGTCAAAGGCCAGCCTGCCGATGGTTACACCCTGCTTGCCATGTCCAACACCTATACGCGCGTTCCAGCCATTGTCGCCGACGCCGGTTACGATCCGCTCAGGGATTTCGCCGCCGTGACACAGACCTGCGATATTCCGATGGTGCTGTCCGTGAATCCCGCGCTGCCCGTGAAAAACGTCAGGGAATTGATCGCACTCGCCAAGAAGCGCCCTGGCGAACTGACGTATGGATCGTCCGGCGCCGGTTCTACCGGGCATGTCGCGGCGGAGTTGATCAGCAACAAGGCGGGCATCAAAATGCTGCATATTCCGTATAAAGGGAATGCGCCGGCGACCACTGACCTTGTCGGCGGCCAGATCATGCTGATGTTTGACCAGGTCAGCACGTCCGCACCGTATATCAAGGCGGGACGCCTGCGGGCACTGGGCGTCACCAGTCTGAAACGCACCCCGTTGTTCCCCGACGTCCCGACCATCGATGAGTCTGGCGTCAAAGGCTATGTCGATACGACCTTCAACGGCCTGATGGCACCCGCAGGCACACCCAAGGACATACTCGAGAAAATCCGCAGCGATGTCGCCAAGGCAGTCGCCGTTCCGGAGACACGCAACCGGTTCGGCGAACGCGGCATTGAACTGGTCGCCAGCAAGTCCAGCGATGAGTATGCGACCTTCATCCGCAAGCAGGTCGAGGAGTTTGCGGCACTGGCCAAGGCAGCGGGTATCAAAGCCAATTAGAAATCGGCGGCTGACCGCATGAAAAAAGCCCGGCGTGCCGGGCTTTTTTTGTTTCAACACCGGATCATGGCGTCAATATCGACGATCCCTGCGTACGGCCTGCCTCAAGATCGGTATGCGACTTGACCGCATCCGCCAGCTTGTAACGCTGTCCGATGTGGACCTTCACCGCCCCTTTGAGCACCATGTCGAACACCGCCTTGGCGGAAGCCAGAAGATCTTCGCGCTTGGCCGTGTAGGTCACCAGCGTCGGGCGGGTGAAATACAGGGAACCCATTTTCTGCAGTGTTCCCGCTTCCACCGGCGGCGGTGAACCGGTCGTGGTACCAAACGACACAAAATAACCGCGCGGAGCCAGGGACTTCAGCGAAATGTCGAAGGTATCTTTCCCCACCGAGTCATACACCACCTGCACGCCGGCCCCACCGGTGATTTCCTTGACCCGTGCAGCGATATCCTCGCTCTTGCGGTCGATCACATGCGTGTAGCCGTTGGCCAGTGCCAGCTTGCATTTTTCCGGACCGCCCGCCACTCCGATCATCGTGGCACCCAGTGCCTTGCCCCATTGCCCCGCGACCAGCCCGACACCACCGGCTGCCGCCATGAACAGCACAAACTGACCTTTTTGCACCGGAAAGCAGCGGTTGAGCAGGTATTCCACGGTCATGCCTTTCAGCATGCAGGCCACCGCCTGCTCTTCACTGATGCCATCAGGCAACTTGATCATGCGGTCCGCGGGCATGACGCGATAGTCGGCATAGGCGCCCGGCGCGCCGCCTGCATAACCCACGCGATCGCCCGGTTTGAGATCCTTGACGCCGGCGCCCACTTTCTCGACAACGCCGGCCGCCTCCACTCCGAGGCCACTGGGCACCGGCAGCGGGTACTGCCCGCCGCGATGGTATACGTCCATGAAATTGAGGCCCATCGCGGTCTGGCGAATGAGAATCTCACCTGCGCCGGGCTCGGCCACATCGATCGATTCGATACGCATGACATCCGGCGCGCCCTGCGCCGCCATGCGGATGACTGTTGCTTTCATTAAATTCCCTTTCTTGTTTACATCAGAAATTCCGGCATCCTGCAATCAGGGCACCACCATCACTTCGGCAAGCCGGTCCAGTACCCGCCTGCGCGAACTCTCAATATGTTCCCGCGCCAGTGCGCAAGCCTTGCGCTTATCACGATCCTGCAGGGCATGGACGATTTCACCGTGCTCGTCGACAAAGCTCTGCAGCGTCTGGCGGTCCTCGAGGCTGGCGACACCGGCGTAAGTCAACCGGTCAAACTGCTCGATCACTTCGATGCTCGCACGCGCCATGCGCTGATTGCCGCAAACCTGGGAAATCGCAATATGAAATTTCCGGTTGTATGCGATCCATCTCGGCAAATCGATGTTGCGCGGCACGGTCAGGAACCGGTCCAGCCGTTTGAGCTCCCCGTCCGGCGCGTGATCAATGGCGCGACGCATGCACGATTGTTCCAGCAACAGGCGCATTTCATACATTTCGCGTGCGTCCGATATCGAAATCGGCTTGATGCGGTAGCCTTTGCGCGGCAGGACTTCAACCAGCTGCTGCTCCTGCAGGCGCAACAGCGCATCGCGTATGGGCGACTTGCTTACCGCATAACGCTGCGCCAGGTCCTGTTCGTGTATCTGCGATCCGGGTTTAAGCTCGCAGGCCAGAATATCACCACGCAAGCGTTCATAGACACCGTCCCGCATCAATGGCGCCGCAACCGGAAACCCGGCAGATTCGGAAAAAGCAGCCTTCAGCACTCCACTCCTCGATTTGCATGCCGCCCCCCCCAGCATCGACAGACACAGCTCAGGGAAACGTAGAATATCAGTGAACATCCGTTTCACCAAGATTGGCGCCGGCCGGATCAGGCTGTAACTTGACAAATATCGCCGTGACGGTGGAATATCAGACATAGAATTCTAATAATCATTCCATACCCTTGCTTCCCCGCATGGGAAAGCAATCAACCAGGAGGAGTCTCATGAAATTCACCCGCACAAAGATGTTGGCCGCACTGTTGCTGACCCTGCCGATGGCACTGGGAACCACCGCCACATACGCAGAGACCATCAAACTGCGCATCGCCTCCGGTCATCCGCCAGGTGTCGTCTACGCCGGCCTGATGAAAGACTTTTTTCAGGTTGAACTGAAGAAACAGATCGAAGCCAAGACCAAGCACAAGGTCGAATGGACTGAAGGCTACAGCGGCTCTATCGTCAAGGTCACAGAGACTTTCGAAGGCGTACAGAACGGCATCATCGACATCGGCGGCTTCTGCTTCTGCTTTGAAGCGTCCAAACTGCCGTTGCACGCATTTCAGGTCATGCTGCCCTTCGGCACCATGGACCCGACAGTGAGCCTGAAGGTTGCTCAGGACGTCTACAAGGCAGTTCCCTACCTGACCGAGGTGTTCGAAAAGAAATACAACCAGAAGCTGCTCGCGCGCATCGCCGACGGCGGCTACAACCTCGGCACGTCGTTTGAATGGAACAAGGTTGCCGACCTGAAGGGCGTCAAGATCGCGGGCGCCGGCCTCAACCTCAACTGGCTGAAGTACGCCGGTGTTACACCGGTTCAAGGCTCGCTGCCGGAAGCCTATACCGGCATGAAAACGCATGTCTACGAAGGCTGGATCATGTTCCCCAGTGCGTGGGTCAACCTCAAGCTCTATGAGCCGGGCCCGCACTACACGCTGATCGGATTCGGGTCGATCACCTGGCACGGCCTGACCATGAACAAGAAAAAATTCGACAGCCTGCCCAAGGACGTTAAGCCCATCGTGCTGGAGGTTGCCAAGGCGTTCGAAGAGCTGACCGGCAGCAACAACAAGGAGCGTTACAGCTCCGACATCGCCAAGCTCAAGGGCGGCCTCGCCAAGGTAAAGGAACTCGATCCCGCCGTGCGCAAGGAGTGGGCCCTGTCGCTCAAGGACTGGCCACAGTCTCATGCCGACACGCTGAAGAAAGACGGCCTGCCGGTGGTCAAAGCGCTCAACACCGCCCTGGAGTCAGCCGAAAAACACGGCCATACCTGGCCTGTTCGCTACTCAGTCAAGTAAAGCGTATTTAATGGCAACAACCTCATCCGTCGGCGTAAAAACGCCGACGGATTCGGGCTTGATCGGCATTCGCATCACCTCAAGAGCTCGCCGTGCCTCTCCGGAGAGCACAGCTCTCATTTCGTTGCCACCCTCAATCCAACCTGACAGCACAAAACCATGTCACTACGGATAATCAGCGACAAAGTCTCCAAGTTCCTGATGGTGATGGCCGCGGTCTGGTCCTTCATTCTGACCTTCATCATCCTGGCGGACATCATCGGGCGCAGCGTATTCAACGACCCGGTCAACGGTGTCAGTGAAATTGTCGCGAACTCCATAGTCATCATCGTCTTTTTGCAGGCCGGCTATGCCATCCGCAGTCGCTCAATGCTTAATGCGGATTTCCTCGTCAGCCGTTTTCCGGTATGGGCACAGCGCGCCGCGCTGGCATTCGGATATGTGCTGGGTGCCGCGTTCTTCGCGCTCGTCATCTGGGGCGGCTGGCAACTGGCCATCGACTCCTGGACGGGAGGCGAATTTGAGGGTGAAGGCGCGCTGCGTGTACCGGCATGGCCGACACGCTTCATCATACTGATCGGCAGCGCACTTGCCATCGCCAATTACCTGATCATGGCCTACCTCGACGTCATGCGGCCCGGTGTAGCCGGGGGAACTGCGGAAGATGCAGACGACTTCCGCTCCGCACCCAGGCATTAGCGCGTCAGACATTCCGCGAAAACAGCCCGCCCGGAAAGACCAGCCCACATGTTCGACCACACCACCGCCCTTGCACTGATCGCGAGCCTGCTGCTGCTGGTCGCGCTGGGCGTGCATATCGCCATCGCACTGGGCATGACCAGTGCGCTGGGGATCTACCTGGTGACCGGCGATCTTCAGGTCGTTGCGAACATGCTCGGCAGCACTGCTTACGAGTCCCTGCGCGACTACGTATTTGCGGTCATCCCGTTGTTCATGCTGATGGGCGAGTTCATCGGGAAATCGGGCGCGGTCACCGACGTGTACCGCGGGATCAACCGCGGCCTGAAGCGTCTGCCCGGACGCCTGGGCATCGCCACCGTGCTCGGCAACGCAATCTTCTCATTCGTCACCGGGGTGTCCATAGCCTCCGCCGCAACCTTCTCCCGCGTCGCCTATCCCGAGATGCGGCGCTTCGGCTACAACAAAGGCTTCGCGCTCGGCGCCGTGGCGGGTTCAAGCTGCCTGGGCATGCTGATCCCGCCCAGCGTACTGATGATCGTATGGGGGATCCTGACTGAACAGTCGATCGGCCAGATATTCCTTGCCGGCGTGCTGCCGGGTCTGCTGCTGACATTCCTGTTTGTGGGCTATATTTTTATTACTGCACTGCTGCGACCGGCGATGGTGGGTGGCGGCATTGATCGGCAGGCAAAGGACGACGACACTGACAATCTGCCGCTATCGACGATCCTGACCAGTTTTTTCGGAATACTCGTCATCGTCTTCTCCGTCCTCGGCGGAATCTGGTTTGGCGTGTTCACGCCTACCGAGGCCGCCGGCGCAGGCGCATTCATCGGACTCGTGCTGGGCATCATCAAGGGCATGCGCTACAAGGACATCATCGAGTCCATCCTGTCGGTGGGACGCACCTCGGCGCCCATCCTGCTGCTGCTGGTGGCAGCATCTCTGTATTCTCGGACCCTCGCGATGACCGGCGTAACGTCAGCCATCCAGGACCTGTTTCTGGGTACCGGGCTCAGCCCCCTGCTCATCATCGTCATGATGGTCATCGTCTGGTTCCTGCTGGGCATGGTGATCGACTCGATATCCATCATGTTGCTGACGGTCCCGATCTTCGCGCCGATTGCCATGGAACTCGGCTATGACCCGATTGCCTTTGCCATCGTCGGCATCCTCGCCATCGAATCCGGATTACTGACACCGCCGTTCGGGTTGCTGGTTTACACGGTAAAAGCGGCAATCCAGGAGGAGGACCCGGATGTTTCCATCATCGATATTTTCAAAGGGTCCATGCCCTACTGGATCATCATCCTTCTTGCGATGATATTGATACTCGAGTTTCCGCAGATTGCGACTTACCTGCCAAGCCTGATGTTTTGAGTCCGGCGACGCGAAACGCTTAATGATTTACGATTAGCAAGGAGATCCCATGCCCGCATACTGGCTCGCCCGCTGCAAGATCAACGACCCGGTCGAATACAAGAAATATACTGACCGCGTTCCCGGCATCATCGCCAAATTCGACGGCAAGGTGATGGCGCGCGGCGGAAAATATCAGATCATGGAAGGAACGGACCGCTTTCACCGTTTCGTGGTCATCGAATTCCCCACGCTGGAGCAGGCGGTGAAATGCCATCAATCGGCGGAGTATCAGGAAGCTGCCGCATTCCGGCGGGCACCCGGCGTCAGCGAAGTCGAGCAGGTCATCGTAGAATCAGGTGAGGCCACTCCGGTATAAAACCTGGAGAAATTGCAGGCCCATGCTGTAAAATCCTGCCCGTCGCACGCCGGTGCGTGTCCGTGGCGTCCCCGAGGCCGGGCAGATCGATGCCGAGCCTTGCGATGCCTTACCTGTTAAAAATTTACGCGAGATTTGCATGCCCCTAAATCATCTTGAGCATTTTCTGATCCAGACCGAAGATATCAATGCGACGCGGGATTGGTACATCAACGTATTGGGATTCCACGAAGGACCCAGCCCCGATTTCAAATTCCCGGTCGTCTGGCTGTACCTGGGCGGGCGCGACATAGTGCACCTGACGCAAGGCGGGAAAAATGTCAGCGAAAACCGCAAACGCTATCTGGGACAACATTCGGATGCGGTCAGCGGCAGCGGCGTCATCGATCACGTAGCCTTTCGATGCAGTGGTTTGCGCGAAATGATGGAACACCTGGAAGAGATACAAGTTGCGTACAGCAGCCGCATGGTCAGTGACCAGGGTCTGTTTCAGCTCTTTCTGCTGGATCCCAACGGCGTGAAAGTCGAATTGAATTTCTCCAACGCGGAAGCGGAAGGCATCAAGCCGGAACTGATGGCATCGGCACTGCCCGTATGAGCGCACCCAAGTGGACCGGGCGGCAGTACCATTATCTGTCGCAGGACAGCCATGTACATCCGTTTCTGGTGGCGCTGTGGGACGAGGTCCGCGCCGCGACTGACGGACAGGTTGCCGTCACGGTTCACGCCAAGAATGAGGGATTGCCGGGTTCGCATCTCGCGATCGTCGATCTGCTGATCGCGGGCGAGGTGCAGTTCTACGCACTGATGGGCGGCATACTCGGGCCGCTGGTGCCTGCGATGGAAATCCAGGGGCTGCCCTTCGCGTTCAGGGATCACGCACAGGTGCACGCAACCCTGGACGGCCCGCTGGGCAGCCATCTGCGCCAGGAATTAAACGCCAAAGGCATACATGCGCTGCCTTTCGGCCTGCTGGAAAACGGATTCCGCCACATCTCGACGGTCGACCGGCGCATAACACGCGCCGCGGATCTGGACGGCATGCGCATCCGCATACCCGAGGGTCGGATGTTCGCGGATGCATTCGAGAGCCTGGGCGCGATCCCGGTGGAAGTGAACGTGCTGAAACTGTACACAGCCCTGCAGAACCGCGAGATCGACGCACAGGAAAATCCGCTGTCGATCACCGAGGCGCTGCGGCTGCACGAAGTCACGCATCACGTGGCCCTGACCTCGCACATGTGGTCAGGGTTCAACATGATGGCGAGCGGTAAATTCTGGGCCGCACTGCCTGCCGACGTACAGCAGATCATCGAGCGCGCGGTCAAGAAACATGTCGCGCAGCAACGCGCGCACACGGATGCGCTCAACCGGTCTCTGGAATCGCGCGTTGCCGAGTGGGGCATGATCGCGACGCCGGTAAACAGGGAGGATTTCCGTAATCGCCTGCGCGACGCCGGATTCTACCGCCGCTGGCGCGAAATCACCGGCAACACGGCGTGGCAACTGCTTGAAGACAGCCTTGGAAAAATAGAATAACCTATTGTTTTAATTGATATTTTTCACGACTGCTGACGAGCGTCAAGAACAGGTCAAAAAAAAGCCCGGACTATCCGGGCTTTTTTTGTGGTGCTGAAATGCGTATACGCTACTTCTTGGCCGGCGCCGCAGCCGCCATACCTTTGTTCTTTTTGTAATTCGCGACTGCGTGATCTTCCGCTTTCGCCTGGGCATCGGCCCCCTTCTTGGCTGCATCCGCCTTCGCCGCATCCGCTGCTTTCTTCTTGGCGGCATCATCCTTGCTTGCTGCCGGCGCCGCAGCAGGGGCTTTGGCCGCTGGTGCCGTTTGCGCCACGGCGAATCCGAACACACCGCACGCGAGTCCCGCCGCAAGCAACTTCAACATTGTTATTTGCTTCATTATTTCCATCCTTCCTTGAGTGCATCCGCCACAGCGGGCCGTGACGCCCCGCCGCCCTTGTTCCCGGCAACCGCATCCTGATACCAGTACTCATGATGCTCTTTCGCCCATGTCTCATCGACATAGCCGGTGCGCATCGATTCATAAGCGCCTTCGACACCGACGGTACCCAGATAGATATGGCTCATTCCCATCACCAGGAAAAGGACAGCCGCAATGGCATGAATCGCACTGGCTTGCTGCATGAGCAATCGGCCCTGCTCGAAATTCGGAAAATTCAGTACGAACCCGGTGATACTGACAATGACGCCAAGCAGCGTCACGCCAAACCAGAACCAGACCTTCTCCCCGGCGTTGAAGCGTCCCGAAGGCACATGCTCGCCCGACAACAGGCCGCCTGCCTTGACAAGCCATTTCATGTCCCCGGCTTTGGGAAAGTTGTCTTTCACAAACGTCACAAACAGCAGAATCGTGCAGAAGGCAAACACCGGGCCGACGAAATTATGCACATTCTTGGACAGGGTAGCGAGCCACGCAAACAACGTGTAACCGATTACCGGCAGGAGGATGTGCTTGCCGAAGAGGATGATGGTCCCGGTGACCGCCAGCAACACAAAGCTGATCGCAGCACCCCAATGCACCATCCGGTCCCAAGGACCGAAACGCAGCAGGCGACGTCCGGTTGGTTTCTCGTGCAGTTTGATCGGCCCCTTCAGCGAATAAAAGACGCCGATGAGGGCCATGACCAGCACGATCACCCAGCCGCCATAAACCGTGATCGGTCCATTGCGCAGCTGGCGCCAGGTTTCTCCGCCAGGCTGCACCAGCACGTCCGATTCGATACCGCGCACCTGCGTGGTCTGGTAGGCGTTTTCACCACCGCGTACGTCGCGCCAGACCGGTGCATTATTACCGGGTTGAACCTGCTGACGCGCAGCCTGCTCCTGCGCGGATTTGACATCGGCCGCGGTCGCCGGTGCCAGCATGCCGCACATCAACGTCGCCAACACCACCAACAGCCACTGCTTCATACGAACCTGCATGGCCACATACCTCCTCTTAGTTGCTGGCGCGCGCGTACTCGTTCTGCGACTCGGTGCGTGCCTTGATCTTGTTTTCCCAGCTTGCCCGGTCATTCTTGAACTGGGCATTGTTCCACGGCTGGGTGTCAGGCTTGCCCTGGTACTGACCCTGCTTGTAGACGGTTACGGTCGGCTGCTCACCGCAACCCGCCAGTACCATTGCGCACCCGCCCGCCAACGCTACGATCAGGATCCGGTTCACGATTTGGCTCCTGTCGGAGGCGCTGCACCCTTCTCGGGCTTGCCATAAGCCGTACCCCAGCCCCAGACTTCAGCACCTTTGCCGCGCTTGAGCACGCGATTACGGTAAATATCGGCAATGACGTCGGAGTCACCACCCAGCAGCGCCTTGGTCGAGCACATCTCGGCACAGGCGGGCAACTTGCCTTCAGCGAGGCGGTTACGGCCGTATTTCTTGAATTCGGCCGCGGAATTGTCGGCTTCCGGTCCGCCGGCACAGAACGTGCACTTGTCCATCTTGCCGCGCAGGCCGAACGCACCATCCTGCGGGAATTGCGGCGCCCCGAACGGGCAGGCATAGAAACAGTAACCACAGCCGATGCACAGGTCCTTATCGTGCAGAACCACGCCTTCGGAGGTTTTGTAAAAGCAGTCCACCGGGCATACCGCCATGCACGGCGCGTCCGAACAATGCATGCAAGCCACCGAGATCGACTTCTCGCCCGGCAACCCGTCGTTGAGGGTCACCACGCGACGGCGGTTCACGCCCCAGGGCACCTCATGCTCTTGTTTACATGCGGTTACACAACCGTTGCACTCGATACAACGTTCGGCATCACACAGGAATTTCATTCTGGCCATTTTGATCTCCTAGCGAGTCACTGGTCGTTATGCTTTGGACACTTGGCAAAGCGTGGTTTTGGTTTCCTGCATATTGGTCACGATGTCGTAACCATATGTAGTAGCCGTGTTCACCGCTTCGCCGCGCACCACCGGCGCAGAGCCTTCCGGGTAGTACTTTTTCATGTCCTCGCCCATCCACCAGCCGGCAAAGTGGAACGGCAGGAACACGGTGCCCGACGCTACACGCTCGGTGACCAGTGTCTTGACCTTGAGCTTTGCCTTCGTTGGCGACTCAACCCAGACGTATTCGTTGTTGCGTACGCCGCGATCGTTCGCGTCTTTCGGATTGATTTCGACGAACATTTCCTGCTGCAATTCCGCCAGCCACGGATTCGACCGGGTTTCGTCGCCACCGCCCTCGTATTCCACCAGGCGGCCGCTGGTCATGATCAGCGGATAGGACTTGGAGGCATTCTTGTTGGCGTCCTGCACCGTCTTGAACAGCAGCGGAATGCGCCACTTCATCTTCTGGTCGGCATGGGTCGGGTACTTGTCGACCAGATCCGGCCGTGACGAATACAGCGGTTCCCGGTGCTGCGGAATCGGATCCGGGAAGTTCCAGACCAGCGCGCGTGCTCTTGCATTACCAAACGGCACGCAACCATGCTTGATTGCCACCCGCTGGATACCGCCCGACAGATCGGTTTTCCAGTTCTTGCCTTCCGCAGCCGTTTTCTCGGCTTCGGTCATGTCGTCCCACCAGCCGAGTTTCTTCAGCAGCACATGGTCAAACTCCGGATAGCCGGTGGTGATGTCCGAATTGACCGACGAAATGCCATCTGCGGCCAGCAGATTGTTGCCGTTATGCTCCACACCGTAACGCGCGCGGAACGTACCGCCGCCATCACGGACATCACGCGTGTGATCGTACAGATTGGGCGATCCCGGATGCTTCATCTCGGGCGTTCCCCAGCATGGCCACGGCAATCCGAAATAGTCGCCATCGAGAACATAGCCGGTCTTGGCATCCTTGCCGCCCTTGGCACGCAGGGTCTTGATGTCAAACACATGCATGTTGCGCATGTGCGCCTGCAGGCGTTCCGGCGACTGGCCGGTGTAACCGATGGTCCACATGCCCGAGTTGACCTCGCGCAGCGTGTCTTCCATGTCCGGCTCCATGCCGCCCTTGCCCTTCACCAGCTTGATCTTGTTCAGGAACTCCTTGGCATAGCCGAATTTCTCCGCAAACTGGTACATGAGCATGTGGTCGGTGCGCGACTCGAACATCGGTTCGATCACCTTTTCACGCCACTGCAGCGAACGGTTGGACGCCGTCACCGAACCCGAAGTCTCGAGCTGGGTCGCGGCCGGCAGCAGGTACACATTGTCCTTGCGCACCATCGCGGCCATCGCAGCCGTCGCCGAGGGATACGGATCAACGACGACCAGCAGGTCCAGCTTCTTCATCGCCTCGACCATTTCCTTGCCGCGCGATTGCGAGTTCGGCGCATGGCCCCAGAACACTACCGCATGCAGGCTGGTTTTCTGGTCCAGGCTTTCCGGCTTCTCGAGCACGCCGTCAATCCAGCGCGAAACCGTGATGCCGGGTTTCTCCATCATCGTCTTGTCCTGGAAGCGGCTCAGCATCCAGTCATAGTCGACACCCCACACCTTGCACCAGTGCTTCCACGAACCCGTTGCCAGACCGTAGTAGCCGGGCAGCGAATCCGGATTCGGACCGATGTCAGTTGCGCCCTGTACGTTGTCATGCCCGCGGTAGATGTTGCAGCCACCGCCCGCCTTGCCGACATTGCCCAGCGCCAGCTGCAGGATCGCCGACGCACGCACGACGGCGTTTCCATTCGTATGCTGCGTCTGCCCCATGGCCCAGACAATGGTGCTCGGCTTGTTCTTCGCCATTTTTTCGGCGACATCGCGGACCTCGGCCTCCTTCATGCCGGTCACTTCTTCCACTTTCTCCGGTGTCCACTTCATCGCATCTTCGCGCGCCTTGTCCATGCCGTAGACGCGATCGCGAATGTATTCCTTGTCTTCCCAGCCATTCTTGAAGATGTGATGCAGCATCCCCATCAGGAATGCGACGTCAGTGCCGGAACGGATGCGGTAATACGTATCCGCTTTGGCAGCGGTGCGAGTAAAACGCGGATCCACGACGATGACCTTGGCACCGTTCTCCTTGGCATGCAGCGTATGCAGCATCGATACCGGATGCGCCTCAGCCGCGTTGCTGCCGAAAAACAGTATGCACTTGGAGTTCTGCTCATCGTTGTACGAGTTGGTCATCGCACCATAACCCCAGGTGTTCGCGATGCCAGCCACAGTTGTGGAATGGCAGATGCGCGCCTGATGGTCCATGTTGTTGGTGCCGAACATGGCGACGAACTTGTTGAACAGGTAGGACTGTTCATTATTGTGCTTGGAGGAGCCGATCCACATCGTCGAATCAGCGCCTTTGTCTTTCCTCAATGCCAGCAGCTTCTGCGAAACCTCGTTCAGCGCCTGATCCCAGGAAAGCTTTTCCCACTTGCCGCCGACCAGCTTCATCGGCGAGCGCAGGCGATGCGAAATCTCGTGCATACCGTGTTCGCGGATCGACGCACCCTTGGCGCAGTGCGCACCGAGGTTGATCGGCGAATCAAACACCGGTTCCTGACGGACCCATACGCCGTTCTGGACCACGGCATCGATCGCGCAGCCGACCGAACAGTGGGTACACACGGTACGTTTGACTTCGATATTGCCGCCCGCGGGCTTTTCCGCAGCCTCGGCCTTCTTGCTCATCATCGAAAACGGCAATTGCGACAGCACCGCGGCACCGCCGGCGGCGAAACCGCTGCGCTTGAGAAATGCCCGGCGATCGATCGTGTTGCCGAGGAATGCAGAGGCGCCGCGCGCAAGCCGATTCGGCGCCGCCGTCGTCTGGGTGGATTTCCTGGTCAATAACATGGCGGCCTCCTCAAACCTTGGTGGTTTCGTAGTAACGACGGACGTGCGCGGTCAGCTGGTAGCCCTTGCCCTCAGCCGCCGACTTGACCTTCCCGGTCGCTGCTTCGCCATCAACTTTAGAGGCAACCACCGCTGCAGTGGCAACTCCGCCAACACCCACGGCGGCGAGGAACTTTCTGCGACTCATCTTGGTGCTCATCGTCATTACCTCCTTCAGGCTAACTCAAAATATTCGGTTTCGTTTGTCAAAAAAGCGTTCGCAAATCCTGCAACTATCCGGTAAAAATCCGTCCGTTCGCACTTGCAAATCGTCTCGGCAGCACGGCCATACCAGGGCGCGAGGTAATCACGGAAAAACACCTTCTGCCTCTCAAACCCGTCTGCCGTTGCCATTTCATCGATCACCAGTCCGCGCATCACATCACACAGAGCCGACAGATGGTCCTCGTATTCCTCGCTGCCTTCTGCACGGGCATAGCCGATGTGCCCGAGATCATCACGCAGTTCCGCCAGCAACTGGCCACGCTGACGCCCAGACATGTAACTGGACGCATACAGCGATACCGGCGGGCGCCCGGTACCGACGAAAACCTCGTCGAATTCGCCGCGCACCGCATCAACTTGTGCAACCTCTGCCGCCGCTCTCAACTTGTTCCATTCCTGCACCAGCGGCGACGCATCGTCTGCAAGCAACTTGCGTGAATCAACAATGTGACGCAGGAGTTCAGCTGACGGGCTGCTGATGAACAGATGTGCCAGCACGGCATACAAAGCCGCCCTCGCGTCGTTCTCCGCAGCAGCCGCAACCGGAGCCGCGCCGATAACATTTTCTGTAGTTGCCATCATCATTGTGAATTACTGCCTATCTTAGGGTGCTTTCCGCAAAAATTCCACCAATCCCGGCAGCAAAATAACATTACAAAAATTAAGGTCAATTACTGATCATTGATGTTGCCGTGCAGCGAATTCTGCATGAGATCAATCACACGACAATCGGCACACATCTTGATCCGGTCCAGCGCACCGGGCTGTGCAAACATCGAATGCTGGCCCAGCTTCGCCAGCATGTTGTCGACCATCTGTTTGGTTCCAAAAGGTTTTCCACATTTGATGCAATCGAATGCAGTGGCTTCGTTCAACGTCCTTGGCTGTTTGGCTTGCGCGGCCAGCGATAGTCGCGGATCGAGAGACAGCGCCTGCTCGGGACATGTGCGTACGCACAATCCGCATTGCACGCAATTTCGTTCTATGAAACGCAGTGCAGGTGACTCCTTTGAGTCGAGCAACGCTCCTTCCGGACAACCACCGACGCAGGCCATGCACAACGTGCATTTGGCGCTATCCACGACGATGTTGCCGAACGGGGCTCCCGCATTCAACGCGATCGTCTCCGGCTTGGCATCACCCTGACTGCGCAGGTGATCAAATACGAAGTCCAGCGTGCTGCGCTTCTCGTTGGTCAGGTTGAATGTAGCCGCCGTGATCGCTGCCGGTGTCGGCAGCGCCCAGATCAACGGCTCGAGTTGCTGCTGGTCTTCCGCCGTCAGCAACTGCAAACGGCCACCGGCATGACCGAAACCGGTCAGAATTTCCTCGCCCAGGGCCATCTGCCGGCCGAGCGCCTCCAGATACTCCGGCGCTTCGGACCCTGCCGCCAGCACCATGACCTCCGCTGCACCCAGCGCGACACCGCCCAGCATCAGGTCAATGCCCACTGACGCCACATGCAGGATTTCAATCGGAATGACATTCGCCGGCAAGCCTCGGCCGCGCCGGCCCAGTTGTGCGATCAGTTCGCGCCCGTCGGTGTTGTTGTGAATCAGCAGCCGCGGGTTTTTGCCGCCCGCTGCCGCGTACGCCTTGAGCGCAGCCTTCAGGCGCGCACCGACATCGGCCACACGCGGATAGGCGTAAGTCATTGCACCTGACGGGCACACCGTCGCACACGCGCCGCACCCCATGCACAGATGAGGCTCAACCTCGACCCGGTTCTCCTTGATGACACTGCGGATTGCGCCGGTTGAACACACGTCGATGCACTGGCGGCAGCCGACGATTTCCGAGCGCGAGTGGGCGCAGAGCTTTTCCTTGTAGACAAAGAACTTCGGCTTTTCGAAGGTGCCGACGAGCTGTGTCAGTTTCGCGGCAGCCAGCGCCTGCTCCAGCGGGTCGCGCCCCGGCGCCAGATATCCCTGCGGCGGCTGATGCAGCCGGATCTGCGGTACCTCCGCCAGATCCAGTACCAGGTCGAAGCGGTCTTCACGCGTCACGGCGTCAGGATTCCTTTGAAAATCAATGGCATGGATGGTACCGCACGCCGTAACGCATTTACGGTGCGCTTTGCATTTGTCCATGTCGATCTGGTAGCTGAAGTCGATCGCGTGTTCTGGACAAGCCGCTACGCAGGCACCGCAACGCGTGCAGGCCTCGAGATCGATCGGGTTTTGCTGGGCCCAGGCCACGTTGAATTCGCCCAGATAGCCGCTCAGCGCAGTCACCTTTCCCGAATACACCGGATAGCGACGCTCCACCGGCAGCTCCGCGCCCCGTCCGCTGTCTGTGATCAACACCGTCACGGATAACTGTTCAGCCAGCCGCTCCGCCCATGCCAGCGCAGCCGCAGCGGGACCAATGATCAGCAGGTCGCTGCCGGCTTCGTAATTGACCGTGGTCACCGGCTCCGCATCGGACACATCTGCGGCCGCCAGCAACGCCGCCATTTTCGGCGCAGCCTGCTGCCCTTCATCCGACCAGCCGCCCGTCTCGCGCACGTTGACAAAACTGATGGCACCGGTGCCGCCGAGCTCCTCGTGCAACGCTGTGAACAGCGGCGCCTCCTGCGTACAGGCGATCAGCAGATCGTCGCCGGATTTGACTGCGGACTCGAATGCAGCGAGATGGCGCCGGCACATTTCACTCTGCACCGGCGGCAGTTCATTCACGCTCAGTCCGCGGGCAACCGCCTTGCCGTCGATTTGCATGGTCCGGTTGCAATTGCAAAGCAGTGTCTTGTGACGCATGAACTTCCCAGAGAGTTACGAATGACGCCGCAGTCTACGTGTTTTGCGTTCCGGCGTCTGTTGAATCCTGCTGCACCACGACGTCCCCGGACTCCGGCGCAGACGTCGCCGGATCAGTGGTGGCAGCAGGGGCATCGGTGATGCCGGGCTGCTGCTCCGCCGCCAGGTTCGCCGCAACGCGCTCACGTTCAGCCTCGGCCTCACGATCCTCTTTCGCCCAACCGAGGATGTTCTGGGTCTGCTTGAGCCCGGCGGCCATCGCCGCCGGCAGTTCCTCGGCAATGGAGTAATCGTCCATATAAATATCCATGCCGTCGACCACACTGAAATGCGGATCGCTGAACAGCTTTTTCAGTGCGGCACGGCGCACCGTCTCTTTAACCTTGGGGTGAAAAAAATCCCGGTAGTCGGAATCCATGCCGAGGTCTTCGACGTTCGGCAGCACCGGCGCCTTGTCGCTGTCGGCTACCTTGGGCTCGATTGGCTGCGGCAACTGCTCCTCCGCGCGCGCCTGCTGCTTGCGGCGCGACCACCGCGACATGAATTCCTCGGCGGTTTCCCTGGGATCGGATTCGATTTTGGATTTGGAGTCGTTCACCATGTTGCTCGTCTCAGTCGGGACGCCAGTTGCCCATGCGGCCTTTGTCCTTGTTAGTCGCATACTTCACTTTCTTGCGCGGCTCCGGCTGGTAATGCCGGTCGCTGAACGCAGCGATCCAGCTGACCAGTTCAACCGGCAACGGCACGCCGTCGACATTCTCTTCGTTATCCAGCCAGCGCGCGCCTTCGTTGTAACTTGCCGTCAGCATCTGCGGTTCGGCAATCTCCTCGCCCATGCGCCAGAGCACGAAAACCTTGGGCTGATCAGAGGTCAGGTTCATGTAGTACCCCTCGGCCTCGTCCCGCTTCAATTGCAGCACCAGACCGGAAACCAGGATCTGCTTGATCTGCGGCGTATCGATGACCACGCGCGGCGTGGCGCCCGGCGTCAGATCCGGAATGACGGCCTTGGCCTCCCACTTCTCGCTGGCCCAGCGGTTATCAAGTGTCTGCCGCTCCATGACCACTGCGGCCGCCCAGCGATCGGTATCCGTGGTTGTTTCCATGCGGGCCATTTTGCGCCAGCAAGCCTGCCAATTCAACCCGGGCTGCAGCGTAAATACTTGATTTACAAGTGTTGGCTTCCTTGCACCGGCTGGAGCGACTTTGCCATAATCGGCGTCTGGCCCTGGTTCAACCATGAATAATCTGCGCGACACATCATCTGCCGTAGCCACCCGCGACCGCCTTGACCGGCCATTGCGTGATTTGCGCATTTCGATCACCGATCGCTGCAATTTCCGCTGCGTCTATTGCATGCCCAAGGAAACCTTCGGAGCCGATTACCAGTTCCTTGAGCGCTCGGCGCTGCTCAGTTTCGAAGAAATCGCGCGCCTCGCACGCATCTTCACCCGCCACGGCATCGAAAAAATCCGCCTCACCGGCGGCGAACCTCTGGTGCGCCGCAACGTCGAGCAACTGATTGCATTGCTGTCTGATATTCCCGGGCTCGACCTGACACTGACGACCAACGGCTCGCTGCTGACCAAAAAAGCCGAAGCATTGCGCAAGGCCGGCCTGAAACGCATCACCGTCAGCCTCGATTCGCTCGACGACGCGGTGTTCAAGGCCATGAACGACGTCGATTTTCCGGTCAGCAGAGTCATCGCCGGCATTGACGCTGCGGCTGCCGCCGGGTTGCTGCCGATCAAGATCAACATGGTCGTCAAACGCGGCCTCAACGAAGACAGCATCGTGCCGATGGCGCGATTATTCCGCGAACGCGGCCACATCCTGCGCTTCATCGAATACATGGATGTCGGCGCGACCAACGGCTGGCGCATGGACGATGTGGTCAGCGCACGCGAAATCGTCGACATGATTTCGCGTGACATGCCGCTGGAACCCGCCGACCCGAATTACACCGGCGAAGTCGCCGAACGCTGGCGCTACAAGGACGGCTCTGGAGAAATCGGCGTGATTGCGTCCGTCACCCAGGCCTTCTGCCGCGACTGCACCCGCGCACGCATTTCCACCGAAGGCCAGATCTACACCTGCCTGTTCGCCACACAGGGCCACGACCTGCGCGCACTGCTGCGCGGCGGCGCCAGCGATGACGAGATCCACGCCGCCATCGGCAAGGTCTGGACCAATCGCAGTGACCGCTATTCCGAAATTCGCGGCAAACAAACCGTGCCGCTGAAGAAAATCGAAATGTCCTACATCGGCGGTTGACCGGTATGCCGAAAATGCGCAAACCGGAAATCACCGGCGCCACACGCGAGCTGACCGTC
>Ga0224505_10000411_pt1 | contig 29745 bp, 28 predicted proteins | sample SF_Jan12_sed_USG_FD_169102 | JGI IMG/M metagenome (GOLD analysis project Ga0224505, IMG submission 169102) | Sediment microbial communities from San Francisco Bay, California, United States - SF_Jan12_sed_USGS_4_1 | ecosystem: Environmental > Aquatic > Marine > Sediment | place: USA: California... | reverse complement strand
GGTAGTGGTTGCTCATGACGGCATAGGCGCAGAGATCGATACAAAACAGCGAGGCAAGGACCCGGAGGCGGTCCTCGATCCAGCTGCGGCGGTGCTCAAAGCTCCTGCCGCTATACTGATCGACGCCGCACAGGAAGGCGCGGCGCACGCAGCGCGAGGTCACGTGGTAATACGGCGTGTTCTCCAGACACACCAGGTGTTTGCGGGCCCGGGGCATGGGTGCAACAGTACGATGAGAGGTCAGGGCAGCAAAGCAGCGTTTATCGCCGATCCGCGTGGTTATGTGCCTGTCCGAGCTCGCGGTCCCCGTCGGCGTCGATCTCGGAGTTCTGGTATTGGGTATATTCCTGGGCTTGCAAGCTTCCAATTGGAATGAGGATAGAAAGGTAGATCAGCTGGCCAACGCCAACTATCTGAATTTACTCTCATCGCTGCAACAGGATTCCATAGCTGTTCAACGAACCCTTGAATCGAATGCCATCGGCCTGATGGCGCTGCGCAAAATTATTCCGCTGCAGCGCAACGACGAACTACTCGGACTATCAGGAAGAGATCTGGACAACTACTTGCATGAGCTATCCTTGTCCAGCAGAAGTTTCATACCCAATTCCGGGATTTACGACTTGCTTACCACCAGCAACGGCCTGGAATTGATCGAATCAGAGGAAATCAAGACACGGCTTGTGGATCTGTATGAATACCAATATAAGAGCTACGGTATTGTGGATGCACCGATCGACAGTAAGTACACGTACGAACTGGGTCCAGTAATCAAGGAAAAAATCGGCCTGGTTGTGGAATACACACCGGAAATGTCAGTTGTCCATTCTGCCACGCCCGAAAATCTGGCAAAGCATTACGCCGAACTGGCCGCCGAATCCCGGGACATATATTCCATGGTCTCTTACAACATGGAAACGTTGAGACAAATTGAGGCGTCAATACGTGAACTGGTGCCTCTCATCGAAGACGAAATCGAGCAGTGACGATTTTGCGGAAATAATGGAATTAGTGGAGTCATAGGACAGGCACAAATCGGCGAAGCTTGCCGATAATTGAATGTGGCCGGAATATCCCGGCCGCCGCAGTGTTGAGCCTTGCCCCGGGCTCGCAAACGCCGGATCGTTAAATGGACAGGCACACAATGGTGGCGGCCGGACGGCAGCGGGCGAATGGGCGGGCACAAAATTGTGCGGGCGACTGTATGTAATAACCAGAATTGATCGCTGGCGCGGTCCGGCGCAGATTCACAATAACGAGACAGACTGTGTGCCGGGTCTCGGCTCCAGTGCTTGGTTCACGGGTCGCCCGGGCTACGATGCGTTATCGGTGGAAAATTCTGTGCGTGTCACTAATCGCCATCGGATTCCTTCCGAGCGCGCCCGCGCAACAGTACGAAGACGCCGAGGCTGCCTACGTCGCCGGCGATTACGAGACCGCACTGAGGCTGGTCACGCCGCTCGCCGAGTCCGGTGACCGCATGGCGCAGTGCAATCTGGGCATCATGTATTTTCACGGGGAGGGCGTTTCACAGGACTACCGCAAGGCATTTGGCTGGTTCCAAAAGGCGGCAGACCAGGGGTATGCGCCGGCACAGCTGTTCCTGGGGCAGATGCACGCGCAGGGCCTCGGGGTCCGCAAGGATTACGAGGAAGCGGCGAACTGGTTCCTCAGGGCGGCCGAACTCGGTTACGCGGATGCGCAGAGCCAGCTTGGCGATCTCTGTCGCAAAGGGCTGGGTGTTCCCCAAGACTACGAGCAGGCCAACCGGTGGTACCGGGCAGCGGCCGAGCAGGGCGACGTCGAGGCACAGTTCAACCTCGGAGTGAGCTACATCAAGGGCTCCGGCGTGGCGCAGGATGCGGCCGAGGCCGCGACATGGTTCCGGAAATCGGCCGAGCAGGGCTTCGTCGAGGCGCAGTGCCAACTCGGCCAGATGTATCACAGCGGCACAGGCGTGCAACAGGACGACTCGGAAGCCGCCAGATGGTTTGCGCTGGCCGCGCAACAGGATCACGCCGAGTCCCAGTACTGGCTCGGGTTGTTGCACTACTTCGGCGATGGCGTTCCCCAGGACTTCACGGAAGCCGCAAACTGGTTCCGTATCGCCGCCATGCAGGGATACGCGGCCGCCCAGCTGAACCTGGGCATCGCACATTACAAAGGCGAGGGCGTGCCCCTGAGCCTGGTAGAGGCCTACAGGTGGTATTCACTGGCGGCGACGTACGCGGACAAAGAGGGCGATAGTGCGCTGCGCGACCGGGCGCTGTCGTACCGTGCCGCAACGGCCCGGAAGATGACCGAGTCTGAGATCGCCGAGGCAAAACGGCTCGTTCGCGCCTGGCGCCCGGATACCGAATGATTGACGCGGCAGACCTGACCGCCCGTTGAAACGAACCGTTACTGCTACGGCCTGTACCAGCCGAGCAGCTCGCCCTTGCAGCCCATGACGTGGAAGTCGCGACCCAGTTCATCGGCCACGCGGCGCTGGGCCTTGACGCTGCACAGGTCTGTGGCGCGTTTGAGTTCCCGCTTCGCCTCATTTCTTGCGGCCTTGTCGTCGCTGCAGGCGAGCAAGTTGGCGAGCACGGAGTGCGCAAGCGCATAGTCGCCGAAGCTGGCCTGCGCCTCGCGTGCCGCTTCGATCGCCTCGGCGCAGCGACCGGTTTCGTTCAGGCTTACCGCCAGCTCCAGCTGCAACAGGTGGCGCCGGCCGGCACCGAGGCCCTCGAGCGCGAGCGCCTCACGGATAGTCGATTCCGACTCCGCGTAGCGGCCGGAAACATTGAGTCCGTATGCCCGGAACAATGCCACGGCGGCCTCGTCATCGTTTGTCCGTGCGCGTACCGCCGTCGCGGGGCGGATCGATTCCGGCGGAACGACGTCCGGGTGCCGGGCCCAGTATTTCGCCTCGGTAACGGCCCACATGCGGCTGAATTCGTCGTAGCCCAGCTCGAGCTGGGGGCCGAATGACGGGTCGTGCATCGTGAATATGCGCCGCTCGTCGTCGTAACCGATGAGTAGCTTCGAGGTGAGGAACACGGAGTCGTTCAAGCCGACGCCGCAGCCGCCTTCCCGCAACTGCTCCACGGCACGGTGCGATACCAGCTCGCCCAGGGAACCGGACGCAGGGCGCGGCCGCTCGTATGAAACCGGCGTGATCACGGCGCACAGTTTTGGCGTGCTGTACAGCCGGTGGGCGTCCGGCGTGGTGGCCGGCGCAACCTGCACCGGGATACCGCGCGCCAGCAGGGACTTCAAGTCGTCGAGTGACGCCTGGTCGCCACTGGACGTCGTCCAGCCGGCCGGCAGCGACTTTGCGCGGGCGCTGGCAATGAAGTCTTCGCCCCAGTAGCCGTACATTATCTGCGCAACGGCCGTCAACGACGGGTTGATCACGTCGCTGCCCGGGTACGCTGCGTCGCGGACGTCGTGATAGCCGATGAAGGGTACGCCTTCGATCAGGAAATTCGCGGGTACCGGCTCGTCCGGCCACACCGCGAGCGGTGCCGCCAGCATCACGAGGCAAAGCAGGAAGCGCATAAACCATTCCGTTCCGACTGAAATAGTCTAGGACACGATGCGCCGTCGACAAGTCGTGCAACTACCTACGCGCATACGATGCCGTCTCGTCACCGGCGTCCTTCCGCAGCGGCGCGCAATCCTGGATTCGATGTGGTGGAAGGGGTCTCCCGGTGCCGGGGGTTCGCCCGGCCAGCGACCCGGCGGCACGGGTCGAGGCAATTCATGGGACCGGCACGTGCCCCGAATACATGGGACAGGCACGAACGGGGATACATGGGAGGGATACATAGGACAGGCACGCGCCGCTGCACTTGTGACAATGGGGCGATCGGTGGGTGAGTTCAGCCCCCAATCAATCCGGCTCGCAGCTGGCGTCAGGGATGGCGTGCGCGATCGCGCTGTGGGTGCATGGCTGATTGGATTGTGTATTTACGCCCGCTAATATGTGCCTGTCCAGTGTAAGGCGGTCCAGTGTAAGGCGGTTAGCGTTAGGCGGTTAAGTAATTTCCAAGATGGATTGTGTCAGTCTTAGTGACGAGACTGATCGGCCGATAAACCAAGCCGGGCGAAAGCCGGAAAGGAAAATTTCCATGACGCGTCTCAAGAATGACCTTAGGCGGGCACTCTTCGGTTTAGTAGCGACAAGCCTGGCTGTGTCACTGTTGTCACCGCTGGCTGTCTCGACCAGCTATGCCCAGAACATTGAAAACGGACACGGGGTGTTGCCGGAGCGCCGTATCCGGGCGTACAAGTACCTCGGTGCCGATGAGGACATCATCCGCCAAACGGTGCAGCGCATCGTCAGGCAGGAAGGCGACGCCGCCGGCGGCTGGGTGTACGAGTGGAGCGCCATAGGCAAATACTACGAGGCTCTCGGCGACGATCTCGTCCGGCAGGGCCCGCATCAGGCCGCCCTCGATGCCTACATGACGGCCGGCGTTTACTACGCGCTGGCGTGGTTCCCGAATATAACCTCGAACGAGCAGGACGAGGCCTACGCTGCGCAGTTGCGGGTGTACAAGAAGGGAGGAAAGCTGTTCGACGTGCCTTTGGAGGTGGTGGAAGTGCCTTTCAGGGACGGCATTCTCGTCACTTATCTGCACAAGCCGGTCGGCGTTGCAAAGCCGCCGCTCGTCATTTATAGCGGTGGCGTCGATCAGTACAAGGCGAACCACTACCGCCCGATTCAGGACTACCTCGCGAAAGGACTTGCCGTCGCCACTTTTGACATGCCCGGCTTCGGCGAGGGCAGGCAATGGCCGCGGGAGCAGAGTTCGGAGGCCCACGTCGCGGTCCTCGAGCATTACATGAAGCGGCGCGATATCGATACCGGGCACATCAGCTTCTTCGGGCAGAGCTATGGCGGCGGTGCTGCGTTGCATGTCGCCCTTCTGAACGATCCGCGCATCACCGCCGTGGTGGCAATGTGCGCGGGGATACGCTCCGGTGGGGACAACTCGCTGTTAGCTACAGGCAAGATCGGCAAGGGCAAGACGATCTCTACGCCCTTGCTTGTGGTCAACGGCACTCGAGACCCCATGAACCCGGTCGAGGACATGATGCTGACCTACCAGTCGGCTGAGGAGGCCGACCTGTGGCTGCTCGGCCTTGGCGAGCACTGCGCGGTGGAATACTACCCGGTCGTCATGCCGCACGTGGCCCAGTGGCTGGTTGAGAAAAACTCGAGGTAGCGGCTGAAAACTTGGTGCCGGTCGGCGCGACTGCGGCCTCCTGGCCTGTGGCCGCAATTCGGGGTTTTGCAGAACAAATTTGACGGGCACATTTGCTTGTAGGCCGTTGACTTAATTGACCTTTTCGGCAGGCGGGCCGCGAATATGGGCCTGTCCAGCTTTTGGTGCCGGTTCCGCGCTGGCGTACTATCCTTGTAGGCAGACGGACCTCGCTGTGGCGACCCTACTTGCGCAGGAGACGAATCAATGAGCGAAGCACTGAGGTAGGTTATCGGCTCCAAGACGAAATCGGAACTCAAATCCATCCTGGTCGAAAGCTTGGTAGGAACGGCCGGCATCATGTGGGTCCTCGGCGGGATCCTGGCGATCCTGGAACTCTACGACGTGCACTGGGCGCTCGGCTGGCTTGCGGGCTTCGTGTGGGTCTGGGGGGTGCTGGGCGGCCGCGCTGTATTTCGATGTCAAGCGGTTCTTCCATTCGTAGGGACCCGGCTGACTGAAGCAAGGGGGTCTGGCCTCGTGCCGGTCGGGTTCAGACGAAGTGTGGGAACTGAAAAGACGTTGCTGAACTCATCGCGCTGATCGCTGTCGTTGGCGGCCTGGCAGCGGTGGTGATGGAGCTGAGGCAGGCTCAACCGGCTCTGTGGGCCCAGGCATACCAGGCTCGTGCAATCGACGCGATCGCGTTTAACTGGAGTCTGGCACAGGATCCATCCTTTGATTTGCTGGCTGCCGAGTTCGAGTCTGGCCGGCTGGATATTGGCTCGCTCGAGGCAGACCGGACGAGCAAGCTGCTCAAACTTTACTATGTGAAGCGTACCGACATGGTTGATGGCATTTGGTACATCGCCCCGGTACTGGTCGTGCATTACATCGCCTGGCACAAATACCGGCCACCGCAGCAGTTCCTGGACGCCGTTCAGGCTGCGGCGCCATATGTGGCTATCCAGTACTGCCGGTAACTAAACCACTGCGCCTGAATGGCCCGGCGCCCCCGATCAGGTCAGGCTCCTGAGCTATGCCCCTGCCCGTAAATAACCGACAGCCGGGCGTTCGCTGATCTCCGATCCTCGGCTTCCACGCCCAAATGCCGGACGTTCGATTGATATCGGGTTGTACGGTTTGTGCCTGTCCAGTACTGCGGTCCAGTACTGCGCCTGCCCCTCTCCCGCGGTTTGTGCCTGTCCTGTACCGCCCCCTGTACCGCCCCTGGCGGGCCGCGAATATGCGCCTGTCCAGCTTTTGCGCGCCGCCGAAACCCGGGGCCTGGCTTCACGCCGATAGCCGGGGCGTCGGCCGGTCCGCTGTCCGCAGACTGGATCCCTGGCGGCGCACGCTCGAGATGCCTGCGAATATGGCAATGATCACGAGCAGCCCGACATAGACAGGTTGCGTAAGGGCCGACTGCTCGAGGCCCGGGAAGAACGTGACGGCAAGGTAGACCGCGTAGTTGCAGGCGGTGTGGAAAACTATCGCGAGGAAAGCGCTGCCGCCGGAGCGCAGGAAGAACCACGTATGCAGAAATGACATGGCCACATTGTTCAGCAAGTAGCTGGAGAAAAATGCCGGGTTCAGCTCAACCTTGTCCGTTGCAGCGTACAGAGGGATGTGCCACAAGAACCAGACGATCCCGAGAAACACGGAGGCGTAAACTACGCCATGTCTCTCCAGCAAGCGAGGCAACAGGAAGCCGCGCCAGCCGATTTCCTCGCCGACAGGGCCGTCGACGATGGCGAAGAACAGGAAGATGATAATCAACTTTGGCAATGGCACGCCTTGCGACGTCAGGGCCAGGTCCACTCCCGCGACATGGGCAATGAACAGCAGGGCGAGGCTGCCGAGCAACGGACCAACGAGCGCCAACATCAGCAACCGTGGCGGGACACGCCACATCGTGACTCTCGTCCACAGCTCCCGCAAGCCTTTGCGGCCATGAATGACGGCCGCAACAACAAGCGCCGCCAGGGCAGGCCCGTACCCCCTTAAAGCCCCCATCAGGTCCGACTCGGGGTCGAAAGGCAGCGCACCGCGGTCATGCAGATAAAACAGGCCCCAGTACAGCACGGACAGGCCGAGGGCGAGAATCACATACAAACCAATGGAAAGCCTGTCCCGACCGTTGCTCATCCAGTTACGCCCTTTTCGATTGCCTATCGCCTTCTATGATGAAAGTGGACGACCAATAGTTTGAATGACCAACAGGACGATGGTCATCCTGGGGAAAGATATCGTCGGGACCCATCCGTTCCGCAAGCTTGCCCCTCGCAGTGATTCAGGAACCAGGCGACGGCCGATTCCGATTCGTGATTCTCGCCGAAGTTCGGCTCTTGTCGCCGGGCGCCGCGCAGGTTGATGGGCGGCGCAGTGCTTGCAGCACGTTCCTCGTTACTCGTTACTCGATCATCCTCCCGAACTCTGCGAATCCGGCACGCCACATTTCGGCTTCTTTGCGCTCGGCGAGCCACCGTCGGCCGGCACGGGTTTTCCGGATGTCGGCTATTACCTCGTCCGGAGGTCGTGGCTCATCGTCCCGGCACGGCGGCCTACATGCCTTAACAGATTCACCATGCCGACTCTCCCCATGTGCACGTGGTGCGTTGAGCCGAATTGCGGCGGGAAGGAATTAATCTCCCTCCCCGGGCCCGGAACCTTCCCTCGGCGAATTCGCGGACCATTCGCGCTGGCCAGCCCGGCCTGCCCAATGCCGGGGACGGCAAACCGGGTGGCGGCGCTACGCGGTATCTTGTAGCCGATCGAACCCTACGATCAAAAACGTCGTCCCGACTTCGATGGGCGCAACAGGAGCGGGCGCGTCAACTCCTGGCTCGCAACTCCTCTTGTATACTCGGGCTGCGCTATATGAGGATCCCGGGGGAACCAATGACGCCTCGCAAACCATTCCGTCGCCCGATTGCGGGCCTCTTGCTCGCTGCATTCGTCTCCGTACCCGCTCTCGCCCAGCAGGTCGCCGAGGGCACCGGCCCGGTTCCGCCGTTGTTCGCCGGCCAGACGCGGGCGCCGCTCGCGCCGAAGAGCCCGCCCTATGTCGTCAGTGATTTCGTGACCGGCCTGACCCGTCCCTGGGCGCTGGCGCACATGCCGAACGGCAAAATGATCGTCACGGAAGTGCCGGGGCGCATTCGCATCGTCACGGCGGACGGCAAAGTCTCGGCTCCGGTCGCGGGTATGCCCGCCGTGCGCGGCTGGGGGTCGCGCGGGCTGAATGACATCATCCTCGACCCGGAATTCGCGACCAACCGGAAGATCTACTTCTCCTACCTGGCGCCGCCCGACGGCATGGCGAGCGACAACTCCGACGAGACCTACCGGCGCTTCGATGCCGAGCGGCAGTCCTGGGACGAACTCTCGCGCGAGGAAAAGGCCGCGAACCCGTGGGGAACCTGGCGCGTCGCGAGCGCGAGGCTGTCCGAGGACGAGAAGCGGCTGACGGACCTCAGGATCGTCATCGACACGGAGCCGAGCCGCATGGCGTTCGACGATACCGGCAAGCTCCTGATCACGACCCAGCGCAAGAGCCCGATGGGCGAGCCGAATCTCAAGGACACGCTCGGCATGATCCTGCGCCTGAACACCGACGGCTCGGTACCGGACGACAACCCGTTCGTCGGCAACGATGCCGTCAACGACATGGCATACGTCATCGGGCTCCGGAATTCGAACAGCCTCGAGAAGAACCCTGCGACCGGTGAGTTCTGGGTGGCCGACCAGGGACCGGAGGCCGGCTGCGAGCTCAACGTGATCGCGCCCGGCAAGGATTACGGCTGGCCTTACGTGTCCTACGGTCGCGCAGGCATCCGTCCGGTCGGCACGGGCTTGACGGCGAAGCCCGGCACCGAGCAGCCGATCTATTACTGGAGCCCGGTGTCGCTGGCGCCGTCCGACATGATGTTCTACACCGGGGACATGTTCCCGGCTTGGCAGGGCAACCTGTTCCTGACCGGCCTGTCGTCGATGCACCTGGCGAGGCTGGTGCTCGACGGGAACCGCGTCGTCGGCGAGGAACGGCTGATGGACGAGCCCGGGCACCGCTTGCGCCACGTCAGCCAGGGACCCGATGGCGCGATCTACGTCATCCAGGACATGCCGGGCCAGAAGATCCTGAAATTGACGGCAGCGCCGCCGGCAACGGCCGGGGAATAACCGTCCCGCGCCGGCACGCGGCACCGGTGTCTCAGAACGCCTCGCCCACCGAGAAGTGAACGGCATCGCTGTCGCGCGAGCGGGCGAAGTCGAGGCGCAGGTTGATTCGCTTGGCCTGCAGCACCGTGAACCGCAAACCGACGCCGTAGCTCGGGATGGTCTTGGGCTCCCGGCGTTCGACGAAGCCCTGCGAGATCTTGCCGGCCCCCGCAAACGTGACGAACCCCCAGCGCTTGTTCATGCGCCAGCGGAGCTCGGCTTGTCCGGCCACCGACGAGCGGCCGATATGATCGGTGGCGGAGAAGCCGCGCAGCGGAATGAAGCAGCCATCCCATAGCGGGACCTGGCCGCCGCGGTAGCATGCCTGTGCCTGCCAGGCCAGGACAGTCGACTCGGTCACCTCGTGGAACGAGCGGAACGCCATCCGGTATGACTGGTAGGTCCGGCTGCTGCCCAGGAGCTCGTCGTTGAACAGCGCGTCCAGCGTGAAGTACCGGCCGTCGTAAGTATTGAGCGGCAGGTCGCGACTGTCGTATTCGAACAGGACGCCGAGGCCGGCCGAGCGTAAGTTGCTGCCAATATCGAAATCCGCGCTCTCAACCGCCACGTTGAATGCCTGGTCGGCATCCACGACCCGGACGGCGCCGCCGCCGTACCAGTTGCTCGCGATCTTGCGCGAGAGGCGCGCGAAGAAAAAGCTGCCGTCCACTTGCCACTCGATCCGCGGGTCGCCGGTAACCCCCTCGGGGTGGTACAGCGGGAATCGAAAGTCGGCGAGCCCGGCCGCCGCCGTCAGGCGCCACTTGTTCTGGTTCCAGTAGCTCTGGTGAACCGCGCCAACCGCCTTGCTGTAATTGTTCGTGTACAGCCCGGCGACCGCCGTGACGGAGGCCGGCTGCACCCTGGCCTGCTCTTCGGTCTGGGCGTAGAAATAGGCCCCGCCCAGCACCAGGCCCGATCCGAGCGTCGGGTTGGATATCGGTACCGGGACCACGACGGCATTACCCCGCCGCAGGCGGACGTCGATCTCGAGATCGTCCTCGCGTATGTCAGGGGCCATCGTCGGCCGCGTGTCGACGAGCGCGTCCGGTGTGTCCGGGGGCGTGTCCTGGGCGGACGCGATGCCGGCGACGAGCGCGGCGCATACCAGTAAGGAGTTCTTGGTCATCATTATTTGAGACGGAAGCGGGGTGGGGCCGGGCCGCCGCCGCAGGAGCCGAAAGTTACGGAAAGCGGTGCATTCTATAGGTTCTGCGGGCGCCGCGGACCGGATGTTCGTCTCGAATCGGCAAGCCCGCCGGGGTCGTCACCGAGCGCGATTACGCGCGCAAGGTGATACTCGAAGGCAAGTCGTCGAAGAGCTCGACGGGCTTGTCGCCGTCCATCACGAGCAGCGCGCCGACGCCCTTGTCGGCCATCAGCTTCAGCGAATCGAAAATCGTGTCGGTCGGCTTGACGGACCAGGCCTGGGTGCCCCCGGCATCGACCTGACCAGTGCATGGACCCGGCTGACCAGCGTTCGCCGGTCTTCGGGCAGTGGATCGGACTATGGTTCAACGGCCGCCAGCCACCCGGCCGCGCTCCGACGAGTTGTGCCTGTCCAGTATTTCGCAGTATTTCGCCCGCTCGATCCGCAGGTCTCTTGATCCGGATTTTTCCAGTTTCGCTGCGACATGAACTCATTCTTGCTGTAACTGCCTGAATGTCGAACGAATGTCGCGGTATCTACTTATGGCGAGCCACACCTCCTGTGCTAGGTGTTAAGAGACAAAGGCAAACCTGAGAAAACTCAGGGGCGCAAAGCCACGGGTCCTCGCTTCCTCCGGCCATCCACCGAAGGACCCCAAGATCGCCGGGCTGCCGCAAAGGCGCACTGATCGTTGAACCCGGAACCTGGCCCCCGGCCGGGGACATGTCGCGCACGTCCGGGTTTGCAGTGGTTATGGCGCCGGGTTTCTCGATGAGATTCCGGCGCTCCGCATTCCGTTGGGGAGGACACACACGATGAATAGTCCCGTGCGATTGTTCACTATCGCCTGCGCGATGATCATGGCCATGCCGGCAACTGCCCAGACGTCACTGACCGTCGTCGAAAACTGGATCACGACGTCGAGTTCCTATGAGACCCTCCCGGTGCTCGGCAATGACGGGTCGGGCGACCTGGTCGCCTACATGTCCTGGGATCCACTCAATAACGGGTTTCCCGGCCCGGCGGACATCTACTATCAGCGGCTGCTTGCCGGCCGGGCGGTTGGCGCTCCGGTGCAGGTGGCGACGGACCCCGTCAACCACGATGTGCTTGGCGATGTCGGCGGCCGCTACGTCGCGTACACGGCCTACGACGACATACTCGGTATAACCGGCTCGATCCGGCTTTACGACATCGCGACGGGGCAGACGAGGACGATCGCCACCGGCGAGGTGCACGACCCCAAGATCCATGGCAACCGCGTGGTCTGGTGGCAGGGCCCTATTGAGGCGAGGTCAGTCATGTTGTACGACATCGCCAGCTTTGACACGACACCGGTTGCCGGCCCGTTTCCGTCTGTCGGTCACCCATCCGATGAACTCGCGATCGGCAGCCGCTATGTCGTCTGGGCGTCGTCCACACGCGAAACGGACTGCAGCGGGAATGGACAGCTCGATTTCGACTACGACGTCGAGGCCTATGACTTCGAGCGCAACATATACATCGTGCTGGCCAATTCGGATTGCACGGCCGAGAGCCACGTGAGTACGGGTGGCGACTGGATCGCCTGGACCGTAAGCAATTTCGGCTCGCCATTCGGCCGTATCATGGTCTACAACGGCAGGACTGGTGAGTTTCGCGTCATTGTCGACGACGGCACAACCAACAACCGGCCGAGCGTCGACGGCAACCTGATCAGCTGGGAGAGTTACGCGAACGGGAACTGGGACGTCTGGGTCCACCGCTTCGACACGCTGGAGACCTTCCAGGTCACGTTCGATCCGAGCTTCCAGTATCTCAACGACCTCTTCGGCGACGGCATCGCGTACGCGGACGAGCGGGCCGGAAACGAAGACATCTTCGTTTCGACGCTGCAGTTTACCTTCCCGGATCCCTGTGCCGCTCTCGGCGGCGACACGGATGCTGACGGAATCTGTGATGCCGAGGACAACTGCCCGACGATCGTGAACTTCGACCAGGCAGACAGTGATAACGATGGCATCGGGGACATCTGCGACCTGGACAGCGACAGCGACGGCATCGACGACAACAGTGACAACTGCCCGCTGACGCCGAATACCAACCAGGCAGACGCGGATGCCGACGGGCTCGGCGACGCCTGCGACGACGATCGGGACGGCGACGGGGTCCTGGACGTCGACGACAACTGCCCGATCGTGCCGAACCCTTTCCAGGAGGACACGGACGGGGACGGCATCGGCGACGATTGTGACGAAGACATCGACAACGACGGCATATGCAACGTCGCCCAGGCAGGTCTCAGTTGTTCGGCGGGACCCGACAACTGTGTAACGATCGGCAACACCGACCAGGCGGACTTCGACCTGGACGGCATTGGCGACGCCTGCGACGCAGATGTCGACGGCGACGGTATCGACGATACCATCGACAACTGCCCCGTGACCCCCAATTCTGATCAGAACGACACGGACTTCGACGGGCAGGGCGATGCCTGCGACAGCGACGACGATGATGACGGCTATGCCGACACCGTCGATAACTGCCCGTACATCGTCAATCCCGACCAGCTCGATGGAGATGGCGACGGAGACGGCGATGCCTGTGACGGTGACCTGGACGGGGACGGCGTCGGCAACGTCGTCGATAACTGCCCGATGGTCCCGAATTCCCTGCAGAACGACCAGGACGGTGATGGCATCGGTGATGCCTGCGATGACGACATTGACGGCGACGGTATCGCGAATACCGACGACGTCTGCCAGGGAACGCCGGCCGGGGAGACCATCGATCCGGAGAGCGGCTGCTCGCTCGAGCAGTTAGTGCCTTGCGACGGGCCGCGGGGTACGACGGTCGAATGGAGAAACCATGGCAAGTATGTCTCGGCCGTCGCGCACGCCGCCAACGAGTTCCTGCGTCAGGGCCTGATCACGGAAAGCGAGCGGGAGGCGATAGTATTTGCTGCGGCGGGCTCGAGCTGCGGCAGCAACTGACGCAACTGTCCGGCCGGCCGGGTATGGGCCCATGAACCCCGCCCTCGTGGCGGGGTTCCTGCTGGGTACCCGCGTGGCCGGGCGCAGTGGCATGCGCAAATCAGTCCATGCCCCCTGACAGACGGACGCTCGAGCGCGATCGGCTGGCGGAACCGGGCTTCCATCGGTTCGCCGCAGAATTGCGGCCTGCCGGCCGGATGCACCGGAGCTGAACCGGCCACGCTTCAGCGGGCCACGAATCGAGCAGGGCCGAGATCAGCCCGTGATGTAATGCTGCAACTGGTCGATCAGTACCTGCTGTTCGCTGATGACCGCCTTGACGAGGTCGCCGATCGAGATGACGCCGACGACCTTCTTGTGGTCCACGACCGGCAGGTGCCGGGAGCGCCTCTCCGTCATCAGCGCCATGCACTCGTCGGCGGTCCGGTCCGGGCTCACGCAGAGCACGCGCGTCGTCATGATCTCCGCGACCGTCGAGCTCTTCGACGACTTGCCTTCGAGTATCACCTTGCGCGCGTAGTCGCGCTCGGTGACGATCCCGACGAGCTTGTCGCCGTCCATCACGAGCAGCGCGCCGACGCCCTTGTCGGCCATCAGCCGGAGCGAATCGAAAATCGTATCGGTCGGCTTGACGGACCAGACCTCGCTACCCTTGACGTTGAGTATGTCGCTGACCAGTTTCATCGGGCGTGCTCCTTCATTTCCCCGCCGTTGAGGATAGTCCAACGCGCCGCCGGGATCACGGCCCGCGGCGACCGGCGGAAGGGTGAATACGACTTAGACTCAGTCGAGACTGCCCCTTGCCTTGCGGTCGGCGCTACACTCGGGTTCCCGGTTCCAGCGCCGTGCGGCGGCAACGGAGTGATGACATGGCCTCGGATCTCGAGTTCGTCCGGTACGTCGTCGACCAGATCGATGCGTCCTGCGCCATGAGTTACCGGATGATGTTCGGCGAATACGCGCTGTACTCGAACGGCAAGGTCGTCGCTCTGATCTGCGACAACCAGCTGTTCGTCAAGCCGACGGAGGCCGGCCGGGCCTACATCGGCGATCCGACCGAGGCGCCGCCGTATCCGGGCGCGAAGCTCTCGTTCCTGATCGGGGACGAGTTGGAGGACCGCGAGTGGCTGACCCGGCTCGTCGTGCTGACGGAGCAGGCCTTGCCCGCGCCGAAGCCGAAGAAGAAAAAGGCGCGCAGGAAAAAGACGTCCGGTGGCTAGGCCGGCGCCGGTCTCAGGGCCGGTGCTCCTTCAGGAACTCGCCCAGCAGCTTGAACTCGTCCACGCGCGCGCTGCCCTTGCGCCAGGCCAGCCCGATCGTCCGGTAGCTCTTTTCGTCGAGCGAATACATCTTTACCCGGGTGTTGCGGAGCATCGCTGAACCGCGTGCCATCTCCGGCAGGAACGTGATGCCGAGGTCCGCGTCCACCATCTCGACGAGCGTCAGCAGGCTCGTCGCGGCAAAGCGGCCGACGGCCTCGTCGTCCCGCAGCTTGCAGGCGGCCAGCGCGTGGTCGCGCAGGCAATGGCCGTCCTTCAGCAGCAGCACGCTGCCGCGGGCCAGCCGGTTCGGGCGGTAGTTCTCCGGGTTGATCCGCTCGGTCTTCTCGTGCGCGGCCAGGAAAAAGCGGTCCTTATATAAGGACAGCGTCTCGACGCCGCGCAGCTCGAAGGGCAGCGCGAGCAGCAGCAGGTCGATCTCGCCGTCCATCAGCTGCTCGTGGATCCGCGCGGTCTGGTCCTCCCGCAGGAACAGCTGCAGCTCCGGGTAGGCCTTGCGGAGCTTCGGCAGCATGGGGGGCAGCAGGAAAGGCGCGATCGTCGGGATCACGCCGAGACGCAGGTCGCCCGTCAGCGGTTTCTTCTGCTCGGCGGCGATCTCCAGCAGCATCTCGATGTCCCGCAGGACCAGCCGTGCCTGGACGGCTACCTCCTGGCCGATCGCGGTGATCGTCACCTGCCGGTTCGTCCGGTCCACGAGCTGGGCGTCCAGCAGGGACTCCAGTTCCTGGATCGCGTTGCTGAACGCGGATTGCGACACGAAGCAGTCGGCCGCGGCGCGGCCGAAGTGCTGCGCCTCGCTGAGGGCCAGGAAGTAGCGGAGCTGTTTGACGGTCGGGTATCGCATAATCGACTTTATCGAATAAAGTGACATAAATAATCCATTTTACGGATTACAGCAAGACCCCCTAGACTGCAGCCCATCGATTCGGCACCCATGGAGGTACGAACATGCAGGTCAACATCGGTCTCACGCTGGAGCAACGCCAGGACATCGCGGCACACCTGTCCCGCCTGCTCGCGGACAGCTACACGCTGTACCTGAAGACCCACAACTACCACTGGAACGTCACGGGGCCGCAGTTCAACACGCTGCACGCGATGTTCGAGGAGCAGTACACCGAGCTCGCGGCGGCCATCGACGAGATCGCGGAGCGTATCCGGGCCCTGGGCATCCGTGCGCCGGGATCCTACTCCGAGTTCACGAAGCTGACGTCGTTGCAGGAGTCCAATGGCGGCGAGACTGCCGAGGAGATGATCCGCCAGCTCGTCGTCGGGCAGGAAACGGTCGCGCGGACCGCGCGCGAGGCGTTCCCGGCGGCGGACTCGGCGAACGACGAGCCGACGGCCGACCTGCTGACCCAGCGCATGCAGATACACGAAAAGAACGCCTGGATGCTGCGCAGCATGCTGCAGCGCGAGGCGGCCTGATCAAACGGTTTTTCACTTACAGACACTAATCGGAGATATGAACCATGTTTAAGAACCTCGAAGGCAAGCGCGTGCCGAAAGTCACGTTCCGGACGCGTGAAGATCACAACTGGGTACAGCGCACGAGCGATGACGTCTTCGCCGGCAAGACGGTAATTGTCTTCTCGCTGCCCGGTGCGTTCACGCCGACCTGCTCGTCCTCGCACGTGCCGCGCTACCAGCAGCTCTACAGCCGCTTCCAGAAGCTCGGCGTCGACGACATCGTATGCGTCTCGGTCAACGACGCGTTCGTCATGAACGAGTGGAAGCAGGCGCAGAAGGCCGACAAGATCACTTTCCTGCCGGACGGCAACGGTGAGTTCACCGAGGGCATGGGCATGCTCGTCGGCAAGGAAGACCTGGGCTTCGGTAAGCGCTCCTGGCGCTACTCGATGCTCGTCAGGGACGGCGTCGCCGAGAAGATGTTCATCGAGCCGGAACAGCCGGGCGACCCGTACGGCGTCTCCGATGCCGACACGATGCTCGACTACCTGGCCCCGGGCGTGGCGAAGCCGCTGGACGTCACCGTGTTCTCGCGGCCGGGTTGCCCGCACTGCGCCCGCGCCAAGGGCATGCTGCGCGACGCCGGCATCGAGTTCGAGGCACTGGAACTGAACACCCACTACAGCGACCGCACGCTGCGCGCCGTGACCGCTGCGAAGACCTTCCCCCAGGTCTACGTGAACGGCGAGCACATCGGCGGCGCCGACCAGCTCGCTGCCTGGCTCGAGGCCGCGAAGGGCAAGCAGGCTGCCTGATATTTCTGGCTATACCCCCCGACTCGCCCGGCCTCGTGCCGGGCATTTTTTTTGTTGCCGAAAAAGGTGCAAAGCTTGTCCTTGCTCCGGGAAGCGGCTGACATCTTTTCTTTTTCAACTTTTTCGCGCCCACATTGCGAAACACGGGCCGTGACGGCGTTGAAGCCCCGGGTGAATCTCTCTATGCTGGTCCGCCCCGCAAGCCGGACCCCCCTGGAAGGAGCCATTCCCGTGACTATCGCCATCACCGACAAGACCCTGTTGCAGACCGGAGCCTATATCGACGGTAAGTGGGTCGGTAGTGACGACAGCAGTACCTACGAGGTCACGAACCCGGCGACCGGCAAGGTGCTGGCGAAGGTTGCACGCTGTGGAACGGCCGAGACGCGCCGCGCCGTCGAGGCCGCCGGGCGCGCACTGGAAGGCTGGTGCAGGAAGACCGCGCTGGAGCGCTCGGCGCTGCTGCGGCGCTTCTTTGCGCTGATGATGGAGGCGCAGGACGACCTGGCGCGCATCCTGACCGCGGAACAGGGCAAGCCGCTCGCGGAAAGCCGCGGCGAAATCGCCTACGGCGCGAGTTACATCGAGTGGTTCGCCGAGGAAGGCAAGCGAATCTACGGCGACGTGATCCCGGCGCCGGGCAACGACAAGCGCATCGTCGTGATCAAGCAGCCGGTCGGTGTCGTGGCCTGCATTACGCCCTGGAACTTCCCGAACGCGATGCTCGCGCGCAAGATCGCGCCGGCGCTGGCGGCGGGCTGCACCGTCGTCTGCAAGCCGGCGAACGCGACGCCGCTGTCGGCTTTCGCGTTCGCGGTGCTTGCGGAGCGCGCGGGCATACCGGCCGGCGTCGTCAACATCGTCACCGGCAAGACGTCCGAGATCGGCGAGGAGCTGACCTCGAACCCGATCGTCAGGAAGCTCACGTTCACCGGTTCGACGCCGGTCGGCAAGAAGCTGATGGCGGACTGCTCGCGCACCGTGAAGCGCACGTCGATGGAACTGGGCGGCAACGCGCCGTTCATCGTGTTCGACGACGCGGACCTCGACAAGGCGGTGCCGGGCGCGCTCGCGTGCAAGTTCAGGAACGCCGGCCAGACCTGCGTCTGCGCGAACCGCATCCTCGTGCAGGAAGGCATCTACGACGAGTTCGCCGAGCGGCTGATGAAGGCGGCGGCCGGGCTCAAGCTCGGCGACGGCACGGCCGAAGGCGTAACGATGGGGCCGCTGATCAACGAGGGCGCGGCGAACGACGTGCTCGGATTCATCGACGACGCGGTCGCGAAGGGCGCGAACGTCGTCGCCGGCGGCGGCCGCTCGGAGCTCGGCAGCTGCTTCATCGAGCCGACGATCCTGACCAACGTCGACACGGGTATGCGCGTGTTCCGCGAGGAGATCTTCGGACCGGTCGCGCCGCTGTTCAAGTTCAGGACCGAGGAAGAAGCGATCGCGATTGCGAACGACACCGAGTTCGGCCTTGCCTGTTATTTCTACTCGCGCGACATCGGCCGCATCTGGCGCGTTGCGGAGGGACTGGACTACGGCATCGTCGGCATCAACGAGGGCATCATCTCGAACGCGATGGCGCCCTTCGGCGGCGTAAAGGAGTCCGGTCAGGGCCGCGAGGGCTCGAAGTACGGCCTCGACGACTACCTCGAGATCAAGTACATGTGCATGGGCGGCATCGACCGCTGATCGTCCCGGCAGCCGCAGCGGCCGCCACCCGGGCGGCCGCAGCCGGTCCCGCATCCAGGTCCGATTCTGGCTAATCCGGCCCCCCGCCGGGCGTATACTCGTGTCCAACGAGGAGGCGTCATGGCGGTACAGCAGGAAGACATCTACGAGCGAGCGAGGCTGTCGCGCGATCCGCGCTTCGACGGCCGCTTCTTCGTAGGCGTGCGCACGACCGGCATTTACTGCCGGCCGATCTGCCCCGCGAACTCGCCCAGGCGGGAGAACGTCCGCTTCTTCCCGAGCGCCGCCGCGGCCGGCGAGGCGGGCTACCGGCCCTGCCTGCGCTGCCGGCCGGAGACCGCGCCCGGCTCGCCGGCCTGGACCGGCACGTCCGCGACCGTGCGACGAGGACTGCGCCTGATCGCGGGCGGCGTACTGGAAGATTCCGACGTCGAGCGGCTGGCCGAGCGCCTCGGCGTCACGAGCCGCCACCTGCGCCGCTTATTCACGCGCCACGTCGGCGCCTCGCCGCTCGCCGTCGCCCATACCCAGCGGCTGCATTTCGCGAAGCGGCTGATCGACGACACGACGCTGTCGATGCAGGACATCGCGATCGCCGCCGGCTACGGCAGCGTGCGGCGTTTCAACGACGCGTTCCGCAAGGCATACGGGCGCCCGCCGAGCGAACTGCGCCGGGTCGGCGACAGCCGGGCCGAGGCCGGTGTGCGGCCCGGCCTCACGGTGCGCCTGGCGTATCGCCGGCCGTTCGACTGGGCCGCGATGCTGCGCTTTTTCAACCGCCGCGCAACGCCCGGCGTGGAGGCGGTGGCCGGCGATGCCTACCGGCGCACGGTCCGCCTCGGTGAGCAGGCCGGCGTGCTGGAGTTGCGGCCGGACGCGCGGGACGGCTACCTGCTGCTGTCGCTCAGGGGCCTGACGACGCAGGTGCTGTTCGAGGCGGTCCAGCGGGCGCGCGAGCTATTCGACCTGGATGCGCCGGTCGACGAGATCGCGGGCGTGCTGGGGCGTGACGCCTTGCTCGCCGGGCCGCTGCGGCAAACACCCGGCATACGCGTGGTCGGCGCCTGGGACGGCTTCGAGCTCGCGGTGCGCGCGATCCTCGGCCAGCAGGTCTCGGTCGCCGCGGCGACGACGCTCGCGGGACGGATCGCGGCACGCTACGGCGAACCGCTTGCCGGGGCTGCGGAGGGCGATCCGGCGCTGCTGTTCCCGGGACCGGAGCGCCTCGCGCGCGCCCGCTTCAACGAGGTCGGGCTCGTTCGCCAGCGCGCGGCGACGATTCGCTCGCTCGCCGCGGCGGTATTGAAAGGCGAGATCGACTTCGATTTCGCGCAGGATCCGGCCGCGTTCTGCGAGCGGCTGACTTCGATCGACGGCATCGGCGAGTGGACCGCGGAGTACATCGCGATGCGCGTGCTGAAGAACCCGGATGCGCTGCCGGCCTCGGATCTCGGGCTGCGCAAGGCACTGGGCACGGACCGGCCGGCGACGGCCAACGAACTGAAGAGCCGGGCGGAGGAGTGGCGGCCCTGGCGCGCATACGGCGCCATGCTGCTATGGAACTCCCTGTCCGGATCGGGAGGATGAAATCATGTACTACTGCTATCTCGACACACCGATAGGCGACCTGCTGCTGGCCGGCGACGGCGATGCGCTGTGCATGGTCGGTTTTCCGAAGGGTTCGATGCGGCGCGAGCCGGAGCCCGAGTGGATCTACTCCGAGAAACCCTTCGGCGAGGCGAAGCGGCAGCTGTCCGCCTATTTCGACGGCACGCTGCGCGAGTTCGACCTGCCCCTGCGGCCGACCGGCACCGAGTTCCAGCTCGCAGTGCTCGCCGAGCTCGAAAAGATTCCGTACGGCACCACCGTCAGCTACGGCGACGTCGCGCGGCGCATCGGGCGGCCGAAAGCGGTGCGGGCGGTCGGCGCGGCCAACGGCCGCAACCCGATACCGGTCATCATTCCCTGTCACCGCGTGATCGGCAGCAGCGGCGACCTGACGGGCTTCGGCGGCGGGCTGGATACCAAGGAGGCACTGCTGCGGCTCGAAATGGAGCACAGCCGCTTCCCGAACGTGCTGGAGGCGGGCAACGGCGGCTGAGCCGGCCCGGCAATCGACAGTGCGAGTCAACGCCGATTTCGGGCAGCTGGCGTTCGTTACCGCGTCGGACGCCGACTGGCGTGCCTCGCCGGAACCCGGGGTCGAGCGCCGGATGCTCGACCGCGTCGGCGACGAGGTGGCCAGGGCGACGAGCATCGTCCGCTACGCGCCGGGCAGTTCCTTCGCCCGCCACGCGCACTCGAAGGGCGAGGAGTTTCTCGTGCTCGACGGCGTGTTCTCGGACGAGTCCGGCGATTACCCGACCGGCACCTACGTGCGCAACCCGCCGGGCAGCTCGCACGCGCCGTCCAGCAGCGGGGGCTGCCGGATACTGGTCAAGCTCAGGCAATTCGACGCGGCCGATCTCCGGCACTGCGTGATCGACACCCGCGACGAATCGCTCTGGTCGGGCCGGGACGAACTGCCGCTCCATGCCTACGGCGCGGAGCGCGTCGCCATGCGCCGGCTCGGTGCCGGCGATCACTATGCACTCGATGCCAACGCCGGCGGAACCGAGATCCTGGTCGTCGACGGCGTGGCCGTGTTCGAGGGCGAGCAGTACCCGGCCGAGAGCTGGCTGCGCTTCCCGCCCGCACACGAGGCCTCGATCGTGGCCGGCGCGCCGACCCGCCTGTGGATCAAGACGGGGCACCTCGAAGATATCGCGCTCGCGCAGGACGCGATCCTGCAAGAATGCGCCGTGGCCGCGGGCGACTAGCGCCTGGTCCCCTGCAAGGCGCGCACGACTGCCGAGGCCTCGACGCCCGGCAGCACGCGGTCGTCGCTTTCGAGTGCGCCGAAGGCGCAGTCATAGGGCAGCACGCCGGCCCACACCGGGATGTCGTAGTCCTCGGGTTCGTCCTGCGGCTGGCCCGACGATACCTTGGCGGACGCCGAATCGATGTCCAGCGCGATGACGCCGGTCATTTTCACTTCCTTGTCGAGCGGCGCGCGCAGCTCGTCCCAGCGGCCGGGCATCAGGTGTTCGCTGATGACGCGCATCGCCGCGATCTTGGCCTGGTGGTCTGCGACGAGGCGCGGGCGCCCGAACACGGTAACCGAGCGATAGTTCATCGACGAATTGAATGCCGAGCGGGCCAGCACGAGGCCATCGACCAGCGTGACGTTTACGCTTGCCGTCGGGTTGGTTTCGAGCATGCGGATGACCCGGGCCTTGCGGGCGCCGTGCAGGTAGAGCGTTTCGCCGTCGCGGCCGTAGATCATCGGCACGACGACGGCCGCGCCGTCCTGCACGAATGCGACGTGTGCAACCAGCCCGGCATCCAGGATCCGGTGCACGGTATCCCGGTCGTAGGCGCCCTTGCGGTCCAGCTGCCGTACCCTGTTCTGCCTGTCGACTTCGTAGTCAGCCGTCATCTCTTTCCCCGAATCCGCATCACCGTGCCGCGGCACCCGGATGGACCGGCGGCGAAGCGGCACAGGGTACCGCGAACCGCCTGCTGCTTGCCAAGCCCGCCCCGGGATACCCCCGGGGGGTGGCTTTCGATATATAGGGGATTTCTCGCCTTGACATACAAGATGTAGTAGGATCTCCGCCCGTACCACTTCGGTACGCACGGAGATGAGGTGCAGGACAGGCAAGACCGGCGTTACCGCCAATGCGGGACGCGGGCTTCGGTGAACGGACCGGCGTGACCCCTCTCATCACGACGCCGTTCAGGCACAGAGCAACGTGCCAGCCGAGACGCGGTAAACCGGTTGCCTTCGAGCCGGCGCCTGGACGCCACGGTCACGGACGGCCGCAACGTTCCGGGTTGCCTCGCTGGTGCCTGCTGTGCCTTTGACTTTTTTACCGCCCGGTTTCCGGGCGGTTTTTTTTCGTCTCGCGTCCCTGTTCCTGCCCGACGGGAAGTACGCCAACAGGCGTGACGGGTACGCCCCACCGGATCGTCCCCGCCGCACCCGCTACCCAATCCGCTTGCCGGCGCCGATTCCCGGCAAGGCCCGCCGGCCACTTTTTGTGTAAGGTGTCGGCGTCGCCAGAGCGTGCCGGGACCTGCCCATGACCGATACCGCCACCGGGAAGAAGCCCGGGCTTTCGCCACTGGCCTACGTGCCGCTGCGCGACGGCCAGCACTACGAACCCTTCGTTGCCGCGGACGAGCCGATGCGGGAGTTCACGCTGAAGGCGGTCTTCTTCGGGATCGTGTTCGGCATCGTCTTTGGCGCCGCGAACGCCTACCTGGGACTTCGCGCCGGGCTGACGATCAGCACCTCGATACCGGTGGCGGTGATGACGGTCGCGGCCTTCCGCGCGCTGCGCGCCGTCGGCCGCGACGGCACGATACTCGAAGCGAACCTGTCGCAGACCATCGGCTCGGCCTCCAGCTCGGTCGCGAGCGGGGTCATCTTCACGCTGCCCGCACTGTTCCTGTGGGGACTGGCGCCGGGCCTCCTGCAGATGACGCTGCTCGCGATGTGCGGCGGGCTGATCGGCGTACTGTTCATGATCCCGCTGCGCCGGCTGCTGATACGTGGTGAGCACGGCCGCCTGCCCTACCCGGAGGGGACCGCCTGCGCCGAGGTGCTGGTTGCGAGCGAGGTCGGCGGCGGCCACGCCCGCTACGTGTTCTATGGCCTCGGCATCGGCGCGCTGTTCAAGTTCCTGACTTCGTGGCTGCAGGCGATTCCACACTCGGTGACGACGGCGCTGCCGTTCCTGAAGAAGGGGCAGCTCAGCATGGACCTGTCGGCGGCGCTCGCCGGCGTCGGTTACATCCTCGGGCCGCGCATTGCGACGGTGATGGTCGGCGGCAGCCTGCTCGCGTGGATCGTCATCATCCCGTCGATCGCCTGGTGGGGGGACGGATTCACGGCACCGGTCTTTCCGGAGGCATCGAACCTGATCCGGGACATGAATCCCGGCCAGCTCTGGTCACGCTACGTGCGCTATATCGGCGCGGGCGCCGTCGCGACCGCCGGCATCATCACGCTGCTACGCAGCCTGCCGGTCATGCTGCAAAGCTTCCGCATCGGCGCCGGGGAGCTGAAGGCCCGGGTCGGCGGCGAGCCCCCCGCGGCCGGGGATCGCACCGACCGCGACCTGCCGCTCAGCCAGGTCGGCCTGGGGCTCCTCGCGATTGCGCTCGTACTCGCGTTCGTCCCGCAGGTATTCGGGGCTGTCGGCGGCCTGCCGGTGCGCATCGCCGCCGCGATCTGTGTCGTCGTGTTCGCGTTCTTTTTCGTGACGGTTGCGTCCCGCATCGTCGGCCTCGTCGGCGTGACCAGCAATCCGACGAGCGGCATGACGATCGCGTCGCTGCTCGGCACCGCGGGCGTCTTCCTGGTCATGGGCTGGACCGACATGGCCGGCAAGGCGGCCGCGCTGACCGTGGGCTGCGTCGTTGCGATCGCGGCATCGATCGCCGGGGACACGTCGCAGGACCTGAAGACCGGCTTCCTGCTCGGCGCGACGCCGCGCCGCCAGCAGGTCGGCGAACTCGTCGGCGTCCTGACCTCGGCAACCTTCGTCTGTCTCGCCGTGCTGCTGCTGGCAAGGACTTTCGGTTTCGGGACCGAGGAGCTGCCGGCGCCACAGGCCACCCTGATGAAGCTCGTCATCGAGGGCGTGCTGGATCGCGAGTTGCCCTGGGGATTCGTCGGCATCGGCATCGGGATCGCGCTCGCCTGCGAGCTGTTCCGCATCCCGTCCCTGCCGTTCGCGGTCGGCGTCTACCTGCCGGTTTCCACGCTGACGCCGCTCTGGGTCGGCGGGCTGCTGCGCGGATTCTTCGAGCGCCGTGCCCGGAGCGAGGACGAATCGGCCGGCCTGCGTGGCCGCGGCGTCTTGCTCGGCAGCGGTTTCGTCGGGGGCGAGGGCTTGCTCGGTGTCGGGATCGCGGCCGTCGCGTTCGTAAGGAACAGCAAACCGGAAGGCGTCGGCACCGCCTGGCTCGGCCCGGACTGGGTCGCGCAGCTGGTCGGCCTGGCCGCGTTCGTGCTGCTGCTGGCCCTGTTCGTACGCCTCGTGCGGCGACCGTCCTGAGCGGACGCCCGGTTTGCGCTCCGTTCTGCACCTCGTCCTGCACGTCGCCGTGCCCGCCGCGATCGCGTGGATCTTCTTCCGGGAACGCTTCGTCAAGGCATGGCTCGCGATGCTGGCGGGGCTCGTCGTCGACGTGGACCACCTGTTCGCCGACCCGGTGTATGATCCGGGTCGCTGCAGCATCGGGTTCCATCCGCTGCATCGTTACCCGGTCATCGGCGTCTACGCGCTGCTGGCCGCATGGCCCCGCCTGCGCTCGTTCGGGATCGGGCTCATCGTTCACATGGCTCTGGACGGGATCGACTGTGCCTGGATGTCTTTCGAAAGCTGAGCGATGGCGTGCAATCGCGGCCGTCGCCGTCGCCGGGCTGCTGGCCGGCTGCGCGGCCGGTCCGAAACCGCCGCCGTATCCGGCGTTCGTCCGGGTCGATGCCCTGCCCGACGTATTCCTGGCCGCGCTGCCCGGGAGCCGGGCGAAGCAGCTGGCGGGAGACCCGGAGTCGCGGCGCTCGAGCAACCTCGTGGTGCTGCCGCCGGACTGGTCTTTCGGTACCGGCGCGTCGCCGGACAAGAGCCTGGAGATCTACGTGCTGGCCGGGCGGCTGCGGCTCGGCGAGTTAACGCTCGAGCCCGGCGGCTATGCGTTCGTGCCGGCCGGCAACTTCGGGATGACGCTTGCGACCGATGGCGGCGCGCGCATTCTTTATTTCCTCGATGCGGCGAACCCGGCGAGCGTGATCCAGACGCCGATGATCCTGCACCGCGACCAGATCCAATGGCAGCCGCTGTCGGAGGACCCGGCGGACCGGGGCACCTGGATCAAGGAATTGCGGGCGGACCCCGGCAGCGGCGCACGGACCTGGCTCACGATGGTCGAGCCCGGGGCGACCGTGGCCTGGCGCCGGGCGTCGGTTGCCGAGGAGGGCCTGTTGCTCGAGGGCAGCTACCGGCACAGCGAGTGCGTCGACGGGCAGGCCTACACCGGGAGTTATGAGCCGATCGGCTATTACTATCGCCCGCCGGAAGCGTTGCACGGCGGGCCGGACAGTGGCGCCGACGGGAATGCGGTGTGGTTCGTCCGCCGGCTGGCGTCGGCCTCGGTCAGCACCGCGCCGGGCTGCCTTCCCTGAGTATCGGCCGGCCGCCGCTCAGGATTTCACGAAGCGGGTGATGCCCGCGCCCAGCTTCATCAGTTTCTTCAGCGTATCGGTCGGCACGTCGCGGATTTTCTCGTACCAGTCGTTCGTCGACTCGACGAAGTCGAGCATGTTGTGAATGCGCTGCTTCGTGACCGGATCCGTATCGGGCTCGGTGTCGACGGCGGTGGCGCACTGCTTGAGCATCGACAGCGTCGGGCTCATTTCCCGTTGCTTGCGCTGCTCGAAAATCATGCGGAACAGCTCCCACACGTCGGACAGCGACTCGTAGTAGTCGCGCCGGTCACCCAGCACGTGCGTCATCTTGACGAGGCCGTAACTCTGCAGCTCCCGGATGCTCGTGCTGACGTTCGAACGCGCGACCGACAAAAGCTCGACGATCTCCTCGGCCCGCAGCGGCCTGGGCGACAGGTACAGAAGCGCGTGAATCTGGGCTACGGTGCGATTCGTGCCCCAGCGGGTGCCCATCTCGCCCCAGTGCAGCACGTATTTCTCGACGGCCGGTGACATCTTCATTGCTTTCTTTCCTTTCGGTCCCGACTGAAAGTTAAGAAAGCTCGGTTGCTGCGTCAATCGGAGAATGTTGCTCAGCCGGGCCGGGTGGCCAGGAGCAGCGCCCGTCGCGGCGCGGGCCAGCCCTCGACGGTGCGCGACGGGTCGGCCGGGTCCAGCGCCTCCGCCAGCGACTCGAACGGCATCCAGTCGCTGCGGCGCTGCTCGCCGGTGGTCGTCACGGCGAGGTCGGCGACCCGGGTGTCCCGGAATCCGCTACGGGCCAGCCACACCAGGAGTTCAGGCACGGTCGGCAGCAGCCAGACGTTGCGCATTCGCGCATAGCGGTCCGCCGGCGTCCTGGCGAGGGCCTCGTCCCCCGGCAATACGAGCGTCTCCAGCACGAGCTCCCCGCCCGGTCGCAGTGCTTCGCGCAGCCGGTGCAGGTGGTCCAGCGGCGAGCGCTGATGGTAGAGCACGCCCATCGACAGGACCGTGTCGAAGGCCGGGACCGGTCCCGGCAGTTCCTCGAGGCGGAGCGGGAGGACGTGCACCGGCTCGGGCTCGAGGTAGCGCGTGATCGCCAGGAACTGGACGACATACAGCAGCGTCGGGTCGACGCCGAGCACCAGCCGGGCGCCGGCACCGCGGAGGCGCAGCGCGTAATAGCCGTTGCCGCTGCCGACGTCCAGCACTGTCCGGCCCGCGACGGGGCGGATCGAGGCCGCGACGCGATCCCACTTGAGGTTCGAGCGCCATTCGCTGTCGATCGAGAGACTGCCAAGCCGGAACGGCCCCTTGCGCCAGGGCGCGAGCCGCAACAGCGCCTCCCGGGCCCGGTCGCGCGCGGCCGCGTCGAACGCGATGACGGGCGCGCCGACCGCGTCGCCATCGAGCACGCCTCGCACCGGCGGGGCCCCGGGCAGCGCCGCCAGCGCGTCCTGCCAGGCCGGCAGGTCGCCGTGGGCGCCGGCGGCGAGTCGTGCCGCCGCTGCCGGCAGCAACGCGTCGGCCCAGGAGCCGAGGCCGTTCTTGTCCAGGTCGCACCGGATTCGCCCGAGGTCGAGCATCGCTCAGCGAATCGCGACCAGCGAGACGAAATTGAAATGCCGCAACCAGACGGCGGCACGGCTGAAACCGGCATTTTTCAGCCGCGCGCGATGGGCGGCCACGGTTTCCGGGACCAGTACCTTGTCGAGCGCGGCGCGCTTGCGGCTGATTTCCAGCTCGCTGTAGGCGTTCTGCCGTTTGAAGTCGAGATGCATCTCGACCAGCAGGGCCTCGAGTTCCGGGTCCTCGTCCACCACCTTTTCCGAGATAACGAAGACGCCGCCCGGCCGCATGCCGTCCGCGATTGCCCGGACCGTGCGGTCCCGGTCCCGGACCGGCAGGAACTGCAGCGTGTAATTCATGACGACCATCGAGGCATCCCGGATCTCGAGGTCGCGGATGTCGGCCTCGCGTACCTCGACCGGCACGCGGGCGTCGTCGACCGCAACGATTTCGCGGCAGCGGGCGACCATCGCGGCCGCGTTGTCCACGGCGATGATCCGGCAGTCCTCGGCGGCGATGCCGTGGCGCATGGCGAGCGTCGCCGCGCCCAGCGAGCAGCCGAGGTCATAGCAACGGCTGCCCGGGCTGGCGTAGCGCCGGGCCAGCGCGCCGATGGCCTCGATCGACGCGGCGTAGCCGGGGATCGAGCGGCGCAGCATGTCCGGGAAAACCCGGGCGACGGCCTCGTTGAAAACGAACGGCCCCCCGGCTGCCGATTCGCCGGCAAACAGGCGGTCCTTCCCGGTCGTGTCGGCAGTCATGGCGCGGCATTGTAAAGGTGGCGGGCGGCCGCCGCACCGCCGGCTTGTCAGGCGCGCCGGCTGTGGGACAATTGCGCCTCTCGCGAACCCTGGACCCGTTACCCGATGCTAACCATCAGCCAGCGACGCATACACCGGGAACTCGGCATCCCGGCGCATTACGGCGCCGCCGGCCGGCCGCGGTTCTATGCCGAGGCGTCCGAGCTGGTCGAAATCGGGCCGAACGTCGTCGGCCGGGTCCAGCGGCTCGCTCCGCGCGCTGCCGAGGGCTGGCGGGGCATGCTGGAGGCGGCCGGTTCAGACGGCGTCAAGTTGTTGATTGTTTCGGGGTTTCGCAGTTTCGAGTACCAGGCCGAGCTGATCCGGAAGAAACTCGAGGCCGGCCAGCTGATCGGCGACATCCTGACCGTCAATGCGGCGCCGGGCTTCAGCCAGCACCATACGGGCACCGCGATCGACCTGGCGACCCCGGGCAGCCGGCCGCTGACCGAGGAGTTCGAGACGACGGAGGCCTTCGCCTGGCTGGCCGAACGGGCGGCGGGTTTCGGTTTCGGAATGAGCTATCCGCGCGACAACCCGGACGGATTCATCTACGAACCCTGGCACTGGGCGCTGATGTAATGAGCGTCCCGACGGCGTCCGGGCCCGGCGCAGGCCACGGAAATAGGGCCGCTGGCTGTTGACAGTGCCCCGGTACACTTAGACAATAGCGGGCTTGTTTCCGCGGAGGGGTACTCAAGCGGTCAACGAGGGCAGACTGTAAATCTGCTGGCTATGCCTACGTAGGTTCGAATCCTACCCCCTCCACCAGCTACTGCGTCAATGGGTGGATGGGGGCAACCGGATTCGCAGCACAGTCTGACTGACCGGTGACTGCACCGAGGCCAACCGCGGGATGCAATGCTGACTTGCTATTGGGTCGGCGCCAGGGACGAACCGGCGCGTCCCTGGTGGGGAAGACCAAAACTAGCGAATTGAAACCCGGACGGTTTAGACGAAGAGGACTGTCAGGGTTTTTGCGCGCCGCTGCAAAGGAGCGGGAGCGACGACAAAGACCGAGGCGGGTGTAGTTCAATGGTAGAACCTCAGCCTTCCAAGCTGATGATGTGGGTTCGATTCCCATCACCCGCTCCATAGGAAGGCAACGAAGGGACCCTTGGACTCGGCAGCGGTATCTGCCCACATAGCTCAGGGGTAGAGCACTTCCTTGGTAAGGAAGAGGTCCCCGGTTCAATCCCGGGTGTGGGCTCCACAAACTCTTCAGCGTTGTCGATTTGGATTGATGGTTTTTAATTCAGCGAGAGAAGGGACATGTCCAAAGGAAAATTTGAACGTACAAAGCCCCATGTGAACGTAGGCACGATAGGTCACGTGGACCATGGCAAGACGACGCTGACGGCGGCGTTGACGAAGGTCATGGCGGAGAAGCACGGT
>Ga0224505_10000409_pt1 | contig 29806 bp, 34 predicted proteins | sample SF_Jan12_sed_USG_FD_169102 | JGI IMG/M metagenome (GOLD analysis project Ga0224505, IMG submission 169102) | Sediment microbial communities from San Francisco Bay, California, United States - SF_Jan12_sed_USGS_4_1 | ecosystem: Environmental > Aquatic > Marine > Sediment | place: USA: California... | reverse complement strand
CCGATCGGACTCTGTTCGGGTGCCTGCTCCGCGGGTACCGTCTGTGTCTCCGTCGATCCGCAGCTCAGCACAAGGAAACCGATTACGCACAGGACCGATCCGTTCCGAACCTTGCTCATGACACACCCGCAAACGTCGCTGTGGCTTCCTCGTCTGCAATCGAAACCCCTGCACTCGTGCCGATGCGGGTTGCTCCTGCTGTTATGAAACTGCGTGCGTCATCCAGGGTCCTGATTCCTCCGGCGGCCTTTATTCCAATGGACGATCCGACCACGGACTTCAGAAGTCGGACAGCCGGGAGAGTGGCAATCCTTCCCTCGAGTCCGGTTGACGTCTTGACGTAATCCGCTGATGCCCCGATCACGAGTTCACATGCCATTATTGTTTCTTCCAGGGTCAGCAGCGGAGTCTCCACAATAATTTTTGTTGTGCCACCACCATCAGATGCAACGGAACAGAGCATCTGCAACTCAGATCCCACCTCTTTCACGTAGCCTGATTTCAGCATTCCGATGTTCATGACGATATCGAGTTCCGTCGCGCCGTCGGCCAGTGCCTGCTCGATGGCGAGTTTCTTCGTGGGGCTGGTGCAGGCACCCAGGGGAAAGCCGATCACCGTTGCAAGAGCGAGCGAAGAACCTGCGAGTCTTTCTGCGCAGCGGGAAACGTAGCAGGGATTCACGCAGACGGCAGCGAATCCATACCTGAGAGAGTAAGCGCAAAGCTGATCGATCGCCGCGACGGTTGCCTCAGCGCGGAGAAGCGTCTGGTCGATCAGCGGGGTGATATGCAACGGGCCCACGCGGTCGCCCGGCTAGCGTACCAGAAGCATCTTGCGGGTCTCCCCGAATCCGCCTGCGACGAGACGGTAGAAATATGCTCCGCTGGCGACCCCGTCTGCGTGCCAGGTGCGCGAATAGATTCCGGGATCGAGCGACTCATCAACGAGGGTGGCGATACTTCTTCCGAGCAGATCGAATATCAGTAGTGAGACCTCGCCGCGCCCCGGAGGAACCTCGAACCGGATCTCCGTCGAAGGATTGAACGGATTCGGATAGTTCTGGTCGAGCCTGAATTGCCGCGGTACACTCCCTTCGCCGGGTGCCGAAAGGACCGGTCCGGGGAAAAACATCTCAAGCGCGTCGTCGATATGTCCCCTCCAGTTCCCCCAGCTGTGACCGTCATGCAGTTCCTGGTACGTGTGGACATAACCGCGTGATTCGAGGATCGGGATGAAATCTCTCACCAGCGTGATCAGCAGAGGAATGTCGTACGTGCCGAGGTCCATATACAGCCGCAGATCGAGGAGGGGACCGTTCGCGAAACCGTCAGAGATCGAGCTCTGGATGTTGCTCGAATGAGCCGCAACGTTTCCGAACACCTCCGGGTGGTTCATGCCGAGCCAGAGAGCAATGTTTCCTCCGTTCGAGGCGCCCAGAGTGGCACGGTTCTCAGGTCCTGCCTTTATCCGCCAGTGGGTTTCCAGCCACGGCATCAGTTCATCGACGAGGAAGAGGGTGAACTCATCCTGCAGTGAGCCCGCGTATTCATCGGTCCGGTTGACAGGGGGTACGAACACGGCGATCACCGGTTCTATTCTTCCCTCATCGATCAAGTAATCGAGCACGTTGGCCGCCGATGCGAGTGATGTGTACTCGAGGCCGTCATGGAACAGAACCATCGGGAAGCTGTCGAGCGGACTCCCGTACCCCGGTGGTGTGTAGATTCTGATCGTCCTTGAGTTGCCCAGATTCGAACTGAAGAAGGTGCTGTCTCGGAGAGATCCGTGGGGAATTGAAGGATAGTAGGCGATTTCAGGCGGATGAATGAATTCCGGCATCCGGAGCTCGGAGTTCGGGCCGAACCCGCCCTGGACCGTGTTCGGATTGCGGGGATCCAGAATCCACGTACTGCCGTTCAGAACGTATTTATAATCAAGCCGCGCATCGGACTCATAAACCTCCGTCCGGTACCAGAAGGTTGTAGTTGCGAGGCGTGTCATTGGCACCGATGCGGGATTCCAAAGGCTTGCATCGCCCGGGACGCTGACGCTGGTTGCCGCTCCCCGGTAATAGAAATGAGCCAGAGAGTCGAATTCGAGAACCGGTGAAACGGGCTGTGCCGTGACGAAGCTGTCAACGATTGCCGTCTGGAGAGAATCCGGCGCTTCGTTGACAGAATCCAGAAAGTCCTGAAAGCTCTGGCTTTGTGCGGTTGAGCCGGCTGCAATGAGAGAAGCGATGAACAGAATACGTAGCGTCATGGGGAGGAAGAGGTCGGGCCCGGTTGTTGATGACAATGCAATATACGGATGAAGGGGGGAGATGGCAACTGCCGCAGGGCGATAGAGAATCCGGCATTCAAAAGTCATTGGGAAGTCCGAAATCCGAATATCCCCGTCCGGCCGAATGAAGGTCGAGCAGTGCTATTTGGTCTTTTGGGCGGACAAAGCAAAGCGAAGAACGAAATGCCAATAGCTCAAACGCTTGGAGATTTCCAGAGGGCGGGCAGCCCTGGCGTTTCTGGTCTTTTCGGTTTCGAATTTCGCATTTGTTTCGGATTTTGGATCTTCGTGCTTCGGATTTTCCTCCTTGCTCTTGAATCCTCCCCGCATGCTGAGTATCTTCCTACTACACTTCGAACAACCTGGAATCAATGATGTCACAATGTAACGCATGCGGGAATCCGCTGAGCGGCGCCCCGAAATACTGTCCCTCCTGTGGAAGTCCCGTCGTATCGTCCGGCGCTCAGCCGACAGGCGAGGGAAAAGGGAAGCCGGCCACCCGAAAGATGGGAATTGTCGTCATCTCCGCTCTTCTCGTGTTCGGTCTCGGGTTCTTTGCGGTATACCTGATCCCGTCAACTCATAGTGTGATTGCTGAGCAGCCGGTGGTGGCTGAACCGCAGGCGTATGGTCCGGAGACGGTACAGATGACTCCGGTCCCTGTCCGGGAAACGGCTGATGACCTTATCTTCTCACTGGAGGATCTCAAGCGATACCGTCTTATCAGCTTCGAGTATAATGGCGGGAAGACACCACGGACGGTCATGGCCTACGTCGCCCCCGACGGCCGGCTTGTGACCTCGATCAGCTCGAGTGAACACTGCGGGTCGACAGAGTTCGAAATCCGCGACAATCAGATCCATTGTTCCAGGTGCCCTTCTCACTGGGACATCATGACGATGGAAGCCTATGCCTGCTGTGGTCCTTACTATCCTGACCCGATCCCGAGCCGGGTTGACGGGGACAATGTCCACGTTTCAAAGAGGATCATCGAGAACTGGGCGGGACGATTGTAAACGGTTGATTCCGTCGTTGATCAGCATTGCTGATCGCTTGTCCGGGATTCTAAGGATGGGCAGTCTGTCGTAACCGCCATGCAGGCTGACTCTCGCCCGCTGCTTTTTTTGTTCTTCATTATACCCTGCTCCGCAATCATCCACTCTTGTGAAAGGAGTGTTCCATGATTCGCACACGTCACCTTCTCCTCGCTGTTTTCATCATGTGTCTGGTCCCGATCTCCTACTCTCAACCGGTTCCTGGTCTCCCGATCGATCCTTCGATACAGGAGATGATGAGCCAGGTCTCGGCGGATACCCTTTTTTCCAATCTGACACGGCTGGTCGGGTTCGAGACCCGTCACACCAATTCAGACACTGTGTCAGATGCAGAGGGGATCGGCGCTGCGCGAAGGTTTGTGTTTGGACAGTTTCAGAACTATGCGAGCGACCCGGCTGTCGTTGAACTCCAGCCATCGTATTTTACCTTTGAGGCGACGGTTTGCGGTCTGACCGGTGAACATCGGAATATCCTGGCGACACTACCTGGAGCTGAGTGGCCGGAGCGGCACTTCATCGTGATGGGACATATCGACGGCAGAAACCAGGATAATTGCGACGCGGTCGGCAGTGCCAACGGCGCCAATGATGATTGCAGCGGGACAGTCGTCGCCATGGAGATGGCCCGGGTCATGAGCAGGTTCGCCATGGAATCGACCGTGATTCTGATGCCGGTCACAGGGGAAAAACAGGGACTCTTTCAGGAAGATGGTGTTTCTCAAGTAATCCCAATAAGGATTGGATGTTTCATAGTGGCGGCGACCGGGGTATAGTCGTCGCGTGGTTGGGAGTTGCTTCATTATTCCGATACCGGTATTTTAGGCGGTCTTTTGTCGTCATTCCGCTGACCTTCAAACCACCTTATCCTCAATCAGAATCTCTTCGAGATAGCCCCGAAGGAAATCCACAGAACCCTGGTGCTGACGACGGTATTCAGAGGTGAGCCAGTCGGGATCGACGAGTCGGTGCGCGCAGCGATCGAAGCGCAGCTGGATACACCGTTTCCGGCACGGTTTTCATTTCCCTGAACCATAAAGGAAGCCGGGAGGCGAAGATGTTCTCAGTCGACGAAAATCTTTCCCGGATTCAGGATACCGTTCGGGTCGAATGCCTTCTTCACTTCCTTCATGATCCCTAGTTCCGCCGAAGAAAGGGCGATCGGCAGATACGACCGCTGGGAATAACCGATCCCGTGCTCGCCGGAGATCGTCCCGCCGAGCGAGACAGTCAGTTCGAAGATTTCACGGATTGCAAAGTCCAGGTTCTTTTCCCAGGTGGCATCGTCGACACCCTCCTTCAGGATGTTCACGTGGATATTCCCGTCCCCCGCGTGGCCGTAACAGATCGACGTGACCCCGTACTTTGCACAGATTTGTTTCACTCCGGTAACAAGTTGCGGAAGCTGTGCCCGCGGGACGACCGTGTCTTCTTCCTTGTACGCCGAATAACTCTTTACCGCTTCTCCCATGGAGCGTCGCAACGCCCAGACGTCCGCTACTTTCGGGGCATCTTCCGCAAGGAGTACGTCTGCCGGGTCGTGTTCCTCAATCGCTTCAGCGATGATTGCAATATCCGTATCCAGAACCTCGTCTGCGTTTCCGTCCACCTCGATAAGCAGTTGTGCTTCGGCATCGCCGTTCGGGAATTTCTTTCCGAGTCGCTCCTCGGCGGCACGCACTGCTGATCGTTCCATGAATTCCAATGCGGAGGGTGTGACGCCGCGCTGAAATATCGCGGCAACACAGGATGCAGCATCTTCAATCGTGTTGAAGGCAACGAGCAGGACTTTCCGCTTCCGGGGGAACGGAATGAGACGGAAGATGATTTTCGTGATAACGGCGAGTGTTCCTTCGCTGCCAATCAACAGTTGTGTAAGATTGTAACCGCTGACGTTCTTGAGCACCCGTCCCCCGGTTCTGATGATCTCACCCGATGGAAGCACCGCCTCCAGACCGAGGACATAATCTTTCGTCACTCCATACTTCACTGCTCTCGGACCACCCGCACATTCGGCAAGGTTACCTCCGAGGTGACAGCTTCCGCGCGACGCAGGGTCGGGAGGATAGAAGAGTCCGCGTTTTTCGACCTCTTCCTGGAACAACTGTGTGATCACCCCGGGCTCCACGACTGCCTGGAAGTTCTTCTCGTCGATCTCCAGGATCCGGTTCATTTTGTCGAGGGAAAGACAGATCCCGCCATGGACTGCGAGAGCTCCGCCTGACAGCCCGGTGCCGCCCCCGCGCGGGGTAACAGGGATCCGGTGTCTGGTAGCGATCCGGAAAACCGATGAAATCTGATCCGCTGTCGTCGGCCGGATCACCGCTTCGGGGGGGAATGAGAGATCCTCCGTCTCGTCTCTCCCGCAGATCCTGAGGGTCTCCTCATCAGTGACGACTGCCTCCGGGCCGAGGGAGCCGCGGAGTTCCGTGATGATTGCCGGTGTCAGTTTAACAAAGGTCATAAGGCTGAAATCAGTCAGAGTGGCCTAAGATACGAACATTTGCACGCTTCGCAATCTGCTGACAAGCCAGAAGAAAACGAAGGGGAGCCCTGTTGCTTTTGTAACCTTTTCAAACTATATTCGTTTAAGCGAATATAATGAAAACAATCACAACACTTCTCAAAGCGCTTTCGGACGAGACACGGCTCAGGATACTCCACCTCCTGATCCAGTCAGGCGAGCTCTGCGTGTGCGACATTGAGGACGTGATCGGGGGACCTCAGACCAAGATCTCCCGCCACCTGGCATATCTTCGCCGGAGCGGACTGGTTTCCACAAGGAAGAAGGGACTCTGGATGCTCTATTCGATTCCGAAGACTCTTTCCACGGAGCAGCGGTCGGTGCTCTCCTGCGTTGCCGGTCTGCTTGATGCGAACAGCATAGCCAGGAAGGACCGCGGACGGTTTCTCAGGAACATGCAGGAAGGCTGTTGTGCGACATTCACTGACGTCATTCCGGGGCAGGTCCCGGTTGTCGTCCGGATCAATCAGATGAAAGGATCAAACAATGGAGGCTGACAGGATGAAAACCGAAATCCGGGAACGATACGGATCAATCGCGAAAACCGAAGGCTCATGTTGCGGGCCGACATGTTGTGGCCAGGATGATGTGGCTGAGCTCGAGACCCCCGGCCGGCCGGCCTATGAGGGCCATGATCAGGATGTTGTTGAAACCACGAATCAGGGACTCGGCTGCGGTGACCCTGTTCGCTTTTCAGGAATCGAAGAAGGGATGACCGTTCTCGACCTCGGTGCCGGAGGAGGGATCGACGTATTTCTTTCAGCCAAACAGGTGGGATCCACAGGTCGTGTAATCGGACTCGACATGACGGATGAAATGCTGGAACGTGCAGAAACGAACCGTAAGAAACTCGGTCTCTGGAATACGGTGTTTCTGAAAGGGGAGATCGAAAATATTCCTCTTCCGGCCCGATCGGTGGACCGTGTCATCAGCAACTGCGTTATCAATCTTGTCCCGGACAAGGAGAAAGCGTTCCGTGAGATTCATCGGGTCCTCCGCGAAGGAGGTGCATTCGTCATCTCCGATATCGTTACTGATGGGACAATTCCGGATCTCTACAGGGAAGATCCGTTTCTCTGGTCAGGATGTGTGGCGGGAGCGATGGACAAGGCAGCGTATCTCGAGACGATTCAGAAAGCGGGATTCGGGGATGTCCGTGTGCTCACGGAAAAACGAACATCAGATCCGGGCACCCTTCCGTTTTCGGTATACAGCGTCACAGTAACCGGGGTGAGAGGGGAAGGCTTGTGATGGTGACGGTCCGGCCCGCCCTTGATCACGATCTGGATGTGGTTTGCCATTTGCTTACCCGGAATGAACTGCCGGTTCTGGGGGTAAAGGAGCACCTCCGGGACTTCTTCGTTGCGGAGGAAGACGGTTCGGTGATCGGCGCGATCGGCCTTGAACGGTACGAAGAAACAGGCCTTCTCCGGTCGGCCGTGGTGGATCGATCGAAGCAGGGGAAACGAATCGGATCGAAACTCGTGGACACGCTTCTCCGTTCTGCCAGGGCAACCGGTGTAAAGAAACTCGTTCTGCTGACCAATACAGCAGAACAATATTTTGCGCGGAAAGGGTTCCGTACGATTGACCGGAGTACCCTGGACGGTCCGGTGACCCGATCGGTGGAGTTCACGGATGCGTGTCCCTCACATGCAGTCTGCATGGAGAAGATCCTGTGAAACGGGTACTGATTATCTGCACAGGGAATTCCTGCCGGTCGCAGATGGCGGAAGGGTGGCTGCGGTCGTTCGGGGGGGATGTCGCAGTGTATTCCGCCGGGACGGAACCGGCGGCCAGTGTCAATCCCCGGGCCATTGCCGTTATGAAGGAGCGGGGGATCGATATCGGGGCACAGACGCCGAAGTCAACCGACCTGTTTCTGGCACAGACGTTCGACTATGTCATTACCGTGTGTGACGAGGCACGCGAAACATGCCCGGCGTTTTCCGGCAATGTCGGCCGGCGGCTCCATATGGGATTCGAAGATCCGACTCACGCCGTCGGGAACGAGACGGAGATCATGGATGCCTTCCGGTCGGCAAGAGATCTGATCGCTGAGGAATTCCGTAAGTTCCATGAGAAAGAACTGCGCCCGGCTTGAAAGACCAGCGGTTTCAGCAGCACCACATGTCCGCCTATTCCCGGATCGGATAGTCGAGATACCGCGCCACTTCTTCCGCACGTTCCGCATTCCCGAAGATCCGCGTGAGCATATGCAATCCGGTATCGATGCCGGAGAGGGGTCCTGCCGCACTCAGGAATTTGCCGTTATCAACAAATCTCACAGAGGGAACGACGGTTACATCCGGAGCCGCCCGCTCAAGCTGGGCCCGGTCATCATCGAGAATTGTTGTCTTAAGGCCATCGATCAAACCTGTCTTTGCAAGGATGAACGCGCCGGTACAAACCGAAACAACCAGCGAAGCATTGTTCGCCTGATCAACAACCCACTCCATGACTTCAGGATCCCGGAGCTGAGGACCAACCCCGCCCCCGGGGATGATCAGGATATCCGCCTTCGGACAGGTGGCAAAGGAGTAACCGGGCGTGATTGCCACTTCACCGATATATGTGTGCACCGGGGCGGAACTCTTCCCGACCGTCGCCAGATTGAAGCTCCTGGACCCTTCGAAGACGCTGAAGATTCCTGAAAAATCTGCCAGTTGCATTCCATCGTAGATCAGGAACACCACGTTCTGCAAGGGAGATTTCCCGACCAGCGGCATTCCGCAGTGCGGACATGCTCCCTCATGCGGTTCCCGGAGCGTGTCTCCTTCGCAGCCACATGGTGGGCAGGCGAAGGTCAGCGGACCGAATTCCTGTGAACGCACGGAAACGGAACACAGGACGAACAGGAGTATCAGAATTGTCGTGCGAGTCATGACTTGCTCTCATCTCTGGTGAGTACAAAGATGTACTGGTACACGGTGAAAGGTGCAAGAAGTCCGAGGGTTGCGTAGCGTGCCAGACGGAACATCCAGCGGGAACTGTATGTCCGTTGCACCTTCAGGATCCGGAACCCACATCCTTCGAACATCGTTCGCATTGTGTGAGGTGTGAAGATCCTGAGGTGGGTCTTATCCAGGATTCCCGATTCCATATACTCGAACCGGTCGAAGATGATCTTCAGGATCGGATGCAGGTGCCGGAAGTTCGGAATGCTGGCGATCAAGATTCCGTCCTCCCTCAGGAAAGCCCTCAGCTTCCGAAGGACCGCCCAGGGGTCCTTCGTGTGTTCGATGACATCAGCGCACAGGATGCAGTCAAACGATGACTCGCGGAAATTCAGGTTGAGTCCTTCGATGTCGCCGGTGATCACCTCGTCGATCCGGGAACGCGCTTTCTCTGCCACCGCCGGAACATACTCAATCCCGACAACATGGCGGACACCGCGTGTTCGTTTTGCCTCCGCGGCGGTGTCCCCTGCAGCACATCCGACATCCAGCATCCGCTCGATTCCGGCAGGGATCAGTGAGACAATTTCATTACGTTCGGCCCGGTAGTATCCGTCCGATTTTTCATGGTACAGTTCATCCATCGGTCGGCGACTCCGGTTTCTGCCCCGCTGCCGAGCGAATCGATTGGATCAGCCTGTCCAGAGTACCGCTCTCAATCTCCCTGCCGGCTGTTCGGTGAATCAGCTCCCGTTTCAAATTGAAGACAAGAATGTTCGTTGCTCCTTCCGTGAAGTGGTATGCGTCCGGGAATTCGCCGTCCCAATCCATCAGCACCCATTCATCCGGATCGTCGGGGAATTTGCTCCGGACCAGACCGGTCATGAAAAACGGAACGGCGTCCAGATCGGAAAGGCCGACGTAGCTGACAGGTGTTCCGGCGACCGATGTGCCGATCGAATCGAGCAGAGCTTTCCCCCATCGGCCGGTGAATTCCGACCCGCCGCGGTCGGCCCCAATGATCACCAGGATACTGTCGTTCCAGTTCTGTTCGGTGTAGAGACGGCCGAACTGATCTTCGAGTTCAAACTGAATCAGACGGGATTCCTGGCCCCTGGAGAATCCTCCGGGAAGGATCATGAGGAGAAGGCAGCCCAGAGATGTGCGGATCAGCTTCTGTTGACGACTCAGGATCCTGCTCCTTTCACGGATCGTTGCCCGTCGGCCAGCGCTGTATGGAAGTCGCTCAAATGTTCGTGGATTGAAAAAAACAGGATCATCCCCTCGAACAGAACGCGAACGAAGATCGTCCCGATGATGAGCGGGACCCAGCCGATCGCGTATCCATCCCGGATCAGGGCGATACTGAAATAAATGCACGCGGCAGAGGCCGGCCAGAACATGACTCTGAGCAGAGTGGGGGAGAGCATCTTCCGGAAGGTCAGGTACTGTTTCAGCATGGTTCCTCCTTCGTTCCATCAGCCGATGATCCCGCGGGGCGCCTGATTGCCAGAATCAGAGCGGTAATGAATATCAACTGGATCGCGATGCGCAACCAAAGGTCTGTGGGCGGATTGTCATTAAAGGAAATCTGAGTGAACGATGCACGGATGTTTGCCGGGAGCACCGCCACGAGGAACAGGATCAGAAGGATCCCGGCGATGAAACGTGTCTTCCGGAACACGAGTCCGATCGCCCCTGCCATTTCAAAACTTCCGGTAATATACACTGTGGTCACGGACCTGAAGAATTCAAACGGAATCATCCGAAGGTAATCTTCCTGCAGAGCCGTAAAATGTGCAATGCCGGTAAACAGGAACATGACCGCGAGACCAGCCGCAAGACACCCGGTGAAGTCACGATATCTTCCGACTCCGAAGAACCCGGCGAGCCGGAACAATACCGTCGATCCGAGAAGCAGAAACAAAGGAACCATTGGTCACCGGACAACAGGAAGAGCAGCAAACCAGTCCACCAGTTCCGATTCATCCACAATGCTCCATGAATGGGGGTGGCGGGTTCCGTCGGGGAGGTACCCTTTGTCGGTTGTGACAATGAGCTCTGCTCTTTCGCAATTCAGGATGGACAGATCGTTGATAAGTCCGGCCATATCGATCGCGTTCATTGCGTAGTAGTCCTTCTTTCTGGTGCTCATCCACCAGAGAACATCAGGTTCGGCATAGGCCCGGATGTCGATATCGCAGAAATCCTCGAGTCCATCCCCGGCGGGCGGTCCATGGAAATACGGCGAATACGCTTCATACCTGCCGGGTACTTCGGTCGGCGTGCCGCCGAGGTTTTTCTCCAGGTATCCGGTAACCCATGCGGCTTCATTCGCCGTGACAGGGGTCGCACCGACCTGTTTTGCCTTGTTCATTTCGTTCCAGAACCGGACAAAATCAAGCGGGGCATCGCACAGGACGAGAGCGCGGGGGACCAGCTGATGCCTTGAAACGGAACTGGAAGCGAAACGCGTGAACTTTGCGGCGCGCGTTCCGGCGAGGGACATCCCGGCGAACAGCAAATGATCTCTCGGAATCCGGTTCCGGTCCACAACAGAAGCAATGTACGATTCGATCTGAAGAAGACGATCCTCGTCAAAAAAGAACTCGAGGCGGTTCCCGGTCGTCACAAACAGAACGGCAATTCCATAGGGCAGGGAGAGCCGGAACATTTTTCCTGCCGTATCGCGGTCCGCGTGGAAAAAGACGATCAGTCCATTCACCGGTTTGTTCAAATCAGGCAGAACCAGGGTGTAGCCGGGCGGTTCGGCCGGTATCGATATCGATTCGGTCAGAACGATCGGTTCGCCGGCCGGTTCTTCGTATTGCACGACGACCTGACCGGAGGCGGCAGCAAAGAGGCAGGATGCCAGAATGAGGAGCAACGCAGGAATCCTGAGCTTCATCCTTTCTTCCTCAGGGTCGAAGTAAATGCCAGTCCGCGCGCAACCCATTGCCCGAGAGCTTTTCCGGTTCTCCTCGCAGCCGGAGAAACGTACACATAGCCGTTCAAAGGCCGTCCCGTGAAATCCATCGGACGCACACCGGTCTTCGACAGAGCATCCTTGTATGCGGCAGGGCCGACCCGAACCATCAGGTCATCCCCGATAATGCCGACACACATGTTTCCATGGTGAAGGAAGGAGAGGCCGCCGAACATCTTCTTTTCGGTGATCCCCCGTTTGCCCTTCAGCGCCGAGCGTACCCTTCCTGCAAGGTGTTCACTGTACGGCATCAGTGACTCAGGTCCTGAGAGACCGTTCCTCTACTTCCGGTCTGTCCGTGCAACTCCGCGACGAAATCAGTAGTTGGCGATCCCTTCATAGTTATAGGTGGCCGTTCCGTTGACATCGATTTTTCCCTTGTAGGTTCCGGATCCCCTCATATACTCGAACTTCCCGGTACCGCCAGTCCATTCGAATGTACCTTCGAAATGGACTTCCATCTTCCCGCCGCCGGCAGGTTGAAGGCTCTGTTTGCCGGAATGCTTTGTGAAACTCTGGTCGCCGTCGGAATGCGTGTATATCTGGTAGCCGGTATGCGTTCCGTTGGTCCCCATCTGGTCGAGCAGGCCGTACAGAATCGACTGTGCATTATTCCAATCAGGGTTCCCGCTTGTGTGCAAGTCGTGTCTGATTGTGTACCTCACCTCGTGGTCCGGGCTGTCTCCTGGGTAGACGCTGTAGACAGTTGAGAGTCTGACCGACTGGCCGCTTCCTGAAATGATCTTCTTCTCCATTGCCTCCATCGGCTGGAGCGAAAAGAGAAGTGCGGCGCAGCAAACTGTTGCGATATGGCTTAGGCGAAAAATCATCACATACCTCCACGTTGTTAGGGGATTGGAACAACGGCCGGGACAAAGATCGAACTACTTTGAAAATACCTCGGGTGCCCATTCCAGCATCACGTTCTTCATCGGTTTGCGCGGGAGGCGCTCATCCATCATCGCGGTCTCATAGGCGAACCGGGCCAGAATAGTGGCTGCCTGCTTCAGATCATCCTCAACAACCCTGTCATAGAAGTCCATGGTGGAGTGGTGGGTGGTCGAGAAGTATTCCAGCCCATCCTGGATAAACTGAAACCCGGGGAGGCCCAGCTCGTCGAATGCGACATGATCGGTTGAGCCGGTATTGGCGATGGAGAGAGTAGAGGCGCCAAGGCTCTCGAATGGTTTCAGCCATTCACGGAAGTACGGGCGAACCGCTTCGTTCCCCTGCATGTAGACCCCCCGGATCTTCCCCGCGCCGTTGTCAAGATTGTAATACGCCGAGAGACGTTCCGCTTCGATCTTGTATTTCGTCACCTTATTGGAATCCGGCCCGGTTTGTTCGCCGAAGTGCCGTTTGACGTATGCTTCCGACCCAAGCAGGCCCTGTTCTTCTCCTCCCCAGAGTCCAATCCGGATGGTCCTCCTTGGCTGAAGCCCGGTCGCTTTCAGGATCCGCATTGCTTCCATACAAATGGCAGACCCCGCCCCGTTGTCAGTCGCCCCCGTGGCGCCATGCCACGAATCGAAATGGGCTCCGATCATGACAACCTGGTCCGCAAGATCGCTGCCCGGAAGTTCGGCGATGATGTTGTATCCGGAATCGACCTCGAAGAACCGGACTTCCGTCTCCATCTCCATCCGCACACGCTGTCCTTTTTCGAGCATTCGCACGATTCTGTTGTAGTGTTCAGCTGTGAGGGAAACCTGGGGAAGGATGTCCGGCGCATCTTCCTGCCAGGCGCGGGTTCTGGCTGACCGGGGTGTGTCCGGGTGTGACGGAACACCTGCCTGCTGGAGAAAAATATTGCCGCGGTCTCCTCTGCTGACATCCAGAAGCGCAAGCGCACCCTCTTCCTCCGCCATCAAAAGGCGGCGGTAGTCGGCGAGCCGCTTCTGCTGCTGTTCCTCCGTCCGTTCTCTCCGTCTCCATTGACGGTCTTCCGGCGGCTGGGCATTGGCAAGCCTCAGGAGCTCTTCCTCTGACCTCCGTGCGGCATCCCCGCTGAAATGAGGCGAGACAGCGCGTTCGGGATCCAGCATCACGAACTTCCCGCCAAGCCGGCCCTTGAATGTCTGGAGGACACTGTCATTCGGGACATCGACAAGGATGACATCTCCTTCAATCTTCCCGTCTGTTCCGGGTGACCACGCCTTCGGGAGTGAGACCAAAGGAAACGGCTGCGGAGTAATGACATGGGCCGTGTGTCGTTCGAGCTGCCACCCCCGGCCGAACGGTCCCCATCCTTCCAGGTGACTGTTCGACAGTCCCATCTCCGTCAGTTTGTCGACTGCCCACCCGGCTGCCTCTTTGTATCCGGGGGATCCGGTCAGGCGCGGACCGTGGACATCGGTCATCCAGCTCAGGATATCCATCACCTGGGACCGTTCCATCCCCTCCTCCATAATCAGGTCAACGGCGGTTGTGTCCGGCTCACCGGCCCGGGCGACGACAGGAATGGAAAGGATTGCGACAAAAAGGGAGAGCAATTGAAGGTTCACGATGGTGTCCTTTGTCAGTGATGGTGGCGGTGCTGCAATGTATCAGCAGGAAGCGGGAGAGTCAAGATCCCGGATTTGACAGCGCCCGGAGGTTGATGTCCAGTTTCTCCAGCGTTGCGGTCAGCGAAGCAAGTTTTGTCCGCTCCTTTTCCACAACATCATGCGGGGCTTTCTCCAGGAATCGTTCATTTGCCAGTTTCTTTTCGATACCGGCCCGGAGTCCCTGGAGACGGACGATCTCTTTCCCGATCCTGCCCCTTTCAACCGCGAGATCGATGACACCCTCCAGCGGGACGAAGATCTCCTCGCCATCAACGATGGCGCTGGCGCTCTGTGGCGGCCGGTTCCGGTCTGTTGTAAATCGCAACTCCCGAACGCGGGCAAGCCGCTCAAGATAACCGCTGTACTTCCGGAGGCTCTCTCCGGTGGCCGAGCCATTCTCTTTGAGGATGATCTCCACCCAGGTGCCGGGAGGGATCGACAGTTCGCCCCGGATGTTCCGTATCGCATCGATCACTTTTTGAACGAACGCCATTTCTGTTTCAACTTCACGGTCGATCAGGGAGGGATCCGGCATCACCTGCTGTGTCACCATGATGCTCTCACCCTTCTTCCGGACCCTGATATTCTGCCAGAGCTCTTCGGTGACGAATGGCATCAGCGGGTGAAGAAGTCGGAGCGCGCCGTCGAAAACATCGAGAGAACGCCTGATGACCGCCTGCTTCACCTCAACAGGATCGTCACCGTACAGGCGGGATTTTACCATCTCGACATACCAATCGCAGAAGTCATGCCAGAGGAAATCATAAATAATCCGGGCGATCCTGTTGACGTCGAACTGGTCCAGTCCTGTGCGCACTTCTCTCAGCGTCGAGTGAAACCTGGAGAGGATCCACCGGTCGGCCAGATCCAGGTGATCCGTTGGATCGCCCGCTTCGCCGGTTTGTTCCTTGTTCATGGCAAGGAAGCGTCCGGCGTTCCAGATTTTGTTCGCAAAGTTTCTTCCGATCTCGTTCTTTTCTTTTGCGTAATGAACATCCTGTCCGAGAGGGGAGAGGAAAAGGATCGTGAACCGGACAGCATCTGCCCCGTACTCCCGGATCAGGTCGAGCGGCTCCGGCGAGTTGCCCAGGGACTTGGACATCTTCCGTCCCTCATCGTCACGGATGATGCTGGTAAAATAGACATCCCGGAACGGGACATTGTCTGCAACGCCGTCTTTTCCGGAAAATGACGGGCCGAACTTGAGCCCCGACATCACCATTCGGGCAACCCAGAAGAAAATAATATCCGGGCCGGTCACGAGTGTGCTGGTGGGGTAGAAGTAGCGGAGATCCTGGTCAGTTCCTGTCTTTGCTTCATTGGGCCAGTGGTGGACGGAGAACGGCCAGAGCCAGGAGGAAAACCAGGTATCCAGGACATCCTCATCCTGCCGGAGGTTTTCACTGCCACAGGCAGGACAGGCGGCAGGCACATCCCGGCTGACGATCGGTTCCCGGCATTCAGGCAGACATATTTCGTCGCCGACACAGTACCATACCGGAATTCTGTGTCCCCACCAGAGCTGGCGGGAGATGCACCAGTCACGGATGCTGGTCATCCAGTGTTCGTAAACCTTTGTCCAGCGGTCCGGATGGAAACGGATCGTTCCGTTCATGACTGCCTCAAGGGCCGGTCCGGCAAGAGGTTTCATCCTGACGAACCACTGATCGGACAGGTACGGCTCGATCACCGTACTGCAACGGTAGCAATGGCCGACGTTATGGACATGATCCCTGATTTCGCCCAGGTGCTTTCCCTGTGCAAGGGCATCCAGAATCTGCTTGCGCGCTTCGAATCGCTCGAGGCCTCGGAATTCTTCCGGCACCTCATCCGTCAGATGGGCAGACTGGTCGAGCACCGATATCATCGGAAGATCATGCCGTTTTCCGATCCAGTAGTCGTTCGGATCATGGGCAGGAGTTACCTTGACAATGCCTGTTCCGAACGACGGGTCGACAAAATCATCGGCAACCACAGGAATCTCACGCCGGGTTAGCGGAAGTACGACCGTTGCGCCGACAAGTGATGAGTATCGCTCATCGGAGGGATTCACCGCCACCGCCACATCACCGAGCATGGTCTCAGGCCTGGTGGTCGCAACGGTGATAAATGGGGGGAGGCCGTTCTCTTTATGATCCTTGACAGGATAATGGATGAAGTAGAGTTTTCCGTTCACTTCCTCGTACTCTACCTCATCATCGCTGATGGCAGTATGATCCTTCGGGCACCAGTTGATGACATATTTGCCCTTGTAGATCAGTCCGTCTTCATACAGGCGGACAAAGGCTTCTCGCACCGCGGCCGAAAGAGTCTCGTCCATGGTGAAACGCTCGCGTGACCAGTCACAGGAAACGCCGAGCTCCCGCAGCTGGGTTGTGATCACACCTCCGTATTTCTCCTTCCACTTCCAGACCTCCTTGACAAATTCATCACGGCCGAGATCGTGACGGGTCTTTCCCTCCTGTCGCAGGGCCTTTTCCACCACATTCTGGGTTGCAATGCCGGCATGGTCCATGCCTGGAATCCAGCATGCTTCACGACCCATCATACGTGCGTAGCGGATGAAGGTATCCTGCAGGGTATTGTTCAATATGTGCCCCATGTGGAGGACACCGGTGACATTGGGAGGAGGGATGACGATCGTGTAAGGATCCCTGTCAGGGTTGACGCTCGCGGTGAAGAATCCGTTCGATTCCCAGAATGGATACCACTTCTTTTCCGACTGCTGCGGATCGTAGACTTTCTCGAGCTGCATGTGGGTCAGGTTAGCCGATATTGTTGTGACGAATACAGGGGCGGACTGAGGTAACCCAGCCTTTTGCTCTGACCAGTCCGGCAGAAGGTTCCTCCAGGTCGGTCAGCGGACAGTAAACTGCTTCCGGAGTTCCTTGCTGTTGCCGAGGCGGTCCATGGCGCGAATTGTGAGGTGGTGGGTTCCATTGCCGAGGGGTTTTGAAGGGTGATAAACCGCCCGATTATGTTCTCCATCGATCTCCGGAATGACCAACGTGTCGTCAATGTACATTTTTAGCTCTTCGTATTCAATTCCGGAGAATCCATCGTCGAAGCGGAAGGAAATTTCGGGAAACGCCTGGCGTCGCTGGCGGATCCGGAGTCCCGTGAGGATCGGCGGCACATCGTCACGGATGATTCCGATTTCTCCGAGCATCTGCCTGATCCTCCCGGTCAGGTAACTGTTCCGCAGAGAGGATTGACGGGCCAGGAGTTTCCAGCCTGTCCTTGTATGCACCATCAGGCCTGCGTTTCCCCCGATGCTGTCCGCCCGCATGCTGACGACAATTCCCTTGTTCAGCACCGTATTCACAGGTTCAAGCAGCCAGGTCCGCTCTCCCCGGAAATCTCCCCGAACGACTTCGAGAAAGAGAGGGGAGAGAACGGAAGAGGAGTCATACGAGAGAATCAGGTTCCCTTCGTCGGCAAAATAGGTCCCGGCACGACCCGGGATCATCGGATACAACTCGAATTCATCAAACGCTGTGACTACCGTTTTCCCTTTTCCGATTGTGGCAACTGCTCGTCGTATTCCCCCGATGGTGTCGTTCGGCACGAAGGTGCCTGCGAACCGGTCAGTGTCGACAGGTTTGACGGATATCACGCGGTCCATCGTTCCCTCATACACTTTCAGCTGAGGGACCAGGCCGGTAGCCCCGCCCGTCCGAATATCGATCCGCACAAATCCGTCGAGGACCTGATGCTCTACCGTCATCGCTCCGGCTGCTTTCCCGGAGGTCCCGACATCATAAAGGTGGGGAAGGGATTTTCCTCCCCACTCATCTTCTGTTACAACTTTCACCATGTCAAGGCCGTCGGTTGAAATAACCAGCGGGTTCCTGAATTCGGCAACAGGCTTCACACTGGTGCTCCATTTTCCGGTGGACCCGCTGCGTGTTGATATATGAGCAGATTTCATTCCGTTTTCATGTGCAAACGAAATATTCAGGGACTGGTCCACACGCTCAGCCGTGATGACGGGGAAATCGTGGATAATGAACATTCCGGTTACCTCACATCTGTTTCCTCCCCGGTCGACCACCTGGATGACGAAGCGGTGCTCACCCGCGGGGAACTGTGCGAGGCTGATGACTCCCGATGAGTCTCTCCGTGGGGTGTAGAACTGAAGGCTGTTTGGATATGGAGCGGTAAATAATCGCTGAAACCGTCCGAGCCCTGCATCTGCCAGTTCCCAGTCATAATACAATCCGCTCTGATGCGAATTGGATGAGGGAGCGCTGTTCAGATGCACCGAATAAAACGGCTGATCATCCATGAGAAGGGTAAGAGAATGGACACCCTGCCGGTAATATGTCTGTTCCGACTTGTCTCTGGCGTCGATCGCAAATCCTGCCGAGCCCGTGATCCGGATCGGTTCCCCAACGGCATAGGTATTGTTGCCGGACCGACGGACACTGTACGTCCGTGTCTTCCAGGATCCGTCAACCTGGGACTGATCGCCGATCGGACGCACGGCGAGCCGCCGAACGGTGGGAGGGACAGAATCGATATTCGGGAACCCGGTGCACTGCAGCGGATTGACAAAGTCATTCTGCGGGTCTCTGATTTCGAAATGGAGGTGCGGTGAACCGACGCCTGTTTCCCCAGTGAACGCGATGACATCTCCCTTCCGGACCGGAAATTCGCCCGGTCCGCAGTGGATCGACACCGGGTAGGCTCCGGTCTTTTCCTGCTCGAGGCGAACCCGCTCGTCAAGTTCAGGAGCAAAATTTCTGAGATGCGCATAAGTGGTCGAGAACCGGTCCGGATGACGAACATACAGCATTTTTCCATAGCCGTCTGGACTCACAATAATGCGCGACACATAGCCGTCCCGGGAAGCATAAACCAGAAACCCGGTGTCGTTCCCGGTACTGATATCGATCCCTCCGTGAAAGTGCGCGCGGCGATATTCGGCGAAGGTGGAGGTAATCACCGGGCCGGCATCAGTTGGCCAGATGTAGTCGTCGAAGTCGGTTGTTTCGGGGACTGATTCTGCGATCTCAGAGGACTCCGGTTCGGGCTGAACGGACTGTGTTGCGGTGAGCAGATGGAAGAGAGAGGAGAGAAGAACGATTCCTGTTGCCGCTGCAACGATGCCCCTGATTGACCCCCGGTTTCGCATCAGCCGGCCACCTTGACAGTGACAGAACCGACGGACTCGAGAGATGCCGTCAGGAGATCCCCAGGGTGCGCGGTGCCGACTCCTTCCGGGGTACCGGTGAAGATGAGATCACCTTCTTCGAGAGTGAAGATCGAGGAAACAAACGAAACAATTTGTTCAGTGGGGAAGATCATCGAACATGTGTTGGCGTTCTGCCGGATCTCTCCGTTGACCGAAAGGGTGAGGGAAAGCTGGTTTGGGTTCGCAACCTCCTCACTCAGAACGAACGTCGATAACGGACCGGAGGTATCGAACCCCTTGGCGACTGCCCAGGGAAGCCCTGCTTTCTTCGCTTCCGCCTGCACGTCACGGAGTGTCATATCGATCCCGACGCCATAGCCCGCTACGTGATCCCGGGCGGATTCCTCGGGGATCTTCGATCCTCCCCGTCCTATAGCGAGAACCATTTCCGCCTCGAATTGCATCTCCTTCGAAAAAGAAGGGCGAATCACTGTTCCGCCATCGAAAATCACTGCTGTAGACGGTTTGAGAAACAGGACCGGAGTTGATGGAACCGGCGCTTTCATTTCCCGTGCATGGTCAGCATAGTTCCTGCCGAGGCAGACAATTTTTCGGACCGGCAGTGACAGGGTGGAATCCCGGAATGTAATCGCGCGGGCGGCTATGGAAGGTGCATTCATCAGTCAGTACCGAATATAGGGAGCGGGCGGATACGGCGCAACTGACCGCCGTCACACGAATCACCCCTGGAAGTGCCTTTGTCTTGCTATTGCGCAAAATTATATATACTTTCCCGCACATTACGTAAAGCTTGAAAGGCTCACTGCAACTTTGCCTCAGACTTACGCTGACGCAGGTGTTCGGATCGATGAAGGCGATCGATTTGTCCGCCTGATCAAGAGACCTGTACGGACGACGTTTAATAAGAGGGTTCTTGGCGACATCGGTGGGTTCGGAGGCCTTTTCGATGCCCGCTTCAAGGGCCTGAAGAACCCTGTTCTCGTTTCGAGTGTTGATGGGGTCGGAACGAAACTCCGGGTTGCCCAGCTCGCAGGCCGTCACGATACGATTGGCCAGGACCTCGTCAATCACTGCGTCAACGATATCCTCACGGTTGGTGCCCAGCCGCTCTTCTTCCTCGACTACTTTGCCACCGGACAACTGAAAGCGGAAACCGCCGCAGAAGTGGTACGCGGTTTTGTCCGCGCATGCAAGGAAAACGGCTGTGCGCTGATCGGAGGAGAGACAGCTGAAATGCCCGGGTTCTATCAGGGAAGCGATTATGACCTTGCGGGGACCATTGTCGGTGTGGCTGAAAAGAAACGCCTGATTACGGGGAAAAAGATCCGGAAAGGCGATGTGATGATCGGTCTTCCGTCAACCGGTCTTCACACGAACGGTTACTCACTCGCCCGTTCCGTTCTCCTGAAACGCTACGATGTGAGCCACTTTGTCGATGACCTCGGGAAAACAGTCGGAGAGGCCCTTCTGGAGGTGCACCGATCATACCTCCGGCCGGTGAATCGGCTGCTTGCAAAATTCAACATCCACGGATTGTCGCATATTACCGGGGGTGGCATCGAAGGGAATACCAACCGGATTCTTCCGAAAGGTGTGAGGCTGAAAGTCGACTGGAATGCGTGGGAACGTCCGGTGATCTTTCGTCTCATCCAGCGACTTGGTGAGATTCCAGAGGATGATGCCAGGAGAGCGTTTAATCTGGGGATTGGCATGATCGTGATCGTGTCGCGCAAGAATGTCGACAAGATTCTCCGCTACCTCAGGAAGAGGGGTGAACCGACGATGGTGATCGGAGAAATTGTCGGGGGACGTCAGCCATGAACCGGGGATGTCAATCGATTCGTCTGTTCCTCAATCAACCCTTTACCTCCCCCATTCCGGGAATCGCATGACCCTCAATGAAAAACATCTCAGGGACCGGGATCTCCGGCCACAGGGAACAGCGCCTGAAGGGACCGGCGTGTACGACCCTGTGGAAGAAGCCCACCTCACAGTTGAGGAGATGAGAGAACGGCTGGTTGATGGCCACAAGTTTGTTCATCGCGTCGGTGTGTTGAGCGAGGTTGCCCTGCAGATTGATGCGGCTGGGAGTCAGGAAGAGATACTGGAAATTCTCGGCGGGAATGTTGTCTGGCTCATGGAAGAAGACCACAGCCGCCACTGTGCGTTTGTTGCGCTCCGTGACGCGACCCGGAACGGGTACACGGTTTCAACACTTCCATCGCTGATCCACGGGGCTGCTCTCGACGGAAGAAAATTCTCCTTGAATGATGGCGTAGCGGGATCGGTGATGACGACCGGCACCATCGTCTCGCAGTCTCTTGCGGAATGGAGTCCGGGCCATCCGGAAATGGAGGGGGCTCTCCTGGGGCTCGAGATGGAGCACATCCTCGCGACTCCGATGAAGACGGGAGACGATACGATCGGCGTCCTCGTGGTGGCGACGGCGGACCCGAAGCCCTTTCAGGCAACCGATATCTGGATCATGAAGCTGATTTCTCTTCATGCCGCGATTGCGATCAAGAACCACAGGCTTCTCGAGGAAGCTCGCAAACGGATGACGCAGATCGAGCTGGTGAATGAGATGGCCGAGAAATTTACTTCGACGCTGGAACTGGAGCAACTGCTCTCATCCGCCGCTGAGCGGATCCGGAGTACATTCGAGTATTTTGACGTGACCATCTTCATGGTGGAAGAAGAAGCGGACGAGGCTGTTCTGGTGGCCCATGCCGGCAATCATCTCGATTTTCTCCCCCACGGGTACAGGCAGCCATTGTCTTCCGGGATCGTCGGCTGGGTCGCCCGACATGGAGAAAACGTGGTCTCGAACAATGTCAGCCGGGATCCACGGTATCTTGCGTACGAATATCATAACACGCAGTCAGAACTGACCGTGCCGATCCGGATCGAGGGCAAGGTGGTCGGCGTCGTGAATGTCGAAGATACGCAGTTGGACGCGTTCGACGAGACGGATGCCATTGTGCTGGAAACCGTCTGCGACCAGCTCGGAGGGATGATCAATAACGCCAAACTGTATGACCAACTGCTCAAGACGAACGCCACGTTGACTGATCTGGACAGGATGAAATCCGACTTCCTCGGGATCGTTTCCCACGATTTCCGCACGCCGCTTGCGAGTGTGATCCTCGCCGCCAAATCGATGGTTAAACATGGCGTTTCGATGGAGGAGTCGCGGCGGAATGAGTACCTGCGGATTATCGTTGACCAGGCCGAAAAACTGAAGGCTCTGGCGGAGGACACTCTGTCGATCACAAGGCACGAGTCCGGTTCGCTCTCCTATCACTATGAACTGGTGAACGTAGAGCGGATGATCAAGGATGCTGTGAATCTCGTCCAGTTTTCACGCCGGCACTCCATCGATCAGCATGTGGACACCAATGTCGCCTACGTCAAGGCGGATCAGATGAAACTGCGGCAGCTTATTCACAACCTTCTTTCCAATGCTGTCAAATACTCGCCCCGCGGAGGGAAGATCAGTGTCCGCGCGGAACAACATTCCGTCGGGAATGTCCTCTTCTCAGTTTCTGACGAAGGGATCGGTATTCCTGAGACGCAACAGAGCCGGCTGTTCAAGAAATTTTCAAGGGTTGATTCTCCGGAGGCCAGGGAGATCAAAGGATCGGGTCTCGGATTGTGGATCTGCCATGAGATCGTGAAAGGTCATGGCGGGGACATCTGGGTGGAAAGCGAGCCGGGGAAAGGAAGCACGTTCAAGTTTACGATGAAGGCGGAGCAGGTCGGAGATCAGGGGCCGGACTGAGTCTCCTGCAGACCCTCCAGCCGTTTCACAACGTCGAGATAGAATTCCTGCCAACGTTCCGGTTCCTGATTGTAGTACTCCATCGTCGCCACCATTTGTTCACGCGTCACACCTGCCTTTGCAAGCGTGGAATCAGGATGGTACTTCCGGATGTTGTACGTTGTCCATTGTGAGAGCGTCCGTTCATTCTCGACAAGCTCCGCATACACGGTTGCGAAGAGTTCCTGATCCAGAACGTCGTCGGGAGGTTGTTCTACCGCGCATCCGGCGACAGCAAGAATGATGCAGAGTGTCACCCGGTGTGTCATTTTGTCTCCAGTTGGTGATTCTGCATCATAATAAAGAGGTTCGTTTGTGTCAACTTCTCATTCTTGACTTTCAGGGCCTACCTCGTTATATTTTTCTCCCGCTTCCCGATACAATTTCCATTGAGTGCGCAAGCAAGAGGAGAACATCCCCTGTATGGGATCAACGTCAGATTTCCGCCCTGGTTTGGTGATCAAGTATAACAATGAACTCTGGACTGTGGTCGAGTTTCAGCATGTGAATCCGGGTAACTGGCGTGCCTTTGTGAGAACGCGGCTGAAAAACCTGAAAAACGGCAAAGTGATTGAAAATCGATTCAGGGCAGGCGAGTCGGTCGATGTTATACGGATAGACCGCAGAGAATACCAGTTCTTGTACCGTGAATCTGCCGGGTACGTATTTATGGACAAGGACACGTTCGAGCAACTGACGGTGACGGAGGAACAGATCGGAGACGGCGCCCGTTTCATGAAAGATGGCGAATCGATTGATATTCTCATGAACGGGACCGACATTACGGGGATAGAACTACCGGTCAGTGTTGAACTTGAAGTTGTGGAGACGGTGCCCGGCGTCCGGGGGGACACGGCGAGCAACACGACCAAGCCTGCACAACTGGAAACTGGTGCAACGGTGAACGTCCCTCTCTTTATCAATGAAGGGGACCTTCTCCGGATCGACACCCGCACGGGAAACTACATCGAACGGGTCAAATCGAATTAACTTCCCTGAGTCTGTCTTTTCCCTGGGACCGGGACTCCTGCCGGAATCACGAATAGTGGAGCATGTATGGATCTGGAATTCATAGAGAGACTGCTGAAGCTCCTTTCTGAGAGCAACGCGGACGAGATCGAGATTGAAGAGGAAGGGAAGCGGGTCAAGGTGGCGAAACACCCCGCTCCGCCTCCAGGGCTCCGTGAGGTTGTGATGGCTCCGCAGGCTCCCACGCCGCCTCCGCCCGCGGCTGCTGCTTCTCCTCCCGCTGAAACACCGGCTTCTCATCACGAAATCAGATCGCCGATTGTTGGAACATTCTACAGATCCCCCGCGCCGGATTCGGCTCCGTTTGTCGAGGTTGGTTCTGTGGTTCAGGCTGGTGCCGTGCTCTGTATCGTCGAGGCGATGAAGCTCATGAATGAAATTGAGTCCGATGTTGAAGGAAAGATCGTGAAAGTCCTCGTTGAGAACGGCCAGCCGGTGGAATACGATCAACCTTTGTTCCTCATTGACAAATCCTGATATACTGACCCCGGAGCGCTGCCTGTGTTCAAGAAGGTCCTGATTGCCAACCGCGGGGAAATCGCCCTTCGGGTGATCCGCGTGTGCAAGCAGTTCGGTATCAAAACCGTTGCGGTATACTCGACGGCAGACCGCGATTCACTGCACGTCCGGTTTGCTGACGAAGCGGTGTGCATCGGCCCTCCGGCGGGGAAAGAGAGCTATCTCAAGATCCCCCGCATCATCGCCGCGGCGGAAGTCACCGGGGCGGATGCCATTCATCCGGGATACGGGTTCCTTGCCGAGAATGCGAGCTTTGCGGAAATCTGTACGACGTCCGGGATGAAATTCATCGGACCGAGTCCCGATATGATCTCGAAGATGGGTGACAAGGCTCTGGCGAAGGAGACGATGAAGAAGGCGGGGGTTCCTGTCGTGCCGGGCAGTGAGGGAGTCATCGAATCAGCTGGTGCAGCGGTGGAGATAGCAAGGAGCATCGGTTTTCCCATCATCCTCAAGGCAGTGGCGGGCGGTGGGGGAAGAGGGATGCGGATCGTACGGGAAGAGAGTGAGGTTGAAAACGCGTTCGCTACTGCGAGCCATGAAGCGGAACAGGGGTTCTCCAATCCAGATCTTTATATGGAGAAATACATCGAACAGCCCCGTCATGTGGAGATCCAGGTGTTTGGTGATCAGCATGGTACTGTCATCCACCTGGGGGAACGCGACTGCTCTGTTCAGCGCCGACATCAGAAACTGATCGAGGAATCACCCTCACCCGCCGTAGACCAGCAACTGCGCGATGCGATGGGGAATGCAGCTATCAAGGGATGTGTAGCTGTCGGTTATGAAAACGCCGGGACGATCGAATTTCTTGTCGACAAGGACAAGAATTTCTACTTCATGGAAATGAATACCCGGATTCAGGTTGAACACCCCGTCACCGAAATGGTCACCAGTCACGACCTGATCAAACTCCAGCTCCGGGTGGCGGCCGGACAGAAGCTGCCGCGTCGGAAGATCAAGCAGCGAGGTCATTCAATCGAATGCAGGATCAATGCCGAAAACCCGGAAAAAAACTTCCGTCCATCGCCGGGACTGGTCACCGGGTTCCATATGCCGGGCGGGTTCGGCGTCCGGGTCGACACCCACTGCTACGCCGGTTACTCCGTCCCGCCCCACTATGATTCACTGATTGCCAAGCTGATTGTGTTTGCTCAGAATCGTGAAGGGGCGATCAACAAGATGTCATCGGCGCTGGATGAATTCACCGTCGAGGGTATCCACACGACGATTCCGTTTCATCAGCAGGTGATGATGGACAAACGATTTAGATCGGGGGAATTCGATACCAGCTTCCTCCAATCCTTCACGTATGAGCCGGGCGCGTCGGGATAACAGGCAACCGTCTCAGCTAACCAGGGAATAACCATGAATGTTCCGGAAAACCTCCGTTACACAAAAGACCATGAATGGATTCTGATCGACGGGAAGACAGGAACGATCGGGATTACCGATTACGCTCAGGAAGAACTGGGCGACATCGTGTTCGTCGAGCTCCCCGGGCAGGGAACGAAGATCACCGCGGGTGAAACCTTCGGAACGATCGAAGCCGTGAAAGCAGTGTCCGACCTTGTGGCACCGGTTTCAGGGACTGTTGAATCTGTGAATACGGACCTGGAAGGGACACCGGAACTTGTGAACCAGGACCCGTACGGCAAAGGATGGATGCTCAAGGTTACTCTGTCAGGTCAACCGGACCAGGCCAGTCTGCTCGATCAGGGCGCGTACAGGAAGCATGTCGGAAAATGATCTGCTGGTGCTACACAGGAAAAAGGACCGGTGATCCGGTCCTTTTTTTGTGTGTTACCGCTCTGAAAGGTCCCTTCAAGCAGAACGCTTCGGGATGACACGGGGAAGTCCCTGCCTGGTTCATCCTCATTTCAGATTGCTTCGTCCGCCCTTCGGCGGACTCGCAATGACATGATTCCGCGTTTGTCAGTAACCTGCTAGGACTTGCCGAGCGATGAGGTGCAGTTCGGACATTTTGTCGCCTTGATCGGGATCGCAGAGAAGCAGAATCCGCATTCCTTTGTTGTCGGTGCCGCTGGTGCCGCCTCTTCCTTGCGCTTCATGTTGTTGATACCCTTGATCAGCAGGAAGACTGCGAAGGCAATAATCAGGAAACTGATGACGGAGTTGAACCAGATACCGTAGTTCATTGTGACCGCGCCGGCTGCTTGAGCATCAGCAAGAGCAGCATACGGGCCCGGCACAGCTCCTTCCTTGAGGACCATAAAGAAGTTGGCAAAATCGACCCCGCCGAGCATCAAACCGATCGGCGGCATCAGCACATCACTCACGAGGCTCGTGACGATCGTACCGAATGCGCCTCCGATGATGATACCGACCGCCATGTCGACGACGTTGCCCCGCATGGCGAATTCCTTGAATTCTTTTATCATGGTTTCTCCTTTGGTTGAATGGTGTTTTGTTGCTGCTGTTCTTCTCCTCCCTGGGGTCCGTAGAATACCGCCCACGTAACCAGGTCATCGGAGAATCTCTGAAAGCGGTGGTTCCTGCCTGCCGGAACGAACAGAACGTCGCCCTCCGCAAATTCAAACGTCTCGGCCCCCGATTCGAATACTCCGCTGCCGCCGATAATGAAATACAATTCATCCTGCGTATGGTTGGTCTGATAATCCGTTCCCCTTGGAGTGAACAGGAGAACAGAGAGCGTCCCGTGACGGAATGCTTCGATGTCCCATACACCTTCAGGCCATTTCGGCGTCGCAGGGAGTGGAAGTTTTTCTAGGAATTGCTCTTTTGTGAGTCGCATCGGCGGAGGTCTGTCTTATGCTCCCGCCTGGTAGCGGGCGTCCCCGAATCCAAGAATCGGGACAAAAATGAACCCGAAAAAGAATATTCCCAGACCGAAACCTGTTCCCTGTCCGAACTTCCGGGCCAGATCGAGCGAGAGGATGATGGAAACGATTACGTTCACGAACGGGATGAGACAGAGCACCACCCACCAGACCGGGCGGCCGACAATTTCGAGCAGAAGGATGATATTATAGATCGGAACCAGGCAGCCCCATCCCGGCTTTCCCGCTTTCTCGAACACTTTCCAAGCACCGATGAGAACGACAATTCCCAAAGCGAGGATGATGAGGAACATGACGACCCCGATTCCGGAGTCTTCATATTGTATCAATGAGAGAGCAGATGGGATCATTTATCATCTCTTTTCTGTGTGATGATGTTCCGGTCTCCCCTGAACGTGGCTGTACGAATGCCCGGCAATTTCGCACGAGCCCCGGATAACAGCGATTGATCAAGCTCACACAGCACAATACCTTCTCCGTCGTGGAGCTCGGCAATTATCTCTCCCCAGGGGCTGACCACCGTGGTCCGTCCGTAGCTTTCCCTGGCCGCCGTATGTCTTCCCCATTGGGCGGGGGCAACCACGTAACACAGATTCTCGATGGCCCGCGCCCGAAGAAGTATCTCCCAATGGGCTCTTCCGGTTTCCACGGTGAACGCGGACGGAACCAGGAAAACCGTGGCGCCTTCTGCGGCCAGAATGCGGTAATGCTCCGGGAAACGGAGGTCGTAACAGATGCTGAGTCCCATCTCCCACCCGCGGATGTTGACACAGACCGGGAGGGCCCCCGGGCGGACATACTCCGATTCCCTGAACGATTTCGCTCCGCCAAGGTTGGCATCGAACAGGTGGATCTTGTCGTATCGGGCGATCGGGATGCCGGACTGATCGATGACGAAGGTGGTGTTGGTTACCTTTGCCGGGTCCGCCGTCCTGAGGGGAATGCTTCCGCCGACAATGGAGATATTCTTCTTCACCGCCGTTGATCGGATCAGGTCCAGCGAAGGACTGTTCTCCGGATCCTCCGCATTAGCCAGTTTTGCCACCGGGTGGTCTCCGATGTACGAAAAATTCTCCGGAAGTGCAACAAGCCTCGCGCCACTGTCAGCTGCTTCCGTCATGAGCCGGAGCGCAGTCGCATGATTCCGTTCACGGTCGGGACCGGCATTCATCTGAATTGCGGCAACCAGCAGATTCTCCGGCGTACCGTTCATCCTTCTCCACGCCATATTTGATGGAAGAGTCTCAGAGTCGACTTCATTCTGGCGCAGACATCCGAAACACGAGCGGAGTCCATTCTCCGGGGATGTGCGGGATCAAGGTAGAGGACCCGGTTCAGCTCGACCTGGATAACCGGCTTTGCTCCGTTTCCGTGATTCCGGGTGATATAACCTCCCTTGAACGGCAGATTGATCAACACGTCGGTCCTGGTGATCTCGAAGCATTTCACGAAAGCCTCCGCCAGCAGGACTGTGATTTCGGCCGGGCAGGAATGCCCGTCCAGATCCCCGAGGTTCACCAGCGGTCTTCTGACCGACCGGTCTGCTGCAATCGGCGGCGGGTATTCGGACATGGAATGGCAATCGATCATCATCAGGATGCTGTCCTGTCTGAGAAGTCTCGAGAGCTCTGCGTGATAGGGTTCGTGATAACGGGCGAGAAGGTTCCGGATCAGCACGGGGTCAGGTTCCGAGCCGGGGCGGTAGACCGGGACCTTCTGGCATGTTTCACTCTTGATCACACCGTCCGGGAAGGCAGGAGGAAGCTGATCCGCCGATCGGTTCAGGTCGATGAACGGCCGTGCGATATCGGCCGCCAGTTGTTCTTCAACGGCTGATCCAAAATCATACACTGAAAGAGTAAACGGATCGATATCGTCAAGAATGTCCCCGGGCGACAACGAATGCCGGTCGGAAAGCTCCTCCGGGATGGTGGTTCCTCCGTGCGGAACGGAGATCAGCAGGGGGAGTTTGTCCGCCATTGAGGTCAGACTCCTCCAGTAGTTCCGTCGCGTCGAATTTCCGCTACGCCGGTGAAGCGCCCGTCAGCATCCCTGGTGACCGCATGGATTGCACCGAGGTAAAACGCGAACGGATCGAGCTTGTCCACCCGATAGCCGTGTGACTCCAGGTAGGGGGCAAGGTCGGCGGGAAAGCGCTCATGCTCCATT
>Ga0224505_10000407_pt1 | contig 29808 bp, 27 predicted proteins | sample SF_Jan12_sed_USG_FD_169102 | JGI IMG/M metagenome (GOLD analysis project Ga0224505, IMG submission 169102) | Sediment microbial communities from San Francisco Bay, California, United States - SF_Jan12_sed_USGS_4_1 | ecosystem: Environmental > Aquatic > Marine > Sediment | place: USA: California... | reverse complement strand
CATCGAAGACCTTATTCCACCAGGCGCGATTGACGAACTAACCCGCCTTGTGCTGACCAACGCCATCTACTTCAATGCCGCTTGGGCATACCCTTTTGATAGGGAAATGACAGCAGATGGCCCGTTCTACCTGATTGAAGGCGGGCAGGTAACAGTGCCCATGATGAAGCAGACAGAGTCATTCGGCTACACCAAGGAAGAAGGATACCAGGCGATTGAGGTGCTCTATGATGGCGATGAACTTTCGATGGTGATTCTTCTTCCCGCCCCGGGGAACTTCGCGGCTTTTGAAGAAACTGTTAATGCTCAGCAGGTCGGTGACATCATAAGCGGACTGCAACCTACTCAGGTTGCCCTGACCATGCCCCAGTTTGAATTTGATTCGGAATTCAGTCTGAAGGATACACTTGCTGACATGGGTATGCCGATTGCCCTTTCTGGTGCCGCGGATTTCTCTGGAATGACTGGTAGTCGTGAGCTGTTCATATCAGACGTTGTGCACAAGGCATTCGTTGCCGTAGATGAAGCTGGCACCGAGGCTGCTGCTGCCACCGCGGTGATTATGAAATTGTCGGCTGTACCTGAACCTCCTGTGGAAGTCACCATAGACCGCCCCTTCATCTTCCTGATTCGCGACATTGAGACGGGCGCCATTCTCTTTATCGGGCGCGTCCTGAATCCCAGTGTGTAATGCTACGCCCATGGTGGAAGATTTGTTGACAGGTTTGTAGAATAGAAGGGCTGGATATTCCGACAGTGGGAAAATCCAGCCCCTCCGATTTCATTCTGGGCACGGCACTTCATGCAGTAGGCCTACATTCCCTCTCATCCTGAGTGGGTAACCTAGCTCATCACCTGATTCTGACACGTTCCCTATGTTGGTGGTCTCAGCGCAAGCTAGCCGAGTGTAAGACAGTCGCAGCCCCCTACGGAAGTAAGGTTACCAATGGGTGATTGACGGGAAAGCCAGCGGATCTTAGACTATATTCAGTTAGTCTTAGGGGGTGTTGCATATGCCTGTAAAAATAGATGGTCGAGTCTATTATAGGACTGCCGAAGTTTGCCAGATAGTTGGCATAGGCAAGAGCACGCTGTTCCGCTGGATCAGGCAGAACGTTGTAAATGATGCCGAATGCAGAGATAGGAAGGGGTGGAGGCTGTTTGCAGAAAAGGAACTACGCAGCCTTGAAGCTGAGACTAAGAGAATTCAGAAGAATCATGTGGTCGAGATATGATAAATACCACCGCTAATGTTGTAAGACTGTTGAACGTCGGTAACGAGAAACAAATGCAGGGAGGTCCATCATGCCAAGCACAATGACTAAGAGTACGCAGGTCAAGAAGGGGGTAGGCAAGGATGTGGAACAATTGGTCGAGCTTCCTTCCGAGATTCTCGAGGAGGAAAGGGATCCTATTGCTGACTTAATGAAGCAGGCCCAAGCCGCATACGAGTCCTATCAGCAAGCCCAAAGAATGGTAGCGGCAGCATATCAGGAACGCCAGCGCCAGGGCGAGATGTCATATAAGGAAACTGAAGAGCGCGCCGCTAAAGTTTGTGCCGAAGCGATAGAAAAAGCCAAGCGGGTTCTGGAAAAGGCCGAACAGGAAGCTGAGGAAGCGTATATCAAGGCAAGAATGAAAGCCAAGCAAGTTCACGATGACACTGTGAATGAAGCATTGTTGGTGCGCCAGGAGACAATTGAAAGGGCTTGGGAAGAGACCAAGAAGAATGCAGAGAGAATCTGGAAGACCTTTCAAGGCGAAACCAAGAAGTAGAGATCCGGCAAAATCGCGTGAAATAAAACGGGACTGATGCGTTAAGGGGTGCACCTGCCGCGTTATTGAGTCCTGTAAAGAAGGTTGATGATACTATGGGCAACGCTGCGAGAGACGATATTGTTGTGCTGGGTGGGCGTGAGCTAAAACGAGAAAAAAATGGGCTAGATGAGGCTCAGGTGACATCCTTCATCAACGAGCTTATGAAGGAGCGAGACAAACTGGCCAAGTCCCAGGACCATATCGCGTCTCTTAACAGACTTGCGGAGAGGGCCGTTGTAGAAGCGGATAAGCTGGCTGTGCAGATCAAGACAGAAGCCACAGAACAAGCCAACGCTGAAAGTGCTGCCATCATAGACAAAGCTAAAGAGCAAGCTCGACAGCTGTCGGAAAAGAAGATAGCGGAAGCTGTTGAGATTGCCAATGAAAAGGCTGACGAGATTAAGACCAAAGCCGAAAAGGAGGCGGCACTGCTGCTAGAGAACCAGAAAGTCAAGATCCGGAACGAACTACGTAACCTTGTAAATCAACAATTCGGATATATGATGGAAGAACTGGAAAACCTCAAACAGCAGGCAGCAGCGGTGCAGGTAGATTTTGGCAATAAGCTGTTTGAACCCGGGAAAGGCAGCAGCTCCGTAACTATGGAAATGGCAGAGGAGCCAGACGCTGCAACCGCTAACATCGCGAAAGAGAGTGACGCGATGTTTGCGAAAGAGAGCGAAGCTATAATTGACGAAGAGAGCAAGAAGATAATTGAGGAGCGCTTGGAGCCAAGCTGGCGGGCTACGGAAGATACTGAAAAGAGCTTCGCGCCCTCGGAACCACTTCAGGCTGAAGAGCAGACGGAGTTGGGCAAGCCGCAATGGGAAGTGGAAATCTTGCCTCCGTTTGAGATCGCCAAAATCATGGAGGTAGTTTCGTTCCTCGATCAATTACCCGAAGTTGCCAATACTGAGATGATCGTACCTCAGATTGATGTGCCTTTGATTCTGGTCTTCCTACGCAAGCCCATGAATGTTATCGAAGTGCTGCGAAAACTTCCTGCAGTGGCTCATATTGAAGAAATTACGTCCAACATAGGGGCTACCAACGGCAAGCCAAGGAAAGTTCGCATAAGCCTCTCAGGGGAAAAGAAATCGTAGGAAAAGAACCAAACAATAGGCGTGCCTGTCGCAATAAACGTCTGAGATTTGCCGAGAGTCCGATCACGACTCCGTCGTCCAGTAACTGAGACGGGTGAGGTGGATAGCGGCCTTGGCCGCTATCATCGGGTCGAAGGTCTCTATCAGCACCAGATGTTTCGACTGCTGTCCTTCAGCAGGGATTGATTCCAAAAAGGTTCTTCTTTTGGGGGATTGACGTCCTGACGAGTGATCTCAGGTACGGACTGCCTCGATCCCGAGCGGAGGACTTTCAGTCCGCAAAACGATGTCCTCACGCACACCCGCTTGAGAAGCCTATGAAGCCTTGGCTAGCCCGAGTCAAATTCGGTTTGCGGGCGGAGAAATCAGGGCACAAACCATGATGAGTTGTGGAGTGAAGCTGGGACACCTTGCCTTCAGTGACGGAATGTTTTATTCTAGAGGTAGACTTTGGCCTAGAAAATAGCGTCAAGCAGAAGGAGGAATTGCCGTGGAGAAAGACAGAATTTCATATCACGAGTCTGTACTTCGAGTATACGATAGGATCAAAAAAGATGGCATGAATACTATCTGGGACAGGTACGAAGCCCAGGGGATGGGAGGCAATCCCGACCAGCGCTGTCCTTTCTGTATGGGGGGAGTTCGCTGCGACCTGTGCTCTAACGGGCCATGTCGCGCCGATGTTGCCAAGGACAAGAGGGGCGTGTGCAGCATCACTGGAGACGGTATGGCGATGCGTATGACGCTCCTCAGGAACGTCATGGGGGCTTCAACGTATCACTATCACACTGAACAGACCATCAAGACGCTTCGAGCTACAGCCCAAGGCAAAACACCGTTCAAAATAATCGAGAAAGACAAGTTGAAGGTATTTGCTGGCAGGCTGGGGACAGCCACCTCCGGCACAGTCAGGAAGACGGCTCTGGCTCTCTGCGATTTCGTCCAAGCTGATTTCAATCGAAAAGCTGATGAGCCGAGCCAGATAGTGGAAGCCCTGGCTCCCGAGGAAAGAAAGAGAACTTGGAGAAATCTGGATCTATTTCCCGGTGGAATATATGGCGAGATGATGCGTGCGACCAGTTCCTGCCTCACCAACGTGGACGGCTATTATGTCAGCCTGGCACTGAAAGCGATGCGCATGAGCATAGCCATGGCTTACCAGAGTCAAATCGTCAATGAGTACTGCCAGGATATCATGTTCGGTCTTCCCAGGCCACACAAGATGCGTGTTGACCTGGGAGTTCTTGATCCCGATTATGTTAATGCTCTGCCCAATGGCCATGAGCCCTTCCTGGGTTTCGCCATGGTCCAGTTGGCTAGAAAGCCGGAGTGGCAAAATAAAGCTAGAGCAGTCGGTGCCAAAGGATTGCGCGTTATTGCCAACATCGAGACCGGTCAGGAAATGATTCAAAGATGGGAAATGGATGACGCCTTCTACGGTTTTACAGGAAACTGGATAATGCAGGAGGCTGTTCTGGGTAGCGGTTGTGTTGACCTCTTTGCCTGCGATATGAATTGCTCAATGCCTATTGACCCAGCTTATGCCCGGAAGTACAAAATAAGGCTGGTACCGGTCAGCGACTTGGTGGCCTTCGAAGGTATTACCGAGCGTATCAACTACGAGCCCGAAAACGCCGAAGAGCAAGCAGCCCGGTTGTTGCAGATGGCCATAGATAACTTTAAAGAACGCCGTGCTTCGGTGCCGCCGGTTACGGGTTTGCCGATGAACGAGGCCACGGTCGGGTTTTCCTCAGAAAGCATTATTGAAGCTCTGGGTGGCTCCCTGGACCCGCTTCTAAAGGCGATCAAAGACGGTGCCATCAGGGGTGTGATTGGACTCATTTCGTGTACTACTCTGAGAGACTCTGGCCAGGACATACACAGCGTGCGGATGGCTAAGGAGCTGATTAAGCGTGATCTGCTTGTCCTTTCCATGGGCTGTGGTAATGGGGCAATGCAAGTAGCGGGATTATGCCGCCCTGAGGCCAGTGAGCTTGCAGGCAGCGGTCTTAAGGGCCTCTGCCGGAACCTGGGCATACCGCCGGTACTGAGCTATGGAACGTGTACTGATACAGGGCGCATTGCTGACTTGCTGGCCAGTTTATCGGGCGCTTTGGGAAATGTACCCGTGTCGGATCTGCCCGTGGCTGCCGTCGCCCCCGAGTATATGGAACAAAAAGCCACTATTGATGCCGTCTTTGCCCTGGCTTTTGGTCTTTATACGTATGTGAATCCGGTGCCCACGGTTACCGGCGCACCGAATCTGGTTCGCTTGTTGACACAGGACTGCAGGCAGCTGACCGGCGGTATACTGAATGTCGAAAGAGACCCTGTCCTGGCTGCCAATGCTATCCTGACCCACATAGAAGCGAATCGCAAAAAACTGGGTCTGTAGAACTAGCGCAGGCAAAAGGCCGTCCAGGATTCTTCTGCCTGCTATGAGTTGGTGGATATCTTTGGGAAGAGAGGGCAGAAATTCATGATTGGATTCGAGGCACGATGCAGCACTACTGCTATGGGGGTAATGCCTCACAGAGATATTGAGCAAGCACTGGAGCTTACCTTGAGCCTGGATATCCCATTCTGGCCCCAGCTTCCCAAAGTGAGCCTGTATGAAGATATGTATGTCCAAACATCCCAGAATTTTCCGGGCATAGCTATTGACTTTGATAAAGGGAGGCTTAGTTTCGACACTGCAAGATTTCAACAAGAACTCGATGCATATTTCGTGAAAATGGATATTCCGGAGACTTTCGCCCTCACGGCCGAGTATTCCGCAGTATTCCACAAATTTCTCTCTGAGGGACTTCAAGACTACAAAGCTATCAGGGGACAGAACATCGGTCCCGTGAGCTTTGGCTTCAAGGTGCTTGATGAGAACCTTAAGCCAATCATCTATAACGATGAGGTAAGAACTGTTCTGTTTGATTTTGTTCAGAAGAAGGCCAACGTCCAATATCGGGCGCTCAAGGAAAGGAATGCCAATGCCTTTGTCTGGCTGGACGAGCCGGGGCTGGGTTACGTCTTTAGTGGTCTTTCGGGATATAATGAACAACAGGCTAAAGAACACTACCATGATTTTGTCCAAGGACTGGAAGGCCCTAAAGGGCTGCATCTCTGTGCCGAGGTGAACTTACCTTATCTATTAGAGCTTGGGGTAGAAATTCTGTCCTTCGATGCCTATCAAATTGGTTTCATGCCTAAGGAATATGCCGGCAACGTGGCTGAATTCATCAAGAGGGGTGGGATCATCTCGTGGGGCATTGTGCCTACTGAATCCACAGTCCTGGCAACGCAGACACCAGAGACACTGGCTGGGACACTTTCAGATTACTGGAATGTAGTCTCGGAGAATACTGGTTTATCCTTGAGCCAAATTGCCATGCAAGCATTGGTGGCACCGGCTAGATGCTGCCTTAGCGACATAGGGCAGAGTAGTACCAGCGATAAGAAGGCGGGCGAATGCCAGGTCTCCAGTTCTGAGGAAAAGACAGTGGAAAAGGCATTTGCCTTCTTGCCTAAGTTGTCACAGATACTGAGGGATAAGTATGGCGTATAAAGAGGAGAGCAAAGAGTAACATGAAAGTATTGGGGATTATGGGCAGCCCGAGAAGGGACAGCAATACCGAAATACTTCTGGACAAGGCGCTGGAAGGTGCCAGGGAGGCCGGAGTCGAGGTCGAAAAGGTGCTGGTCTCAAAGCTCAAAATCTCACCGTGTCTGGAAATATACGCCTGTTTCAAGGATGGTAACTGTAGCATTAAAGATGATATGCAGGCGCTTTATGATAAGCTTCTAGAAGCAGATCATATCGTTTTTGCCTCACCGATATTCTTCTATGGTATTACCAGCCAGGCCAAGGCTGTAGTAGACAGATGCCAAGCGCTTTGGGCAAGAAGACATGTGCTGGGCATGGGCAAGGAAGATAGGCGGGTGAGGAGGGGCGTGTTTATCTCGGTAGGCGCTACGCGAGGTGAAAAGCTTTTTGATGGCGCAGTGCTGACGGTGAAATATTTTTTCGACGCTATAGGTGTGAAGTATTCCGGTGATTTGTTAATCAGGGGAATTGACGACAAAGGCCAGATTCAAGATCATCCTACGGCTCTTGAAGATGCGTTTCGCCTAGGTCAAGACCTTGTCCGTGGGAAGTAGAGACGGACAATGAAGGCAATCGTAACTGACAATCTAGCCAAGATGTTTGGCCGTCTTGTTGCCGTAGACCATATCTCGTTCGAAGTCGAGGAGGGGGAGATTTTCGGCTTTCTTGGTGCTAACGGAGCCGGCAAGACAAGCACCATTATGATGCTGGCGACGGCACTAAATCCCAGCTCTGGGACGGCAACTGTGTGTGGATACGATATCATCAGGGAGCGAGACGCAGTCAGGGAGTCAATAGGCATCGTTTTTGAAGATCTGAGCCTGGATACCAACCTCACGGGGAAGGAAAACTTGGACTTCCATGCTACACTTTATCACCTACCCAAGAAAGTGAAGGATGAGCGGATAGCCCAAGCCCTGGACCTAGTGGAGCTAAAGGAAAAACAAGACATATTGGTAAAGTATTACTCCGGCGGAATGCAACGCAGACTGGAGATAGCCAGAGGAATGCTGAACTCCCCCAGAGTTCTGTTCTTGGATGAGCCAACTTTGGGTTTGGATGTGCAGACGCGCAGGCTATTGTGGGATTATGCCAAGAGGTTGAACCAAGAATCAGGTACGACTATACTGCTAAACACTCATTATGTTGAGGAAGCGGACTATCTCTGCAATAGGGTAGCCATCTTGGAGCGCGGGAAGATCGCGGCGGTCGATACCCCTAAAGGATTGAAAGATTCGTTGGGCAGCAGTGTCCTTTCCATCAAGTTTCCCGAGGGGGCTCTGGCCAATGAGTTTGCTAGTTTGCTGAACGGAATGAGCTGGATCAGAAACATTCGCCGACATGACGGGCAACTGGAGTTGAGCGTAGGGGACAAAGGGATGAAGATACCCGAGGTGGTAAGACTGGCACGGCAACACGGATTTGTTATCTCCGCGATTGGAGAACACAAGCCAAGCCTGGAGGATGTTTTCCTGCACTATGTCGGGAAAAAGTTGCAGAGCAATGAACATGAATAGCGTAATAGAAACAGAGAACCTGACTAAAGAATTCGACGGCCTGGTAGCCGTTGATCATATTACCTTGAACGTTGGGAAGGGGGAGGTATTTGGCTTTCTTGGCCCTAATGGAGCGGGGAAGACCACAGCCGTGAAGATGCTCTGCACCATATTGAACCCCACTTCGGGCGCGGCCAAGGTCTGCGGACATGATATTGTGCGACAAAGGGATGAGGTCAGAGAGTGCATAGGGATTGTGTTTCAGGACAAAGCCATTGACACATTCCTGACTGGCAAGGAGAACTTGGATTTCCATGCCAGAATGTATCATCTGGATAGAAAGACTAGGGAAGCAAGGGTCACAGAGGTGCTGGACCTGCTGGATTTGAAGGGGAAGGAGAACATGAGGATCAGTGAGTGTTCTGGCGGCACCCAGCGCAGGTTTGAGGTCGCCCGAGGGTTTCTGAACCATCCGAAAGTCTTGTTTTTGGACGAGCCGACCTTGGGCCTGGATGTCCAGGCCAGGAGGAATCTCTGGGATTACATCAAGATGCTAAATGAAAAAGAGGGTATAACCATAATCCTGACTACTCACTATATGGAAGAGGCAGATTATCTCTGTCACCGAGTGGCTATTATAGACCACGGCCGCATAGTTGCCATGGATACACCGGAGAAGCTCAAACGGACAGTGGGTCTAAATTTGATTTCACTGCAAATAGCCCAGGATAGTAGTGGCAGCTTGGTTGATGCGCTAAAGCAGCTTGGCTGGATAAAGAAGGTTGAACCACGTGATGGCTCACTGGAGCTAAGTATCGATGGCGGTGAAGAAAAAATACCTGAGCTTATTGATTTTGCAGATAGCCGTGGACTTGTTATATCATCAGTCAAGTTGTATAAACCAAGTTTGGAGGATACCTTTTTGCACTATACCGGGAAGACCATAAGGGAGCAGGAAGGAAGTGTGATGGAAATATGGAAAGCATGGATGAGGAGGAGTGGAGGCAGGAGATAGCATGCGAGCAATCGGGATCCGGCGAATCATAGACCCGCTGCCGATTTATACCATGTGGCTGCGGGAGATGAAAAGATTTCTCAGGGTAAAGGCCAGGGTCGTTGGTTCGCTATTGATGCCCCTCTTTTTTCTGGCTTTTCTGGGGCTGCCTATGAGCTTCATGCCTGCCCGGCAAATACCGGGGCTGGAAGGCATAGGTTACCTTGACTTTCTCGCCCCGGGAATAGTGGGCATGACCCTACTATTTGCTGGTACCATGTCCGGGGCATCGGTTATCTGGGACAAAGAGTTTGGCTTTCTAAAAGAGGTCCTGGTAGCTCCCGTTAGTCGTTTTTCCGTCATATTGGGTCGAAGCCTTGGCGGCATGACCACAGCCATAATTCAAGCCCTCGTCATAGTGGGAATAGCTGTAGCCATGGGGGTTACATTATCCAGTGTGCCAGGGTTCCTTCTGGCCATAGTAATTATGATTCTGACCTGCGCCACATTCACGGGGTTTGGCTTGATCATTGCCACCAAGTTAGGCAATCTGGAAGGCTTTATGGCTATTATGAACCTAATAGTCTTTCCCATATTCTTCCTTTCCGGTGCCTTGTTCCCCGTGCAGTCTATGCCGTCCTGGCTAAGATATATAATGTATGTTGACCCTTTGACGTATGGGGTGGATGGTTTAAGGGGCACGCTTATTGGCATTTCCGCCTTTCCACTCTGGCTCGATTTCACGGTTCTTCTGATATTGTGTTTAGCTTTGGCAACATTAGGTTCCTACTTTTTCTCAAAGATGGAAGCTGACTAGGAGAAAACAGAACAAAAATTTGGACGAGGTGCAGCCAATTACCTTGAGTAATGAAGCTATCACGGATGCAGACAGCGTACAAAGGAGGTCTGTCAATCTCACCTAACCCTAGACCACTGGAGGTGTTTCATGTCGTTATCACCGGAAGAAAGGCGCAGAATCTACGAGGAAGAGAGAGCACGGATTGAGGCCGAGCAGAAACAACGGATGGCTGCGGCTGGTTCATCCACCGGACTGGATCCGAATGTCGCTGGATTGCTTTGTTACCTCGGAGGCTGGATTAGCGGTATTGTCTTTCTTGTAATCGAGCAGAAGAATAGATTCGTCCGCTTTCACGCTCTCCAGTCCATAGTCACATTTGCTGCATTGACTGTTGCCGGTGCTCTTCTAGGCTGGATACCCTATGCAGGTGTTGTATTCGGTATCATTATAGGCATCCTGGCCTTCGTCCTGTGGGTAGTTCTAATGGTCAAGGCTTACCAGGGTGAACTGTATAAGGTCCCGCTGGCTGGTCAGGTAGCCGAGGGATTACTGCCTGCGAACTGGGGTGTGGAAAAGCCTGAGACAGGGGAGGCACAAAAGACAGCTGAGGCCGCGAGCACGGAAGGAGCCAAGAAACCGGGAGAGCCCTTAGGGGCACAGTCTCAGCCCATATCACAAAAGGCTGAAGAGTTTGGAAAGCGAACAGAGGACTACTTCGCAAGGACCAGAGCCGGTAGGATTGCTGGCTACAGCGTCGCCATTTTCTTCAATGTGGTTTTTCTTATTTTCTTTTCCTTCTTCCACAGGTATATAGCCTGGTATCATGCTGAGCCGGACGGTGGAGTTACGAGATTGCCACTCCTTACCAATGATTATTTCACCTGGCTGCCGGTTCTGGCTACGGCATTGGCCATATCTATAGTTGCCCACATCATATTGATTATTTACGACAGATACTGGCTGCGGGAGGTTAGTTACGTTGTCCTCAACGCGATTGGCGCTGCGGTCGTCGCTAGGCTAATAGCGATATTTCCGTTTGATTTCAGTGTGATTCCGAATCTCACCGCTGCCGATATCATGCCCGTAGCGGTGACTATTGTGCTGGTCATCATCGCCGTTGGGTTGGGGGTCGGTGCGCTGGTTCGGCTCATAAAGTTATTGGTCGGTGTAACACAGTGAAGGCGAGTATCGACGAGACAGGTTCACATGTAGTGTAGAGACAGGGAGGCGATACTCCATTCTGTGCGGAGCCGGGGGCATCGGCAGCAACGAAATGCCCAAACTAGTACCGTTTGGCTTGCCGTGTAGACTTTACATTGCCTCGGTAATCGGGAGCGGTGATGTTGAATACCAAGCTTATCCTGGGGTCCACCATTCGTGAACTGATTCGTGGTTCAATCTCTTCTAAAGAAAGACAAGTAGTGATAACCATGGGCAACCGGGCGTTGTACCTGTAGTTTATCAATTGATATAGCTTCTCCTGAGCCCAAGGAGTGGTAGATTGTTCCCCGAAATCATCTAGTATCAACAACGGAGTTTCCTTAAGCTTCTCGAAGAACTCGTCATATGATATCTTACTGTCCGGGCTGAATGTAGAGCGCAAATGGTCCAGAAGCTCGGGAACGACCACAAATAAGACTGGCTTCCCCTGCGCCAACCGATAGTTGGCGATAGCCGCTGCTAGATGAGTCTTGCCACAGCCATTAACGCCTTGGAATATCAGCCAACCCTCCGGTGAGCGAGCGAATTCTTTCGCTCCGTTGAAGACCATACGCAAATTCTCACGCTGATCCGGGGGAAGATCCATCCTCTTATGGTCAAAATTATCAAAGGTCATATTTCGTAATAGCTCTAATTTTAGGCTACTCTTTGATTCTAGAGGCGTTCTTTGCTCAATCGTGTATACCCTACAGAATTCACTATCAATGAGATGACCGCGTAGGCGTTCGTCTATTCTTTCCAGAGGGGCATCGGTGGTGATTACCGCAGCCAGTCTGGTATTAAAGCGATGGTTAAGGAGTTGCTCCAGCTTTTCTTTAGCCCAGGCGGTAGCGCTTCCCAGAGTAAGGTCATCGAGCACCAACAGAGGTACGTTCTTTACTTGCTCAAACAGCTCGTCGTAGGTCGTGTCACTGTTAGGACTGAATGCGGAACGAAGGTGGTCCAAGAGGTCAGCGGCGGCAATGTAGAATACCGGCTCCCCTAACTTGAGACGGTGATTGGCGATGGCACAAGCCAGGTGTGTCTTGCCAGAGCCGGCGGGACCTAACAATACCAGCCAACCCTGGGGATTATCAGCGAAGGCTTTGGCAGCTTGGTAGACCTGAGCAAAACGGTCCTGGGAAATGGCGCCTGCTGCCTTTCCCCTAGGAGACAAATTGTCAAAAGTGAGCTGCGACAGGGAGCCCAAATTGCTGTATTTCCCTAGATACTCCGTTTTTTTCTTTCTCAGCTCCCCTTTACTGCAGCGACAGGGTACCACCCGACTGAAATCGACTTTTCCCGAGTCCAGAGCGGGATGGACGAAGCCTGCCCCTTTGCAGACAGGACAGATTTCAGCTATGCCTTCTTCCAAGGGAGGGACGTTATCTCTTGACGAGGTGTCCGTATCGGCCCTTGATGTATTTGTCGGGGTCAATCTTTTTAGTACTTCTCTTATGTTCTCCACTGTCTTTACCTTCGCTAGCCCATCTTTCGAGGATGCGAGCGATATATCTCCAACTGCGTTTGTTCAGCGCAACTGCTTCCTTAAAGGCTTCTTCAATCCATTGGGGTGGATAGGTCTTCTCCGCTTCCTTAAGTTCCTCAGCAATCATGGGCCCTATCATGCCGATATTCTGCTCGTAGAGGGCGAAGATGTTGATAGCCAGCGGCTGACGGCTATCAAAGGTCAGGGAATAAACATCCTCGAGCGCTCCATCTATATTTAAGGATGAGTGTGACAAAGCACCGTGCTCTACAGCGGAGTCCAGAGCCTGGCGAAGTGCCTCTTCGCCTAATTTGGCTGACAGACGGCAGCTTTCAGCTTGCAGCTCCCTGTAGGTAACCCCGATAGTATCGGGGTGAAGATGGTCTTGCTTTCGCAGGATAAGATAAGTCGCATATAACACTGCTTTGAGTTCAGCCAGGTCTTGAATTTTAGGCATCACGTGAGTAAAGAAAGAGTCAGGCAAGGATACAAAACCTGTTTCCCTTTGAGGCCTCGATAGTTGCCGGTCAGGCATCTTTTGATCCTTAACTAACCCCACATCAATTCACTTTCGCTAAACTGGTCACCGCGAAAATCACAAGATTTTCAGGGGTGGTTCAAGAGGCAGAAATCGGCTCTGCCTCTACGTTATCAAATTTAGTAATCCTTTCGAGGAAGCGCAGCTTTCTTTGTCCTAAAGGACCGTTGCGGTGTTTGGCTACTATAATATCGGCGATGCCACGGGGATAAGGTTCCGTTTCAATATCATGCACCTTGCTCCAATCTTCGGGAGAATAGTTAAGATCTTCGCGATGAATGAAGATGACCACGTCAGCATCCTGCTCGATGCTGCCAGATTCGCGCAGGTCAGAAAGCTGGGGCATATGAGAGGGGCGCGCTTCGATGGCCCGACTCAGCTGTGATAGAGCTAAGACAGGCACATTTAGTTCCCGGGCCAGGGTCTTCAGGGCACGAGTTATGTTGCTGAGCTCTTGGACTCGGGTTTCACTTCTGCCATCGCCCTGTATCAGTTGCAGATAATCAATGATAATCAAGTCGATGCCGCGTTCGAAGTGAAGTCGCCGTGCGTTGCTCCTGATATCTGGCACCCGAAGCTTAGGTGAATCATCAACATAGATTGGTGCCTCGGATAAGACACCGCTGGCTTCCATAATCTTTATCTCCTCCTTCTCACTGAAGCGCCCAAGACGGACCTTCCCAGAATCTACCCCGGCTTCGCTGGCCAGAAGCCTCTGCACCACTGCTTCTCTGGACATCTCCAAACTGAATAGCGCAATACAGGCCTTCTGGTTAACAGCGGCGTTTCTGCCAATATTCAGGGCCAAACTGGTCTTGCCCAGACTTGTCTTGGCGGCTAAAACGATTAAGTCAGTCCTCTGTAGTCCTCCCAAGAAATCGTCCAGGGCAGCAAACCCAGTCAAAATATGGGGTATTTCCCCTGCTCTAATCGTGGCAGATGGCCCCGCTTTGTCAAAATATTGACCTAGAGCCTCGCGAATCGGAACAAGGCCTCGCAGGCCCTGCCTGGTTCGCACCTTGAACAAGATGTCTTCTGCGTCGCTGAGGGTAGCCTCAATTTCCGGGCTCGCTTCATAACCTAGAGCTTCGATTTGTTTAGCAGCGGCGATTAGCCGGCGCATCATGGCCGCATTGGATACGATTTGAGCGTAATATTCGACGTGGAGAGATGTGGGCAGATTACTTATCAAATGGCTTAGGAAGGCAGCGCCACCAATTTGCTCCAGCTTGTCCTGACGCATTAGCTCATGAGCCACTGTAATCTGGTTTATCGCTTCATTAGGACGCTGGTAAAGAGAGAAGCAAGCTTGGTAAATTGCCCGATTTGTCTCCGAGAAGAAATCCTCGGGTTTGAGAGAAGCAGCCACTTTCAATATGGCCTCGGGGTCAATAAGCAGAGACCCAATTACTGCCTCCTCGGCTTCAATATCATGAGGTGGTAGTCTCTCCTCTGCCATGCCTACTCCTTCGCCTCCTCTTTTGCTTTTGCCTTCTTCCTTTTCCCTTTCGCTTCCGTTTTCTCTACTTTTTCTTCTGGCTCTTTCTGCTCACCCTCTTGTTCCTCGATAACCACCGTGATTTTTGGCTTAATGTCGCCCGCTAGCTTAACGACTACTTCATAGCTACCAGTCTGGTGGAAAGGTTTCTCAATATCTATCTTCTTTTTGTCGACAACGGAACCTATTGCCCCGCTCAGTTCTTCGGCCACGTCAGCAGCGGTAATAGAGCCAAACAAGCGCTCTCCGCCACCCAGGCGAGCTTTAAGGTGAATCTCCCTTCCCTCAATTTGCTGAGCCAGCTCTACTAGTTTCTCTTGGCCAATACTCTGCTCAAGTTTTTCCCTCTCCAGCCTGGATTCCACTTGCTTCGTGACAGCGGTGGTGGCTATTAAAGCTAACCCCCGAGGCAGCAGGAAATTCTTGGCATAACCCTTGCTCACATCCTTTATCTCTCCAGCCCTTCCCTTTCCGGGGACATCTTCTAACAAAACAACTTTCATACAACTCCTCCCCAGCACTGGGAGTGCCAAGTGCTGGTCAAAATGATAGAAATTTCGCTGCTGATATGGCAGCAGTAGCACCATCTCCGGCCGCAGTTATGGCCTGCCTGGCTGAATTATGGCGCACATCTCCAGCGGCAAATATTCCCGGGACCTTTGTTTCCATGAGTTCATTGGTAACTATGTAGCCCTCTTCGTCCAGAGGCAGCAATCCCCGCCACTGGGCACTATTGGGCTTCGAGCCGATAGCCACGAAGATACCGGCTGCCTCTAACATCGATATTTTAGCATCTTTGGTGTTTCTTAGCAGTAGTTGCCTGACAGCCGCATCGCCTTCAATTTGGGTTACTATAGTATCCCAAATAAACTCTATCTTGGGTTCGGCCATAGCCCTTTCCTGAAGTACCTTACTGGCTCGAAGCTGGTTGCGACGGTGGACGACCTTCACTGAGGAAGCAAATTTGCTCAGGTAGATCGCCTCACTCATAGCGGTATCGCCCCCGCCTATTACAGCCACTGTTTGATCTTTGTTAAACAAAGGGCCGTCACAAGTAGCACAATAGGAAACCCCCCTGCCCACAAATTTATCTTCCCCAGGCACGCCTAGCTTGCGAAACTTTGACCCAGAGGCGACGATTATCGACTCAGCTATAAAATCGCCTTCGCTGGTGCTAACCAGATTATGCCTATGATCTGGCACCACGCTGGTAGCCTCGGCTAGCAAGAGTTCCAATCCATAGCCAGTGGCTTGCTGGTGGATGAGCTTTGCCAACTCAATACCCGAGATACCCGCGGGAAAACCAGGGTAATTCTCCACTTGCTCAGCATAGGTTATTTGCCCGCCGATTACTGCCTCCTCAATAAGCAAAGCGTCAAACCTGGAGCGGGCGCAATATAACCCGGCGGTGAGCCCCGCCGGCCCACCACCAATGATAACTACCTGGTGGCTCCTGCTGGAATTGCTTCCTTTCACTAGCAATGACCTTGCTTTAATTTGTAGCTGTTCCGGCTGGGACTCACACCCTCCTCAGCTCAGCAAACGTTGCCCTCCAGAGATTTGAGCATTTTGATTCAGGGGACAAGATTCGCGCTAATTATACCATCGTTTCCTGTTTATGGACTGGCAATGCCCACCCTAGTCACGGTGGAACTCTTGTCTAATCTTATCAAGCGTTCCTGGCTGCAGAATATCAGCCACAGTCATTGCCATCGCCTTTGCTGAATCTATCAAGCCTTGGTGTCCTGCGTCAGAGACAGCAGCGGCCGCAAACTCTGGCGTATGCATCAATACCTCAGGAGAGGCAATAGCTATTGCTGGATGTATGCTGGACGCCACTTGACTGACATTTCCCATATCGGTGCTGCCAAGGCCAAAACGAGGATCGAAGGCTTCTACCTTGCGTCCCAAGGATTCTAGGTTCTGTTTAAATAACCCGGCCAAACTCATATTGTTTTTCATCGGAGCATAAGTCCTATCTCTCCACTTGTATTCTAATTTTGCCCCGGTGGCTACAGATGCTCCTGTAAAGCAGCTCAAAACCCTATCCTTTAGTTCAGAAAGGTAGTCATTATCTAGAGCACGTATCAGAAACACAGCAGCGCTGTGAGCAGGCACTATATTAGGCGCTTCACCGCCATCAGTGATTATGCCGTGGATGCGAGCATCCCCCCTTATGTGTTGGCGCAGCGAATTTATCGAGGTGAAAGCCAAAATCATAGCGTCAAGAGCATTTATGCCTTTGTGCGGTTGGCCAGCGGCGTGAGCCGGTCGACCGAAGAATTCCACTTCCAGCGAGCTGCAGGCAAGCGCCTCTTGGGTTGACATGTTTCTTGTATCAGGATGTACGATCATAGCCACATCTATTTCTTTGAAAACCCCTGCTTTGACCATGTCGATCTTACCACCAAAGCCTTCCTCTCCAGGAGTGCCCAGAACCACGACACTTCCTCCTAACTGGTCAATGATATGTTTACTGGCAACACCGGCACCAACTGCCGAAACACCTATGATATTGTGTCCACAGCCATGTCCTATTTTGGGCAAAGCGTCATATTCGGCAAGCAGGGCGACTCTTGGGCTGCCTTGGCCGTACGTAGCTCGAAAGGCTGTGGGCAGGCCGGCAATGCCCCGTTCGACATCAAATCCGTTGTCTTCGAGGTAGCTAGCTAGCCAAGCCGATGCCTTCTCTTCCTTGAAGCCCAACTCGGGGTTGTCATGAATACTCAAGCTCAACTGAATAAGTTGCTGCCTCTGTGATTCGACGCTGCCTTTTGCCTGTAGCTTAAGTTTTCCTGTCCCCAAGATTGCCTAGCACTCCCCTCTGTCACCCTGAGCGAACCGAAGAATCCAAATTTTGCCCAATGTGATAGAATAAGCGTTTGCCACTTCTAACTTGAACCTCTTAATGATAGTTATTATACTTTGTGCCTGGTCTAAATTTCTAGGTATGGCGAATGAACAGAGAACGTTTGAAAGCTTTGATGAACGTGACTCAGTTGTTGAGAGAGCCCGTCGGCTCGAGCCAAAGTTATGATATCAGTGGGATACTTGGTGACGAGATGGAAGGTTCTGTTGAAGGAACGGCAAAGATGGTTCGTATCACTCGGGGAGTCCTGGTTCAGTGTGAATTAAATGGTCAAGTAAAACTCATATGTAGCCGCTGCCTCGATGTATTCTTGTGTCCGATAAGTTTCAGTGCAGAGGAAGAATTTGTTCCGATATCTGATGTGTCTGGTGATTTGGCAATCTCTTCAGCGGGACAATCAGAGGAGTTTACTATTGACGATAAAAATATGATTGACCTGGGCGAGTTAATACGGCAATATGTATTGCTAAATCTACCCATGAAAGCCCTGTGCCGCCCCGACTGCCCAGGGATAAGGGAGGAGAATTCAAATGCCGCCACTACCTAAGAAGAAAACCTCGAAAGCGCGCCGGGGAAAGAGGCGCAGTCATCTTAAATTGACCCCGCCGGCCTTGGATGTATGTTCGCACTGCCACAGTCCTAAGTTACCGCATCATGTTTGCCCTACCTGTGGTTGGTACAATGACAAGGAAGTAATCGAAGTCAAGCCCGCCAAGAAATAGTCCATATGGCTGAGTTATCCAAGGCAGCTTATGTTTTCCCAGGGCAAGGATCCCAGAGCGTAGGCATGGGGCTGGACCTATATAAGAGCCATCATCCAGCCAAGGAAGTGTTCGATGAAGCTGATGCTTCTTTGGGCTTTTCCCTCTCTCGTTTGTGCTTCGAAGGCCCAGACGAGGAATTGACAAAGACGCACAACGTCCAGCCGGCGATACTGGTCGTCAGCATTGCCTGTCTTAAAGCGCTTGAAAATGCAGCCATAGCCGACTTCCCATCCCCTGCCTTTGTGGCCGGACATAGTCTGGGTGAATATACTGCGCTAGTAGCGGCCGGTGCGCTGGGTTTGGCTGATGCTGTTTTGCTTGTCCGGGAAAGAGGGAGACTAATGTATGAGGCTGGCCTAAAGAATCCTGGGAGTATGCTAGCTGTAATAGGACTTGATGAGGAAACGGTCAAAGACGTATGCCTGCAAAGCCGAACCGAGATCTCTAATATAAACTGTCCCGGGCAGATTGTGGTTAGTGGTGCTGTCCAAGCTCTGGCTGAAGCTAGCAAATTAGCCAAGACAAGAGGTGCTCGCGCTGTTATTTCTTTGAAGGTTAGCGGGGCTTTTCATTCCGCCCTGATGGAGCCGGTCATAGCTGAATTCGCCAGAATTGTCTCAGAAGTTCGGTTTCGATTGTCGGCTATTCCTGTAATATCCAATGTAACTGCTCGACCGTTAACTGATGTTGATTCGATAAAGAAAGAATTGGTGAAGCAACTTCGCAATTGCATCCAATGGCAAGGGTCGGTGGAATATATGATGCACAACGGAGTCGCTACCTTTTATGAGATAGGTCCCGGGAGAGTACTCAGTGGTCTAATCAGGCGAATCAATTCAGAACTCCAAGTTTTTAATGTAGCGGGGATTGAGGATATCGCACAGCTAGCAGGTAAATAGGATCTGACTAACCAGTATCGTGTGAGAGATTCGTCTTGCTCTTTCCCCGAAAAACTGTAAGATTCTTCAAAGTGAGTGGATAATGGCTGGGGTCCGACGAAAGGCGAGAATCGCCGCTCTTCAGGCGCTCTACGAGCTTGATTGTACGAGACATAAGGTAGGGGAAACATCGTCTCGCTTGAGAGCCGGCGAAACACTGGCTCAGGAAGCACTTGGCTTTAGTGATGAGCTTGTGAATGGTGTGCTGCAGCACAAATCTGAGCTGGATGCTCTTATCAAAAGAATCGCCCCAGCCTTTCCTATAGAACAGATGTCTATCATCGATAGGAATATCTTGCGCCTGGCCATTTTTGAAATCTTGTTTGGTGTCAAGACTCCCATCAAGGTAGTCATAAATGAGGCTATAGAGCTAGCCAAGACTTTTGGCAGTGAGTCTTCTTCACGGCTGGTAAACGGAGTTCTCGGGGTAGTAGCAAGAGAACGCGACCAAGGACGGAAAGATGGTAAAAGAGCTGAAGAAGGCTGAAATCCCGGGAACACCAAGGCAGTTTGCTATTTTCGCTGTCATTGTTGTAGCAGTTGCATTCCTGTGCTACTGGGGGCTACGAGATATCCATCAAACCTTGGCATCTGCCGTCTGTATAGCTTTGGTTGTGGGCACTTTAATGTTCTGGAGATTCAGGGTGGCCATAGCTTTTATAGCTATAGTGGTTTTACTTGTCACGCGGACGGTGGACTTGGGGCACGCCATAGAATTCATGAATTTGGATGTTATTGTTTTTCTGATAGGCATGGCAGTGATAGTCGCCCTTCTCCGAGATACCGGCTTCTTCCTTTGGCTGGGCACAAAGATGATCAAACTTGCCAAATATGAGTCGAGGAGGATAATGATTGCTCTCTTGTTTCTTTCGGCGGTGATGGCTGCCTGTGTAGACGAAGTAACTTCTATACTTTTTATGACAGCACTAGTATTCGAGCTTTGCGAACGTTATAAGGTTAACCCTGTGAATTATGTTATATCGGTGGTGCTGGCCACAAATATCGGGAGTTCCTGGACTGTTCTGGGGAATCCCATTGGAATATTGCTGGCACTCAGAGCTGGATTGACCTTTGAAGACTTCATGCGATGGTCCTTTCCAGTCAGTCTGATTGGCCTTGTTTGCCTCGTAGTTATAGTACTGGTGTGGCAACGTAGTGACCTCAAACTGCTTAAGACCAAGATCGATGCCCAGTTGGAAAGCGGCACCGCTACTTTGGATGAATGGGCTGAGGTAAGAGATAAGGCCTTTCTCAAGAGGGGAATCGCGCTGTTTCTAGGGGTGGTGATCTTTCTGGCTTTGCACTATCGCCTTGAGCTGCTATTTGGCTTGGGAAGGGATACACTTCTTGTGGCTACTTCAATAACAGGCGCCGGGATTGCTATGCTCTGGAAAAGAGACAAGGCTGAGGAATATTTGGAGAGAGGTGTCTCGCGGGGGACATTAGTATTCTTCATGTTCCTCTTCTCTGTGGCGGGCTCTCTTGCCTATACCGGTGTTACCGGCAAGATCGCAGGTGTTGCCACGGGGCTAATGGCTAGCCCGGTGTTACTCACCATAATCATAGCGCTGGGGGCTGCTTTTGGATCAGCGGCGCTGGATAACGTGGTCTTGGTAGCCGCACTTATCCCCGTAGTTCAGGCTTTGGGAGCGGCTGGGGTTAGTAATTTTCCCATTTGGTGGGCATTGCTTCAAGGGGCGTGCTACGGTGGCAACATCACAATGGTTGGCTCTACAGCTAACATTGTGGCTCTGGGTATGCTGGAAAAACGGACAGGTTATCGTATGACGTTCCGCAAGTGGATTCTAATTGGCCTGGCCGGCGGGCTGTTGCCTTTGTTTGTTGCTCAAGCACTGTTGCTTGTTCAACTGCCCCTTATGCCTTGAATCCAGCTTTAAACTGGTAACTTCTTAATGAGGATAAAGAAAGGCTTGCCTTTCTTGCCAAGTTTTGCTACTTTGACTATCCTGTTTTGGACTGCGATACTGACCTAGCGGGGGAAATTTCTCGGAGCAAATGTCGGAACCTTTTTCTGGAAAGGCTTGCTTTTGGGGGTGGGATTTGTTATACTTCGCACCCGTGCTTGAATCTTCTTCACGGAGAAAAAGGGTGGTTACAATCCTTATTGCGGGCCACCTTTTTTGCGGCTAATTCTCATCAGTGGAGGTAAATGTCAAAATGGAAGTACTAAGTCCTTATAAAGAAGCTGCAGATGTAATACTTGAAGCCGGTGGTGAACCTCTCAAATTGTGTTACCAGTGTGGTCTTTGCACAGGTATCTGCCCCTGGAACATGGTTCGAAGTTTTCTGGTTCGTCGCATCATGCATGAAGCTCAGCTTGGGGCAACAAATTTTGGCAGCGAGGATGTTTGGACTTGTGTCACTTGCCGGGCTTGTGTCCAGCGCTGTCCTCGAGGTGTCGAAATAATAGATGTCATGAGGGCGGTGCGTCGAGCTGTGGCTAGCTTAGGCTTAGGTATCGTTCCCGACGCTTTGAGAATTTCAGCCAAAAACATCGCCGGTGTAGGTAATCCACTTGGTGAAGCACCGGAAAAGCGAAATGACTGGGCCAAAGACCTTAAGGTTAAGAATTTTGCTTCGGGTACCGAAATACTCTATTTCCCTTGCTGTGTTCCGTCCTATGACGCTGATGTAAAGACAGTAGCGCGATCCTCAGTCACAATCTTCAATAAGCTTAAGATTAATTATGGCCTTATAGGCACTGAAGTAAAATGCTGTGGCGAGTCAATTAGAAAAGCCGGGCACGAAGATACCTTTCAAAGTCTAGCCAAAAACAATATTAATCTCTTTGCCAGTAATGGTGTCAAAACTGTGGTAGCGGCCTCTCCACACTGCTATCACACCTTTAAGAATGAGTATCCTGAGCTTGGAGGCAAATTTGAGGTAATTCATATCACTCAATATCTGGCTTCACTTATCGAGCAAGGGAAATTGAAGCTATCCAAAGAGGTAAACAAGAAAGTAATCTATTCCGACCCCTGCTATCTAGGGAGACATAATAGTGTGTACGACGAGCCCAGAAAAGTATTACAAAGCATCCCCGGCTTGGAGTTACTAGAATTCCCCGATGCGCGTGAAGAAGGTCTTTGTTGTGGCGGTGGCGGTGGTAGAATCTGGATGGATACCCCGAAAGGGGAAAGATTCTCTGACATAAGGGTGGAGCAAGCTGCTGCAAAAGGCGCTGATGTAATAGCTCTGGCCTGTCCCTATTGTTTCCTCAACTATAGGGACAGTGTGCTCTCTATGGGCAAGGCAGAGACTATGCAGGTCAGGGATGTCGGTGAGCTTGTTGCTGAGGCAATGTCAATATAATAGTGGAGGAGCGAGCGAAAATGGAAAAAGTAAAAATTGGCGTTTATGTTTGCCATTGTGGGACAAACATAGCTGGCACGGTTGATGTGGAAGAGGTAGCCAAGTATGCTGAAACCTTGCCCTACGTGGTGGTTGCCCGTCACTACCCATATACTTGCTCTGATCCAGGGCAAGAGCTCATCAAAAAGGATATTAAGGAGCTGGGGGTGAACAGGATTGTGGTAGCCTCCTGCTCCCCTCGCCTTCACGAAAAGACTTTCCAAGGAGTGCTCCGCGAAGCCGGGTTAAATCCTTATCTATTCCAGATGGCTAATATCCGGGAGCAGTGCTCGTGGCTTCATGAGCCGGGCCCCGAGCTTACTGAGAAGGCCAAGAGGATGGTTGGGGCAGCGGTGAACCGGGTAGCCCGACATGTACCCTTAGAGATCCGCGCGGTGCCAATCTTCCCGGCTACTCTTGTTGTTGGCGGTGGCATTGCTGGTATGCAAGCTGCCCTGGAGATCGCCAACTCAAATCACATGGTTTATATCGTAGAACGAGAACCTAGCATCGGGGGGCATATGGCGCAGTTTGACAAAACCTTCCCGACATTGGATTGCGCCGCTTGCATTCTTACACCAAGGATGACCGAGGTTTCCCGTCACCCTTTCATCAGAATCTTAACTTATAGTGAGGTTGTGGCGATTTCTGGCTACGTAGGTAACTTCAAGGTCAAAATTAGGAGAAAGCCGCGCTATGTTGATGAAGGTAAATGCATTGGTTGTCTCGTCTGCCAGGAGAAATGTCCCTGGACAGCATTAAGTGAATTTAATGCTGGTACAGGCAAGCGCAAGGCGATTTACACGCCGTTCGCTCAAGCAGTGCCAAACATACCAGTCATTGATACGGAACACTGTGCCTACTTCCTCAAAGGAAAATGCCGTGCTTGTGAGAAATTCTGCGATGCCAACGCAATCAATTTCGAGCAGAGCGAGCTCGTTTTTGAGCTGGAGGTGGGCAATATCATTATGGCTACAGGATTTGACACTTTCGAGGCTTCCTCCGTCCCGCAGTATGGCTATGGGCGTTATCCTAATGTATTCACTAGTATTGAGTTTGAGAGGCTGTGTAGCCCGACCGGTCCCACTGAAGGACATATAATCCTTGCTGATGGGCGGCAGCCTGAGAGCGTGGCAATTGTCCACTGCGTTGGCAGCCGTGATAAGAACTACAATGAGTATTGCTCCCGTGTTTGCTGTATGCATGCTCTTAAATATTCCCACTTAATTAAAGAAAAAACCAATGCCGAGATTTATCAGATGTATATTGACATGCGCTGTTTCGGCAAGGGTTACGAGGAGTTTTATAACCGTATCTCGAATGAGGGTGTTAATTTCATTCGGGGAAAAGTAGCCAAAGTTACTGATGAAGCCATAGCTGAGGAAGAGAAAGGGAAACTGATTGTCCTTGTTGAGGATACTCTACTAGGAACTATGCTCCGTGTTCCCGTGGATATGGTTATCCTGTGCATTGCTCTGGAGCCGCGTAAAGATGCCAATGAAGTAGCCCAGCTTTTCCATATCGGTCGGAGTGCCGATGGCTTCTTCCTGGAAAGGCATCCCAAGCTTGATCCCGTGGCAACGATGTCCGAAGGCATCCTCATCGCCGGCTGTTGTCAAGGTCCTAAGGATATCCCGGACAGCGTAGCTCAGGCTTCAGCTGCAGCAGCTCGGGCTTTAGCAATGATTGCTCGGGGGAAGATAGAGGTCGCAGCAGTAACAGCCTCTATTGATGAAACCAAATGCTCCGGGTGTAGAATCTGTAATCTTCTCTGCCCGTATGATGCCATATTCTTTGACGAAGAAACCAAGGTATCGCGAATCAATGAAGTCCTATGCCAGGGCTGTGGTGTGTGCGCTGCGGCTTGTCCAAGCGGTGCCATTACTCATAACTATTTCACCGCCGACGAGATTGAGGCGGAGATAGAAGGAGTGTTAGCATGAGTTTTGAACCGAAGATCGTTGGCTTTCTGTGTAATTGGTGCTCTTACGCCGGAGCTGACCTGGCCGGAATTTCACGACTGAAATGTGCCCCTAATGTCCATATTATTCGCATGATGTGCAGTGGGGGAATAAGTCCATTCTTTATTTTGAAAGCCTTAGAAGCAGGGGCTGATGGCGTGCTTATCTGCGGGTGCAACCTTGGTGACTGCCACTATCGAGAAGGTAACTACAAGACAATACGGCGCATGACATTGCTTAAGAAAGTGTTGGGACAGCTCGGCATTGAACAGGAAAGAGTGCAGTTGCACTGGGTATGTGCTTCTTGTGGCGACGAATTTGTTGATGTCGTCAATAGGATGACCGCTGATATAAAGGAACTGGGACCGTCACGGCTAGGGGTAAAGAGTCGTGATTTGACTCGATAGGAAGAAAGAAGTACACTTACGGCGAAATTAGAAGAAAGACGAAAAGGAGGATAATATGCCAAAGTGGCAGTGTGTGGAATGCGGATACTTTGTTCAAGAAGCAAACAGGCCGCCAGATGTTTGTCCCAGTTGCTCCTTGAGGTGTAGTTTTACCGACGTTACCTGCTATCGACCGGAATGCGGCGGCCCGGTCAATCCCGATCCGTCAGTAATGAAAACAGTCACTAGCAAAAGTATAGCGCCGCCACTTCGTCCCACTGCGGCAAAAGAAGAGACTCACGAAGCGGACATCGTTTACGGCGAAAAGGCCAGGATGGCCACTTTGTTCCATGGGGTCGGTGAAGAGGCAATGAAGAAAATACTAAGCATCGGTGAAATGATGGTCTGTGAGCCAGGCACTGTCCTGTTTAGAACAGACGATGATGCTACGACAATGTATTTCATTCAATCGGGGAGAGTTGCTGTCCGGGTTAAGGAAGGCGAGACGGAAAAGACAGTCTATACCGCCTCCGAAGGCGACGTCCTTGGCTGGTCGACAGTTGTGCTCCCCTATCAGCGGACTGCCACGGCTGTCGTGGTGGAGAAGGCTAAAGTTGTTGCTATCGACACGAACAAATTCCAGAATTTCTGCGATAAGAATGCTGCTATGTGCTACCGGGTGGCACAAAATCTCAACCGGGCTGTGATCGCCAGGCTGAGGTTTGCTAAAGCCTCGGGAGTTGAAGAGGTATATGGATAAGCCGAGGGGTTAAAGGAGTTGTACTTTGCTTCCTTTGTTTATTAAGTGAGGGGCAGCGAGGAAGAGATTACTAGCTGCCTCTTTTTATGCCCGTTTGGACATTGTCGAACTTTAGGCTGTTGCGGTAATATAGCCAGATTGATGGTGATATGAAATGGAAGACATAAGAACCGGGGTTTATATCTGTCATTGCGGACTGAATATCGCAGGCACAGTTGATGTGGAAGAAGTAGCCAACTATGCTGGAACTCTGCCCGCTGTAGTGGTAGCTCGTCATTATCACTATATGTGTTCCGACCCCGGCCAGGCACTTATAAAAGATGACATCAAGAACCTTGGTGTTAATCGGGTGGTAGTAGCTTCCTGTTCTCCTCGAATGCATGAGCCCACTTTCCGTCGAGCATGCCAGGATGCTGGGTTAAATCCTTATCTCTTTGAGCATGCCAATATTAGAGAACATTGCTCCTGGGTTCATGATGACAAGCGATTAGCCACTGAGAAGGCTAAAGATTTGGTTCGGGCCGCAGTAAGGAGGGTTTCCTTTCACGAGCCTCTAGAGATCAAAGAGAGACCGCTTAATCCCAATGTTCTGGTCGTTGGCGGTGGCATCGCCGGCATACAAGCGGCATTGGACATTGCCAATGGTGAGCATAGGGTGTATCTGGTGGAAAAGGAACCAGCAATCGGTGGACACATGGCTCAGCTTGATAGGACGTTTCCCACATTGGATTGCTCTGAGTGCATTCTCACCCCGAAGATGACCGAAGTAGGGCAGCATCCGTTCATAACGCTGTTGGCCTATAGTGAGGTAGAGGAGGTTGTGGGCTCAGTAGGCAACTTCAAAGTCAGGGTGAAGAAGAAAGCCCGCTACGTGGATGAGGAGAAATGCACTGGCTGTGGCGTCTGCGAGGAAAAGTGTCCTTGGAAGGTGGACAGTGAGTTTGAGATGGGTCTAGGCAAGAGAGGAGTAGTCTATGTTCCGTTTGCTCAAGCCATTCCCCATGTGGCTACCATTGACAAAGAACACTGTGTTTACTTTTTGAAAGGCAAGTGTCGGGCTTGCCAGAAGTTCTGCGATGCCAAAGCTATTGACTTTGAGCAGAAGGATGAAATTGTAGAGCTAGAGGTAGGCTCAATTATCCTTACCACTGGCTATGACATTTTCGATACTAGGCGTATACAGCAATATGGTTATGGGAAGTACGATAATATCTTGACCGGCCTTGAGTTCGAGAGAATGACCTGTGCTGCAGGACCAACTGAAGGAAAAGTGCTGCTTAAGAATGGTCAGCAACCTGGAAGCGTGGCAATCATCCACTGTGTTGGCAGTCGGGATGAAAACTATCATGAGTATTGCTCTCGGGTTTGCTGCATGTATGCCCTTAAATATGCCCACCTCATAAAAGAGCTTACCAAAGCTGAAGTATATCAAATGTATATTGACATGCGTTGCTTCGGAGAAGGATTTGAAGAATTTTATCGGCGCGTTTGCGATGAAGGAGTTAACTTTATTCGTGGCAAAGTAGCTAAAGTTACCGATGTGGCACTAACTGAGGATGAGCAAGGAAGATTGATTGTCGCTGCTGAGGATACTCTTCTGGGCAGAATGATTCGAGTTCCCGTAGATATGGTAATTTTGTGCCCAGCTTTGGAGCCTCGCTCTGATGCTGATGGTATTGCCAAGCTATTCACCATCAACCGCCGGGCGGACGGCTTCTTTATGGAAAGGCATGTGAAACTTGACCCGGTAGCTACAGCTACAGAAGGGGTGTTCATCGCTGGTTGCTGCGAAGGTCCCAAGGACATTCCTGATACAGTAGCTCAGGCGTCAGCTGCCGCTGCTAAAGCTCTGTCAGTGATAAGTAGAGGCCGGGTTGTGATTGAGCCTACCACAGCCCAGGTGAATGAGGTCTTGTGCCAGGCTTGTGGACGGTGCGAAGAGATTTGTGATTTTCACGCCCCCAAGATTATCAGCAAGGATGGACTTAGAGTCTCCAGCGTTGACGCGGCATTATGCAAGGGCTGCGGGGCTTGCGCTGTTGTTTGCCCCACCGGTGCTATGTCAGTAAGGCATTCCACCCGAGAGCAAATAAAAGGAATGGTCGAGGCGTTATTAGAGGTGTAGCATGGCTGAATTTGAACCTAAGATCATAGCTTTTTGCTGCAACTGGTGCACCTATGCTGCCGCGGACATTGCTGGAACAAGCCGCATTCATTACCCGGCTAACGTGCGTATTGTCAGAGTGATGTGCAGTGGAACGGTGGATCCCATATACATTCTCAGAGCCTTCGAAATGGGTGCCGACGGGGTTTTGGTTGCTGGCTGTCATGAAGCAGATTGCCATTACCTTAATGGCCCTCTAAAGTGCGATGCCATGTTTGAGAAAATAAAGAAAATGGTCAACACGCTTGGCTTGGAAGGTGAACGTCTGAGGCGGGAGATGATTGCCGCCGCTGAGGCGCCAATATTCGCCCACGTAATTGAAGAAATGGTCGAGCAGCTTAAGAAACTAGGTCCTTCACCTCTTCGGGAAGGAGTCAAGGTTTGAATCTGGAAGATATCATTAATAAAACGAAGACCTATTACTGTCTGGAATGTGGCAAGTGTACAGCCGTTTGTCCCGTTTCAAGGCATAATTCTAATTTCTCGCCGAGGCTGATGCTAGAAAGAGCCCTGATGGACTCCGAGGGTGAATTAATTCACGACCGAGAGCTTTTTTCCTGTCTTACTTGCTACGCTTGCTCTCATCTATGCCCGTCAGAGGTTGATTATCCCGTGTTCACGCAAAAGGTGAGGAGTCTGGCTTCTAGCCAGGGTGAGCATGGCGATTGTGCTCACTCAGGGACCCTTCTTTCCCTAATGAGACTCATGTCTCGCCCCAATATCAAGCAAAGACGGCTGGATTGGCTTGATGGTTGTCACACTTCAGAAAAGAGCGAGATATTGTATTTTGTGGGCTGCGCGCCTTATTTTGAGCCAATTTTCGAAGACATTGAGGTCAGCCCGGTGAATGTGGCCAGAAATAGTATCAGAATACTTAACGCTTTGGGGATAGAGCCTATGCTGCTTCCCAATGAGAGATGCTGTGGACACGACCTCCTGTGGACCGGCGATGTGGAGACGTTTAAGAAGCTGGCTCAGTTCAATGCCGAAATGATAAAGGAATCCGGTGCCAAGAAGATAGTTTTCTCCTGCCCTGAAGGCTATCGGACGTTCAAGATTGACTATCCTCAGTATGTGAAGCTTGACTGTGAGCCAGTGCATATCACTGAGCTTTTGGCACAAAACCTGTCTAAACTGTCATTGCGACCCCGAGCAAAACGAGAGGGAAGCAATCCTGAGGTAAAAAAGGTAACTTATCAAGACCCTTGCCGACTGGGAAGGCATCTGGGGATTTATGAACCGCCCAGAGAGCTAATAAAGGCTATACCGGGGATAAAGCTAGTTGAGATGGAACATAGCGGTGACGAGAGCATCTGCTGCGGCACCAGTGTCTGGACTAACTGCAGCTCTTGCTCCAAGGAAATAAGAATAGAGCGACTGTCTGAAGCCAAGGCTACTGGCGCTGAGTTGATGATTACTGCTTGTCCCAAATGTCAGATTCATTTCAAGTGCGCTATGGTGGATAAAGGTGCCGAGAAAGGTGCTGATGTAAAGATGGAAGTTATGGATTTGGTAAATCTGGTGGCCAATGCTATGGAGACCCAAGAATGAATAGAGAAAACGGACGTAAATCGGTCTTAGTAATCGGCGGAGGCATAGCTGGGATTCAGGCTTCACTTGACCTGGCTAATATGGGATTCAAAGTGTACTTGGTGGAAAAGTCGCCCAGCATCGGGGGAAGAATGGCACAACTGGATAAGACCTTCCCCACTAATGATTGTGCCATGTGTATCCTTGCTCCCAAGATGATTGAGGCCAATTCCCACCACAATATAGAGCTCTTAACTTATTCCGAAGTGGAAAAAGTCTCGGGAGGAATAGGGAAGTTCAAGGTCAAGGTAAAGAAGAAGGCGTCCTTTGTTGATTGGAACAAATGTACGGGGTGTGGCCTCTGTACGGAGGGATGCCCCGTCATTATACCGAACGAATTCGATCAGGGCATTGGAACAAGAAAGGCCATATACCTGTTCTTTCCACAGGCTGTTCCCAAGAAATGTGTTATAGATAAAAGAGAAGAGCGCCTCTGCAAAGCGGCCTGCATGGATGCTTGTCCCGTCCATA
>Ga0224505_10000406_pt1 | contig 29901 bp, 30 predicted proteins | sample SF_Jan12_sed_USG_FD_169102 | JGI IMG/M metagenome (GOLD analysis project Ga0224505, IMG submission 169102) | Sediment microbial communities from San Francisco Bay, California, United States - SF_Jan12_sed_USGS_4_1 | ecosystem: Environmental > Aquatic > Marine > Sediment | place: USA: California... | reverse complement strand
ACGACTTTCGTGTATTCGCCGGCAGCGAAGCGTTCCTGCTGCAGAACATGCGCGCCGGCGGTGCCGGGTGCATATCGGCAACCGCCAACATCAATCCGGCAGCGATTCACCAGCTTTACGCCAGCTGGCAGAGCGCGTCAGCCGATGCGCAGCAACAGCAGCTGAACGAGCTTCGTCAGATCATGCAGTCGTTTCCAATGATTCCGGCCTTGAAAGCCGTCATCGCCCGCTACAGCCGGCAAGCGGAATGGTCTGTTGTCCGGCCGCCTCTCGAGGAACTGGCGGGCGATGCATACAGTAAGCTGATTTCTGTTCTCGAGAAGCGCGGCTTCGGCATGCCGGGACTGACCGACTGAACCGAACCCGTCCGTGTATAGCGAAATGCGGCTGATGCGAAATTCGATGGCAGCTTTCTGCTAGTCGCCGCCACCGCCGAGGCAGCGATTCTCGATACGCTGTTCGCGTTGCAACGGATCGTTGATCACCCGATAGAATTCGTCGATGTATCGAAGTGACGCATCACCGTATTTGCCTGCCAATGCCTCCGGCACCAATGCGTCCTCAATCTCTTTGCGACGCGAATTGAAAAGCGCGACAGTAGCATCCAGCTGATCCAGGTGCATGCAACGGCCGCGATATACGCGTTGCCTGACCGACTTGATGCCAAGCCCCTCTGCCGGAAGCGAGTACTTGGTATTGATTATTCCCGCCTGATCGAAATCGTACGGAATCACCAGCCAACCATTGTTGGAACCCGGCGGCGTAACGAGCTTTCCGTTGTGGCAACAGCTGTCGTCTCCCGGACCCTTCAGCGTCGACCAGTCCGTATTTGCGACGAGATACTGGAACAGGGCGAATAAACTGGCATGTTGCGGTTCCAGCTGATCCGGGTTGATAATGCTGATGTCCTTTTTTTGCATGCCGAGCCTGTCGGTAAGTTCGTCTTCCGACTCGATGAAGTAGGCCTTGGCAACCATGTCTGATTTCTTGCCCTCCGAATCGCGGTATGTCGCGTTGATCAACCTCACGCGAAACGACTGGTCGGTCAGCACATTGAACGCGCGGTAAATCGAATATTCCTGCACCAGGTATCGCTCGAACGAGCTACCGGACCGGCACAGCGTACCGATCTTCAATTTCTTCTGGCCTTCGAAAAGGGTCCCTTTCCTTTGCTGATTTTTGAAATTCGCAGACAGCGGCGGGAACTTGCAATATTCGAGACGGGACTTGCCGCGCGTGGTCATCGTCATGTCGACCGTGACGGCAGCTCCGGTCTCGTCCGTGTAGTGCACTTTAGCCTCGACTACGGGCCGATCGTCCGCTTTGCGGATTATGGTGTTTAACGGAAATTCGAACGTGAGATCGAGTGTCTCGTTATCGGCGAAAAGGGGCAGGCCTTCTGCAGCGCAGAGGCAGGGAAGTAACAGTAGCAGGGCTAATTTTTTTGCTTGCATCGGTCAGGAAATCCATCCCTTGGACGTAGCAAAGCGCGAATACCATACGAGCAGCACACCTATGACGATCACCATCGCCGGCATTACGGCACTGCCGGGCCCATATACTTCGACGCTGTTCGCGATAAAAAACGAGTGGTACATCTGCACGATTACGCCGACCAGAGACAGTATGAGCACGGGCGTTGCCCAGGCCTTGCGAAGCAGCAGCAACAGGCAGCCAAGCGCTCCGCCGTTAACTGCAATGGCAAAGGCGGCGGTTACCCAGGCCGGCGCATTTTCATACAACATACGCTCTGCGTCCGGCAATGCCTGGATGGCCTCCTCGGATGTCATTACATGGTCGATGTAAGCACCGACACCCAAAAGGTTCCAGACGAGGGAAAGTCCCGCGATTATCCAGAACGATCGTGGTACCGCGGAGTGCGTTTGATCAGGCATCGGAGTCCCCTTTGTATTGTTCTATGATCGGGATCTTCGCGAACATGATCCGCCTGCACGCAGTCGATTTCAAGGCCGGCGAATGTCTAAAAGGTCTGTTTTCCGGCCATTTTTGCACATTCCCTGTGTCTGAAGCAGCCGGTCAGGTGATCGTTTACCATGCCGGTCGCCTGCATGTGTGCGTACATGATGGTGCTGCCGACGAACTTGAATCCGCGCTGCTTCAGGTCCTTGGAGAGGGCGTCTGACTCATTCGACGTTGCGGGCATTTCCGACTGACTGCGAAAGCGGTTCTGCTTTGGCTTGCCGTCAACGAACTGCCAGATGTAATTGCAGAAGCCGTCGAACTCCTGCTGTACTTCCAGAAAGCAGCTGGCGTTTATGACTGCTGCATTGACCTTTAGCTTGTTGCGCACGATGCCGGGATCCAGCAGGATTTTGTCGATTCGCTTCTGCGTAAACCGCGCTACCTTTTCGGCATCGAAGTCGGCGAAATTTTTTCGATAACCCTCGCGCTTGTTCAATATCGTCGACCAGCTCAATCCGGCCTGCGCACCTTCCAGAATCAGGAACTCGAATTGAACCTTGTCGTCCCAAACCGGGACACCCCATTCCTTGTCATGGTATTCGATGTATTGAAGACTGGTCTCTCCGGCCCAGTCGCAGCGCCTGATTTTCTTTGCCATTTCCTGATACCTGCGAATGCTGGTTTAGCCGAAAGATTAGCAGCAAGCGGAAATTTTGCCATGCACCATTTCGCCGGCTTTCGCTTGTTAATGGGTCGCCTGCATTGCAGGCGACCACGATGCCCGAAAATATTTTGTAGGAGCCTGCACCGCAGGCGACTTCCTTTGAACCAAAAAAAAGCCCCAATTCGCCCGCCTCCCTTAAGCAATACGTTCCGGGTTGGTGCGAATTGATCTTTAGCGCGCCATAAAAAAAGCCCGCTATCGCTAGCGGGCTTTTTGCTCAGGCCGGTATCAGGGTCTTAGATCGAACCGCCGCACTTGCCTTCGCCGCACTTGCCCTCAGCGCCTTTGTCTTCTTTGTCTCCGCCGCAGCTGCCCTCGGCATCCTTGTCGCCGCCGCAGGCACCTTCAGCGTCCTTATCGCCGCCACAGCTACCTTCTGCGTCTTTGTCGCCGCCGCAGCTGCCTTCGGCCTTCTCGCCCTTGTCGCCACCGCAGGCGCCTTCGGCTTTCTCGCCCTTGTCGCCACCACAATTGCCTTCGCCTGCACCGAGCATGTAGCCGGCGCTCAGCGAGGTCATTGCAAACGGGCTTGCACCGGTATCAGCGCTTGCAACGCCGGTAAAGGCGAACGAGCCTGCGAGTGCTGCACCAACAGCGATTGCAACGGGTTTTGCTACTTTGATATCAGACATGTATTTCTCCTACCTCTGGTCAAGATGCCCGAGCCGGGCATGGGTTATTGCCCGTCCCCCGGGCTTTAATTCAACGGTGCGTTATCAGGTTTTCCATTGCACCGAGTCGACAACTCGTTTTTCGATTACTTCCAGCGGCTCATCGCGCTCGCCTATGATCGCGATGCTTCCATTCCCAACCGGCAAAATAACGCCTCTGATGCCCTCGCCTTCCAGCGGAACAGCCGCGTCGATCATCTCGTCCGGAAGCAGCAGCACGGTTACCGGGCCACTCTCACCCTGGATTACCAAATGCGGAACGGTGTGGCCGTTGATAACACAACTTCTTGCGTAGCTGATTAGCCCTGCATTTGAATCCATCCTTGCGCGCTCCCCGATTACGGATTCAAGTCGCTCAGCCGATATGGCTTCGGTCGTAACGCGCAACGCACCAGGCTCGTGGTCCAGGTGCGCAACGATTTCCTCCGACAGCGAAGGATAAACAGCGTCGTTCGCAAGAAAGCGCACGGCCAGGACGGACACGACGGCGATACTTGCTGCCAGGCCCAGCCATACGGGCGCAGCAACTCTGCGCAACGGCAAGGAAACGACATTCGACAATCCATCGATATCGGCCAACTCTGGCATTGCCAGTTCCGGAATATCGATATTCAGTGCACGTGAAATGAGTTGGTCCAGCGACTGCATGCTGCGACGATACGCATCGCAAGCCGAGCATTGCGCGGCATGCTCGGCCGCGCCGGCGGACAGTCCCGACGGGGTAGCTGCGATCAATTCCCTGTATTCGTCACACTGCATGCTAATCTCGATTTCGTAACTCTTCGCTTTCGAACACGTCTTTAAGCTTGTTGCGTGCACGGTGCAGCCGTGTAAGCACAGCGCCCTGGCGGATATCCATCAGGTCCGCAATCTCCTCGGTGCTGTAGCCCATCAGGACCTGCAGCACCAGTGGTTCGCGATAGTCATCGTCCAGCCTGAAAATAGCCTTCCGAACCTCGTCCAGTTGGGCGTCGTCCGTTTCGGCAAGCATCGCCGACTGTGAAGCCGTCAAATTGTCGATGTCGACGGTTTCAAGTCGTTTGCGTTCGAAGTACCTCGCATTTTCCCGCCGCACGATGGTCAAAAGCCATTGCTTGGCGGCGGAATCGTCGCGAAGTGCATCCAGCGACTTCCATGCCCGCAACATCGCCTCCTGTACCACGTCCTCGGCTATCGCCGGGTCGCGACTTAACCAGGTCGCGAATCGGTACATATCGGCATGCATGACCGCGACAACCCGGTCGAAGCGCTTCCGCCGCCCTGCTTGCGCACTAGCTGTCTTCATTCGAGATGACCTGACCCCCCGGGGAATTATTACCCGCCGTAGCGATTTTTGTGATTCAGGCGTGGAAACCCTACCGAAAACTATGGAAAATCCAAGTGTTATGACACGCTGACACCCCTATGAGCCACTTCACCCGGTCAAGGTTCCCCGAATCCCGCTTGCGCCGCACGCGACGCAGTGCCGCCATTCGCGGCCTTGTCGCCGAAACCGGGCTCTGCGCCAACGACCTTATCTATCCCGTATTCGTGCTGGACGGCAAGGGCCGCGCCGAAGCGGTGCCTTCGATGCCGGGAATCGAGCGGCACAGTATCGACGGCATTCTTGCCCAAGCGAGCGAGGCCGCCCGGCTGGGTGTGCAGGCTCTGGCCCTTTTTCCTGTCATCGATGCTGCGCACAAATCGGAAAACGGCGCCGAATGCGCGAATCCGAAGGGCCTGGTTCAACGCTGTGTCCAGGCACTCAAGAATGAATATCCGGAGCTTGCGGTCATCACCGATGTCGCGCTCGATCCCTACACGACGCACGGCCAGGACGGCATCATCGATTCAAGCGGCTACGTGCTGAATGACGAAACGGTGGCAATGCTGGTGCGGCAGGCCGTCTCGCACGCAGAAGCAGGGGCGGACATCGTCGCGCCTTCGGACATGATGGACGGAAGAATCGGCGCAATACGCAAGGCGCTCGAGAATGGCAATCATCGCAACACACTGATCCTCTCATACGCGGCGAAGTATGCGTCCTGCTTTTACGGGCCGTTTCGCGACGCCGTCGGTTCCGCCGCGAATCTCGGCAAGAGCGACAAGCGCAATTACCAGATGGATCCTGCCAACAGCGACGAAGCGCTGCGCGAAGTCGGCATGGACATCGATGAGGGCGCTGATATCGTCATGGTGAAGCCGGCGCTGCCCTATCTCGACGTCATTCGCCGCGTTCGAGAGGAATTCCAGGTGCCTACCTTCGCTTACCAGGTCAGCGGCGAGTACGCCATGATCAAGGCTGCCGCGGCCAATGGCTGGCTCGATGAAAGATCGGCCGTGCTCGAATCGCTGCTGGCCATTCGGCGCGCCGGTGCCTGCGCCATTCTCAGCTATTTTTCATTGCAGGCGGCCCGATGGCTGGCAGACAGTGGCGAGCGTAATTGATCGATACGGAGTCATGGGATACCCGGTTTCGCACAGCCGGTCGCCGGTCATTCATCGCCTGTTCGCGCTTCAGACGGGCCAGAATATTCAGTACGAATTGTTGCAGGTTACGCCGCAGAACCTGGAGAGTGCGATCGCGCAGTTTCAGCGGACCGGCGGCAAAGGCCTGAACATCACCGTCCCGCACAAGACCGAGGTGTTGCGTCTTGCGGATCAACTGACCGAGCGGGCGGAGGTTGCCGGTGCGGCCAATACATTGATTTTCCAGAATGGTTCTATCATCGGCGATAACACGGACGGCATTGGTCTGCTGCGCGACCTGCTCGGCAATCTCGGCCTGCAGCTTGCCGGCTGCAACATTTTGATTCTCGGTGCCGGCGGAGCGACACGCGGCATCATCGCTCCCCTGCTCGAGACCGGCCCCGAGTCCATTACGATCGCCAACCGGACACTGGAAAAGGCGCAGGACCTGGCGGAAAGATTCGGCGATTCCGCAAACGTCACGGCCTGCCGCTTCAATGACATGCCACCGTCGACTCACTTCTCCCTGATCATCAACGCAACCTCTGCCGGGTTTAAGGGAGAAACGCCTCCGTACCCTGCGGCCGCAATAAGTGACGGCTGCTTTTGCTACGACCTGTCATACGGACTGACGGCAACGCCGTTCAGCCGCTGGGCGGCAAAGCACGGCGCCGCCAGGTCGGTAATGGGATGGGGAATGCTGGTAGAGCAGGCCGCCGAATCTTTTTACCTGTGGCGCGGCGTTCGTCCGAATACATCCGCCGTATTGAAGCAGATTTCGGTCACCGCATCGTAACCAGCTCTTCTGCGCTGGTCGGGTGAATCGCAACCGTGTCGTCAAAGTCTTTCTTGGTTGCGCCCATTTTTATCGCGACCGCAAAACCCTGCAGCATTTCATCGACACCATCGCCGATCAGGTGACATCCGACAATGCGTTCATCGGCGCCGCTGGTTACAAGCTTCATCGACGTCTGCACCTTATGTTCCCCGAGTGCGTATAGCATCGGATTAAACTTCGACGTGTAAATCTTCACGTCATAGCCGAATTCCCGCCGCGCCTCGGCTTCGGTAAGACCAATAGTACCGATGGGTGGGTGCGAGAAAATGACGGTCGGAATATTGCGATAGTCGAGATGACGGTCCTGCATGTTGCCGTAAAGCCGGTCGGCAAGACGCCGCCCGGCAGCGATCGCAACCGGTGTAAGCGCGACGCGGCCGGTCACGTCACCCAGCGCATACACGTTGGGAACATTGGTAGCCTGGTAGTCGTCGACCGGAACAAAGCCGAAACTGTCCGTGGTTACGCCGGCTGCGGCCAGGTTAAGCTCAGCCGTGTTCGGTGCCCGGCCAACCGCCCAGACGATTGCATCGTATTCGCCGAACCGTCGGCCATCGGCCGAATGAAGCGACAAACCGCCGGAAGACTTGCTGACTGAACCGGGTACGACGCCCGTCTCAATGAGGATTCCATCCTGGCGCATCGCCTTGTGCAGTTCGTCCTGCAGCATTGCATCGAAACTCCGCAGCACGCCGTCCTTCCGGACCAGCACGGTGGTTTCCGATCCAAGGGCGTTGAATACACCGGCAAGCTCGACCGAAACGTAACCGCTACCGACCAGCGCAACGCGATGCGGCCGCTCCCGCAAGCGGAAAAAGCCGTCCGAGGTGATGCCGAGTTCTGCACCCGGGATGTCGGGAACGATCGGAAAGCCGCCGGTCGCCACAACGATGTTTGTCGCCGAAAATTCCCTGCCGTCGACCTCCACGGTTACGCCATCGACGAGGCGTGCACGACCCTCGATATGCTTTACCTTTCGTTTCGCCAGGTTGCTGCTGTAGATCCCGTTGAGGCGACTGATGTACGCATCCCGTCGCGACTTCAGTTCACTCCAGCTGTGTCCGTTCATGGCAACATCGAAGCCGAAGGTCTCGGCATGGCGAATCAACTGGGCATGATGCGCGCTGTACCACATGATCTTCTTCGGCACGCAGCCGACATTGACGCAGGTGCCGCCAAGCGGAGCAAACTCGACAATCGCCGCGCGAGCGCCGTACTCCGCAGCCCGTTGTGCATGCGCCAGCCCACCGCTGCCACCGCCGATAACAATGAGATCAAACCTGTCTGTCACGCTGCTTTTCCCTTATTTTGCGCCGCGGAGCCGACCACTCCGCACGCGGCCTGTGTGATAACATCCGACCAATTATGGATACCTTGTGATTTATGACGAACCCCTTGCTGGACACTTTCTCACTTCCCCGATTCGGTGAAATCGAGGCAAGACATGTCCTTCCGGCGCTCAAGCAGCTTATCGCAGACCACCGACAAAAACTCGACGCACTGCTCGCTGATCCCGCCGCCTGCAACTTCGAGTCACTGGTCATTCCGCTGGAATCGATGAGCCACGAACTCAGCCGGGTATGGTCCCCTGTTTCCCATCTTCAGGCAGTTCTGGGCGATCCCGAATGGCGCGAAGCCTACAATGCCGCTCTGCCGCTGATGACCGAACACGGCACGGAAATATCACAGAACCAGCGGCTCCAGCAGGCCTACCAGCGAATCGCCGATTCGCTGCCGGATACCGCTCCGGCCGCAAGGAAAATGCTTCTCGAGCAGGAACTTCGCGATTTCCGGCTGGCCGGTGTCGCTTTGCCGGACAAGGACAAGGCGCGATACCGTGAACTGGTGCAGGAGCTGGCGGCCGTGCAGGCGAGGTTCGAGCATAACGTTCAGGACGCAGCGGATGATTGGCACTTCAGTACCGATGACGAAGCCCTGCTGTCCGGTCTGCCGGCCAAGACACTTGAGCAGGCTCGCAGCGAAGCACAGGAGCGCGGCGCGAAAGGCTGGTGGCTGCGGCTCGATGCCCCGACCTATATCGATGTCATTACTCACGCCGACAATCGCGAACTTCGGCAGACCTTTTACAAAGCATGGGCAACGCGCGCTTCGGATTTCGGAAAATCCGAGTGGGACAACAGCAACAACATCCGGCGGATTCTGCAGCTACGTGACGAGATTGCGAAACTGATCGGTTTTTCCAACTATGCCGAATACTCACTTGCTACGAAAATGGCGACACGCACCAGTGAAGTGGTCGAGTTCCTGCAGCAGCTCGCGTCGCGAACACGAGCGGCCGCCAGCGCCGAACTGGAGCGTATCCGGTCCATGGCTGCGCACCCGGTCGAGGCCTGGGATACGCCTTATTACCTTGAGCAGCTGAAGCAACGACAGTACGCCATTTCGGAAGAAGCGCTACGCCAGTATTTTCCGGTTGCGAAAGTCAAGGAGGGATTGTTCGACCTTGCCAGTCGCCTGTATGGAGTAACTCTGCGCAGCAACTCGCAAGTCAAAGTCTGGCATGAATCCGTCCGATACTACGACGTAGCCGACGAAAGCGGGGAAATCATCGGTGGCTTCTATACCGACCTGTTTGCCCGCAGCGGCAAGCGCGGCGGTGCCTGGATCGACGAATGCATCGTCAGGAAGAACATGGGCGGAGAGAACGTGCTTCCGATCGGTTACCTCGTTTGCAATTTTGCGCGGCCCGACGAAAAAGGCGTGTCGCTTCTGACGCACAATGACGTTCTGACGATGTTCCACGAATTCGGCCACATGTTGCATCACTTGTTGACCAAAGTTGACTATCCCAGCCTTGCCGGCATCAACGGCGTTCCCTGGGATGCCGTGGAACTGCCGAGCCAGTTCATGGAAAATTTCGCCTGGTACTACGATGTTCTGGTCAAAGCGTCGCAACACCATCAAACCGGCGAGGTATTACCGCAGGAAATGTTTCAGAAGCTGGATAGCAGCCGGCACTTCGGTGCGGCGCTGGCTATGCTTCGGCAAATCGAATTTGCGCTTTTCGATTTTCGACTGCACACGGAGTATTCGGAACAGATGGATGTGATGCAGATACTTAACGAAGTGCGCGACGAAGTGGCACTGATCAGGCACCCCGATTACAACCGGATGCCGCATGCCTTTTCACACATCTTTGCCGGTGGATACGCGGCCGGTTACTACAGCTACAAGTGGGCCGAGGTACTTGCGGCGGATGCGTTTTCCGCTTTCGAGGAATCGGGAATCTTCGACAAACCGACCGCGAAGCGTTTTCGCAGCGAGATTCTCGAGATCGGCGGCAGCCGAGATTTCATGGAAGCCTACGTTGCCTTCCGTGGTCGCGAACCGACGATCGATGCGTTGCTGCGCCACAGCGGAATAGGCAAAGCCGCTTGAAGCTGGCTACCTGGAATGTCAATTCGCTGAAGGTGCGCCTTCCGCATGTCGTGGAGTGGATGGGAAGTGCGTCTCCCGACGTACTGGTCATGCAGGAAATCAAGCAGGTTACCGAGGCCTTTCCTGCGGATGCGTTTGCCGAACTCGGTTATCACAGTATCGCCAGCGGGCAAAAAACCTATAACGGTGTCGCTGTGGCCGCACGCAGCCCGGTGACCGATTCGGTGACCGACATGCCCGGCTTCGAGGACCCGCAGCGGCGGGTACTCGCAGTAACGGTCGGTGATCTCCGTGTGGTCAATTTATACGTACCGAACGGCAGCAGTGTCGGTTCCGAGAAATACGAGTACAAGCTCGCCTGGTTGTCGGCGCTGCACGATTACCTGCAAGACGAACTAAAAACCCACAAGAACCTTGTCGTGCTCGGCGACTTCAATATTGCTCCGGACGACCGCGACGTGTACGACCCGGTCAAGTGGGGCGACGATATTCTTTGCAGCCCGGCGGAACGCGCCGCACTCCGTAAACTGATCGAATTGGGCCTCACGGACGTCTACCGGCAGTTCGAGCAACCGCAGGCGGCGTTCAGCTGGTGGGATTACCGCGCAGCCGGATTTCGACGTAACGCGGGACTGCGAATCGACCTGATCCTGGCAAGCAAAGCGATGAGCGGAGCCTGTCTGGCCAGCTATATCGACAGGGAGCCGCGTACCTGGGACCGGCCCTCGGATCACGCGCCTGTGCTGGCCGAATTTTCTGTTTGATGCCGGAATGCCGCTACGGCACCGGTACCGACGCCGTTTGAACATATTGTCGGATGCGCAAATGCCCAGCGGGCCGGAGTCCGTGTATGATTTCGACCCGTGACCCAGGATTTTCGTCCGGGGCACAGCTCAGGAAAAACGATGATCGGTTTCGGCAATACGCAGGACAGCGCCCCATCGGGGGGCGGATCATCGCTGAACAACGATAAGAACAAGAAGAAGATAATGTCACAGGACCGTCGCAACGATTACGACGTTACCAATACGGTACAGGTGAGCAAGCCGCAGGCTGTTCGCGATGCGGTCAATCAATTGTTTACCGATCAGTTCCAGGGCGCCTCGTTCGACAAGCTGTGGCTGGCCTTCTACGACTTCGAGCGATTGTTTACGGGAAAATACCCGGGATACAACGCTTGCGATACCACTTATCACGACCTGCAACACACTCTCGACATGACGCTGGCACTGGCGCGCCTGATCGTTGGCTACGAAAAGAGCGTCGATCCCTCCGAGCGCCTCGGCGCAAAACGCGCACAGATGGCCATCGTAACGTCGCTGTTTCACGATTCCGGTTACATTCGCCACCGGGAACGCGATCGCGATTTCAGGAACGGTGCCGAGTTCACGCTGTATCACGTATCGCGAAGCGCGGACTTCCTCAGGCGGTATCTGCCGGAACTCGGCATGGGCAGCGAGGCCCCGGTCAGCAGCATGATCGTTCACTTCACGGGCTATGAGCTGGATCTCGATAAGATCGAGCTCGACGACCCGCGTGATGCCATCTGCGGACACTTGCTGGGCACTGCCGATCTTATTGCCCAGATGGCAGATCGATGTTATCTCGAAAAATGCCGTGACCGCCTGTACAAGGAATTCGTGCTCGGCGGAATCGCCGTGGAAAGAGCGACGCTCGACGAGTACATGGTTCGTTATGAGTCCGGCATCGACCTGTTGAAGAAAACTCCGCTTTTCTATCAGCAGGTCACGCGCGACCGCCTGCAGAAGAAATTCAATCGCGCCTATCGGTACATCGAAGTCCTGTACAACGGACAGAATCCCTACGTCGATGCAATCCGAAACAATATCCAGCACCTTGTCAGGGTTCTGAAGTCGGGAGACTGGCGGCTTCTTCGGCGCAGCCCGCCGTACTACGTTGGCGACACGAACGCCGTGCAGAATATCGAAGCTATGGTTAAGTCGCTGCTCGAGAAGATCCCGGCCAGGCATGCGATAGCGTCAGGGTTGGTCTCTGCCTGAATGATTGGGTCGCCTGCAATGCAGGCTCCTACAGATTCTTTCCGGGACCTCGGTCGCCTGCTATGCAGGCTCCTACAGATTCTTTCCGGGACCTCGGTCGCCTGCAATGCAGGCTCCTACAGATTCTTTCCGGGACCTCGGTCGCCTGCAATGCAGGCTCCTACAGATTCTTTCCGGGACCTCGGTCGCCTGCGGTGCAGGCTCCTACAGATTCTTCCCGGGACCTCGGTCGCCTGCAGTGCAGGCTCCTACAGATTCTTTCCGGGACCTCGGTCGCCTGCAATGCAGGCTCCTACAGATTCTTTCCGGGACCTCGGTCGCCTGCAATGCAGGCTCCTACAGATTCTTTCCGGGACCTCGGTCGCCTGCGGTGCAGGCTCCTACAGACCTGCTTTCGCTTTTGTAGGAGCCTGCACCGCAGGCGACCCGATGTCAGATCCACTTCTTCATTTTGAAGAGCATTATCAGCCCGATTCCCAGGAATATCATCACGACGACAGATACCGTGAACCCGTACGGCGATGCGGTACCGGGAAGCCCTGCGACGTTCATGCCAAGCAACCCGGTTACGAAAGTCAGCGGCAGAAAAATGGCCGCGACAACCGATAACAGGTAAATACGCTGATTCTGTTCCTGCGCAACGCGGTTCAACATCTCCTCCTGAATGACCAGCGCGTGCTCTCGCGCAAGGTCCAGGTCTTCGACGTAGCGCGTCAGCCGATCCGCTTCTTCCCGCAGCTGCAGGGCATCCTCATTGCTAAGAAAGCCTCCTGGCAGCCTGTAAACGCGGTCCAGCGCGTCGCGCTGGGGTGCCAGAAACCGGCGAACGGATGCGACTTGGCGGCGAAGGTCCGCCAGGTCCTGGCGCAGCAGGATGACGTCGTCGGATCCGGTACGGGAATCCAGATCGTCCATCTCGTCTCCGATATCGTCGACGACCGTGCCGATGCGATCCGTAGTTGTCTCGATGGCCTCAACGACGAAGCCACCGGACGATCTGGGACCTTCGCCTTTCAGCAAGGCACGCCCTATGTCGTCAACCGAAAGAACGCGGCGACGGCGGGAGGTGATAATACGGTCCTTGCTGACCCACATACGAACGGCCACCATATCTTCTGGATCGGCGCCCGGATGCAGGTTTACGGCACGAATGACGAGGACCAGTCCGTTGTCCGTCGACAGAAATCGCGGACGTGTCTCGCCGGCGAGAAGAATATCGAGAGCAGCGATGTCCGCGCCACCCTCTTCAACCAGCCAATCCCGCGATCGATCCAGTGTGAGATTTATGTCAACCCACAGAATTCCGTCATCAGGCTGCCAGGCCGCCAGCTCAGCGGCTGACAGCGTACGGGCACCGCCTTTTCCGTCAAAAACGCATGCGAACTCAACCGGTAAGGTTTCGCCGGACATATCCTGTAATCTCCGTCAAGGCACTTCGCTGCCGCTTTGATTGTCTATACACTTCGCCACCCCCGCAAGGAGTTGCTCAAGCTTTATCATGCGCGCCGCACCAAGGATTCTCGCGAGCGTCGCCGGTCTAAGTCTATTCGCTGCAATGGATTCTCCGGCGGCTGTCACTTTCGCCGGTCTGCCGGAGCCACTGGAGAAAAATGCCAGGGCGCTGATGCCGCTCGCATCCGCGCCATGCAATTCTGCGCGATTCAGAATTGAAAAGCTGTTTCGCGACAGCGATGCCAAACTCGCGGATGCGCTGGAAGCGCTTGGCTACTATAAATTCGAGTCGACGAAAGCGTTGTCGTTTGACGATCCTGCCTGCTGGTCGGCAAGTTTCGATGTGCAGCTCGGCGAACCGGTACGGCTTCGCAAAGTAGATGTACTAATAAGCGGCGATGCGGACGACGATGCCTGGATTTCGCAACAGAGCTGGATAAGCAAACCGGTGGTGGGCGAAGTGCTCGATCACGGCGAGTACGAGAAGTTCAAGAAGATCATGCTGAGTGCCGTGCGGTCTCGCGGCTATTTCGAGGCAGAGCTGAAGAAAAGCACAGTGACTGTCGCAGAATCACTGGACTTCGCAGATATCGACCTCGAAGTCGAATCCGGGCCACGCTATCGCTTTGGCAGTATCGAATACAGCGATAACATCCTGCGGCCTGGTTTACTTGCGAATTATGCGACCTTCAAACCAGGCGATCCTTACGATGCATCGGCTATTTCGAAGTTGCATGAGTCACTCAGCGGCAGCGGTTATTTTGGGGCAGTGTCGATCCAGGCGGACCCCGCCAAAGACGGCAGCCACGAGGTTCCGGTCATCGTCAATCTTTCGCCGGGCTTGCGTAAGGTCTACACGTTCGGCCTTGGTTTCGCGACCGACATCGGTGTACAGGGAAGACTCGGTTACACCAATCGCCGCCTGAATGACAAGGGCCATCAGTTCGACAGCCGCTTGTATCTTTCTTCCGTCGATTCGCAGCTGTCCGGCACCTATCGCTGGCCGCGAGGCAACCCCGAGGACGAGTGGGTCGATGTGTTTGGCGGATACCAGCAAAAAACCACCGACACCAGTAACACGGACAAGGTGACGTTGGGCATACGCGTATCGCGGAACCGTTCGCCGCACTGGCTCGAAACTCCTTACATAAATTTTGCCGGGGAGAATTACGAGGTCGGTGACCAGGTCGACAAGTCGCGACTGATTACGCCGGGCATTGTTTGGGAATCGACCGTCGGCCGCGAGATCAGTCGCATCCGTTCAGGTCACCGAATCAGCCTGGACATTCGCGGATCGCTGGACGAGATCGGTTCGGATACCAGCTTCCTGCAAGTCACCGGGTCAACCAAGTGGGCCATTCCTTTGGGTCAGTCCAATCGACTGCTGACGCGAGCCGACCTCGGCTTCACTGCCAAAAAGGACTTCGAAGAGCTTCCGGCGTCGGTCAGGTACTTTGCCGGCGGTGACAACTCCGTGCGCGGGTACGGTTTCGAAACGTTGGGCCCGACCAACGACGAAGGCGCCGTAGTCGGCGGAAGTTATCTCGCAACGTTCAGTGTCGAGTTCGACCACCTGATCGGAAAAAAGTGGTCGATCGCCGCGTTCATGGACACCGGCAATGCCTTTGACGATTTCGACGTCGACTTCAAAACCAGCGTCGGCCTCGGCCTCCGCTGGTATTCCCCGCTGGGACCCATCCGACTCGACGTTGCCCATCCCCTGGATGATCCGAGCCGTGACTATCGTTTGCATATTACGCTGGGGCCGGATCTTTGAGACACGCGCTGAAAATCAGTTTGCGCCGTATCGGCGTAACGCTGGCCGGCCTGTTGTTGCTGGTCATTGTTCTCGCGGTATTTGTCCTCGGCACGGAGCCAGGCACCCGCTGGGCATTGCGGCAAGCGATTCGTGTTGTGCCAGGCGAGTTGGTCGTCGATGAATTCAGCGGTACGTTTCTCGGCGGATTGCGTGTTTCCGAACTTGGCTACTCCATTGACGATGTGCGTCTCACCGCAAGCGAGTTGCGCATACGTCTCGACTGGTTTCGATCGTCGCTCGACCGGGTTCACCTGGCAGTTTTCTCGGCGGATGAGTTGCGCTACCGGAATCTCGCCCCCGTCGACGCGGCGCCGAAACCGTTGCAGATCGCCATGCCGCCACTGCCGATCCGGATAGGTATATCGGATCTCGATGTGCGTGCACTCCACATTGGCGACACGATAATCACCGCTTTGCTTGCCAGCGATGCGAGACTGCGCGGCAGCCGCATCAACGCCGAAACGGCTTCGGCGGAAATAGCCGGCATCGCGATCAACACAAGTCGTCTGGATACGCGGCTGGAAGGCGCTGTGCCGATCAGCGTGGACGTGAGCTGGCGCCAGGATGCGGGACCCTGGTCGGGTATGGGGAATCTCAGCGGCTCATTGGCGACCCTCGATTTCACACACGAGGTGTCGGGGCCCTGGCCGGCGACCGCGAAGGGCAAAGTCATCCTGCTGAATCGCATCGATCCGGAGTTCGACGCAGTCGTGCGGTTCGAGCAGTGGCACTTTTCGTCGCTCGGTATTCGCGATGGCGAGGTAAATATCAGCGGTACGACGAAAGCCTACCGCGCCACGTTTGATGCCGGCATCGATGTGGAAGTCGGCAATGACAAAACTCTGTCGGCACAGGTCGCGGGCGAAGCTTCCGGTGACCTGCGCGAGCTCGATTCCCTCAGCGTAACAGCAAGCGGCCCGGCAGGTCGGCTCGACGTTAACGGCAAGCTCGGCTGGAACCCGGTGTTCTCCACCGACATCGAAGTTCGCGCACAAGAGTTCGATCCGTCGCAATTTTCCGGTCTGGCTGCCGGCAGTCTCGATTCCGTTTTTCGACTGCAGTTAAAAAGTATCGAAGAGTTTCTTGTTCAGATCGAATCGCTGGAGGGCAACTACAACAAAGAGCGAGCGCGGGCGCGTGGAACGCTGTCGCGCAGCGCGGATAACTGGCGTTGCGCGGACTGCAATCTGTCACTCGGCGCGAATCGGTTGCTGGTCGACGGCGAACTCATATCCGGGCGCCTTGCCGCCCGTCTCGACATCGATGCTCCCGATCTGTCCCTGTTGTGGTCGGAACTTGCCGGTGCCTTGGCGGCCGACGCCCAGATTCGCGGCAACCTCGCATTGCCTGCGGTGTCGGGTCACATATCGGGACGGAATATCGAATGGGCCGGCTGGGCAGTGGCATCGGTCGATCTGGCGAGCCGGTCTTCAACACTGGAATACGTCGATCTCGACGTTGGTATCGAGGGGCTCGGTCGTAATGGCACAGTCCTGGGTGGCGGTAGCGCCCGGTTGACCGGCCAGATCGACGCGGTGGAAGCGGCGATGCGCTGGGATTTTCGCCAGGTCAGCCTGTCCCTGGATGCCCGACTTGCCGTCGAAGACGGCACCCTGGCTGCCGACTTGCGCTCTGCAAACCTGTCTGAACCCTTTGCCGGAACCTGGCGGCTCTCCGAGCCCATGCAGTTTTCGATCAGCCCTGGAGCGATGCGGGCAACGACGCACGCCTGGGAAAACGGCGACGCCCGCCTGAACCTTTGGTCGTTCAGCATCGCCGACGGAGAACTGCTGACAGAAGCCACGTTGGTAGCCATGCCGCTCGCCACCCTGAATTCGGCGCTGCCGGAGAACATACGCCTGGCGGGATTCGCTGACGCCGAGCTTCGATTTGGCCGTAGCGCGGACGGATCCCGTAGCGGCAGCGTGCGCTGGAGCCAGCGGGAAACCATTGCGCATATCACACCGCCTCGCGAGCAAGCCATTGCCGTGGCAATCCCGGTGGCGACAGCGGAAGTTCGGCTGGCGGGCGCTGGCGCCGAGGGACGCGCCATTCTGGAGATAGAGCCCGGCGTCAAAGGCTCCCTGGACCTCGCCCTCGAAGGCTTTGGAAGCGATTCCGGCTTGTCCGCAAGGCTGCGGTTCGGCGGAACCGAGTGGGGCTGGATATCGGCACTTTTCCCGGAGATAGATAACTTTAAAGGCAATATCAACGCAGATGTGAGCGCGGGCGGCAAGCTGTCAGCACCGGAGCTGCGCGGCGAGCTGCGCTGGCAGGAAGGTTCGATCGCCGTGCCGGCATTGAATATCCCGATCACCGGCATCGACCTGACAGTTGCCGGATCGTCGGCGGGCAGCGCGACCATTGCCGGCTCGGCGATCGCTGGCACCGGCAAACTCGTTGTGGATGGCCGATTCGACGACCTCACCCTGAGCAGCCGTTCCTTTACAGTCAGCCTCAGCGGACAACAGGCCACGGTACTGAACTGGCCTGATTACCGGCTGGTGGCCTCGCCGGACCTGGTCGTCACCGGCGGCGAAGCAGGAATAAAAGCCAGCGGCAGGATAAGCGTCGACAGCGCAGAAGTATCGGTCAGCAAGCTGCCCGAGGGCGCCGTGTCACCGTCCGAAGATGTGACGGTGGTCGGCAGGGACGAAATTGAACGCAACGTTATTCCGGTTAGCGGAAACGTCGAGCTGTTACTCAGCGAGAACGTGCATATCAGCGCTTTCGGTCTTGATACCAAAGTCGAAGGAAAGCTTCGCTTTGACCTGCAGGACAACCGTGAACCGCGAGCCGAAGGCAAACTCGAGCTCGTGGACGGCGTGTTTTCCGCGTACGGCCAGCGACTGACCATTGAAGAAGGAACCATGACATTCACGGGCCCGCTCGACGACCCTGTGATTTACGTACGCGCCATAAGGGAAATCGAGGACCTCAGCGGCACAATCAAAGCCGGTATCGAACTTCGTGGCCGGGCGCAAAATCTGACATCGTCTGTGTTCGCAACTCCGTCGATGTCCGAAGCGGACGCTCTTGCCTACCTGATCCTCGGCCGCCCGCTGGAAGATGCGACGGCCGCGGATGGCAGCATGTTGTCCGGAACGGCCTTCGCCCTCGGCCTCCGGCAGGCGACGGCCATCACCAATCAGATCGGCCAGACCCTCGGCCTCGACCAGCTTGCGATCGCGGGCAGCAACCAAAGCACGACGTCACTGGTCGCAGGAAAACAAATCAGCTCGAGACTTTATGTACGGTACGCCTACGGCGTTTTTTCGCAGATCGGCAATCTGCTGCTGCGATACAAGCTTTCCAAGCGGCTGACAATCGAGGCTGGTACCGGTGAATCGCAGTCGATGGACCTGCTGTACCTGGTCGAGAAGCCCTGAGTTCGTTCGCCCGTACAGCGGACGTCCTGCTCACCCGATAGCCTGGCGAATAAAATCGAAGCGATCGTTACCGAAGAACATCTGCTTTCCAAGAAAGAATGTCGGTGCACCAAACACACCGCGCGAAACCGCTTCTTCTGTGTTGGATTTGAGTTGCTCCTTAACGGCTTGCGAAGCTGTTGCCCGCATACTGGCTTGCGCACCCAGACCGGAATCCCCGGCAAGTTTCTGCAGAAATTCGGTGTCTTCCAGATTCGCCTGATCTACCCACATCGCATCGAAGAGACGTCGGTGCACTGCCGCGAAACATCCTTCCTTTTGCGCCACAATCGCAAGTCGCAGCGCATTCAGCGTGTTCTGCGGAAAGTGCGGGTTCATTGTCAGCGACAGCTGATAACGTTCAGCCCACCTGGCGATGTCGTCATGCAGATACTTGCGTTTCGCCTCGATCGTACCGGGCGGCCGGTTTCCAGTAGCTTGCATTACAGCGCCAAGGAACATCGGCCGATAAACGATGTCCGCACCCGCCAGCTGTGCCAACTGACTGTCGGCGAGATACGAATATACGCTCACGTAGTCGTAGAAGAATTCCAGCGTCTTGTTCATCGAATTGCGCCACTCACATTTTTTTCATCGGCACGAACGCCGGGCGCCGCTCGATGTTTCTTATCCAGCTGCGTATCGCAGGATAGTTCGAAAGATCGAACCCGCCCTCGTCCGCCACATGGGTGTAGGCGAACAGCGCGATGTCGGCAATGCTGAAAGCCTCGCCGGCAAAATAAGCGTAATTCAGCAGATGCTTCTCCATCACATCCAGCGCTTTGTAACCTCCCTTCCTTTTCGCCGCGAGATCCGCCTGCCGATCGGCTGGGTTGCCGAGGTAGCGAATGATAAAGCGCGAGGTGGCTATATTGGGTTCGTGACTGTATTGCTCGAAGAACATCCACTGAAGAATCTGCGCCCGGCCAAATCGATCCTCGCCTGCCAATTTGCTGTCATCCGCCAGGTAACAAAGGATGGCGTTCGATTCGGCAAGATAACGACCGTCTGGCAACGCCAGCAGCGGGATCTTGCCGTTCGCATTCATGGCAAGAAACTGCGGCGTATGCGTATCGCCCGCAAGAATATCTACCTCCTGCCAGTCGTAGCGGATATCCAGCTCCGAGCACAGCAATTGAATCTTGTAGCAATTGCCGGAGCGCGAATCACCGTACACTTTTAGCTTTTCAGTCATCGTTTGAAATCCTGTTTCTCAGCGCAAAGATCTCCTGTCGTTGCAGCCTTCGCCTGGAGTAAAAGGCGGCAACGGCGGCCGCGAACAGCGCGTAAATGAAGTCCGCCGTACTCAGAACCTCGGCGTACCAGGTCTGCCAGGTCCACACCGTGAGCCCGCGAAGCACCTGCAATGCGGTCGCGTCGAGAACCACGGCCGTTGTTGTCAACGACACAAGAAAGTTGCCGCTGACAGCAGCCAGGACCGCAACCGATGCCGCAAGGGAGGGAAATCGCCAGTCGATACCGTGGCCCGCCCGGCGAACGGCCAGTCCGATCATCGGACCTTGCAGCAGGGAAAAGGCATGAAAAAAATGCCCGGTCAGATCCGACAGCCACAACCAGAGCATGTTCATCAGCGCCGCGATACCGACAGCAGCGAGCAGTGCCCGGCCGGGCGCCTGGGCGTTGAGAAGTGCGGCTGCATCGATCGCCGGCGCGGGCGTCGTTTGCGAGTGTTTTCGTCTGAGTCTGAGCATCCGGGCGTCTTCGATCTGCTTTTATGCCTGTGAATGAAGAATATCAGGGACAGGAAGTCGGCGGATTTGTCTCCACAGCCTGCTGCCGTGTTTTCAGACCGCGCGATTCCGGCGAATCCATGTCGTCCGGGGCGAGCTGCTATCAGCCTGCATGTTTCGCCGCCGGATCGGACTGTGACGCAACCAGCATTGCTGCAGCGAGGTCCTCCAGCGCCGTGCCGGTGGACTTGAACAGCGTGATCGTGGAATCCGACGTACGGCCCGCTTTTTCACCGCGCACGAGCTCCGCGAGCTCCGCCTTGATGCCGCTCTCACTGAAGCGACCCTCGTCAATGGCCTGCAGAATTTCGCCCGCCTCGGACAATGTGCCGGCGCGTGTATCCACATACACATCTGCGCGTGCGACGGCTGCGGAATCGGCCTCACGCATTTTCGGCGTGAAAGCGCCGACCAGGTCCAGATGCTGGCCCGCTTGCAACCACTCACCGTGAATCAGCGGATCCGTTGCGAGCGTCGCGCAACTGATGATATCGGCATCATGCACTGCGCTCTCGAGATCCTCGGCGACCGAGACGTCGAAGCGCATGCCCTGCATTTCTTCGGCCAGAGATTGCGCCGCTTCGATGCGCCGGCCCCAGATACGAACGCTTGAAATCGACCGGGCTGTCGCATGAGCGCCAATGAGGTGCGGCGCCAGTTTTCCCGTGCCGACCATAAGCAGTGTGTTGGCGTCCTTTCGCGACAGGTAGCGCGAGGCAAGCGCCGACGCGCAGGCAGTTCGCCGCAGGGTCAGCTCGCCTCCATCCATCATCGCTCTGAAAGTCCCGGTTCTTGCATCCAGCAACAGGTAACTTGCATGCACAGCCGCCAGTCCGCGCAATCCGTTGTCGGGAAACACGGTGACGATTTTTACGCCGAGCGAATCGCCACTGGTCCATGCAGGCATCAGGAGCAGCGTTCCGCTGGCCGCGCCGGGAACGTCGATCGCATGATGCGATCGAAGCGGAACGATTGCACTGACACTGAATGCTTCTTCGAGCGCATCGATCAATTGATCGTAAGGCAAGGAGCGCGCGACATCGTCAGCACTGAAAACCCGTATCATTTACGTCTCACATTTGGCGTTGGTCGCCGGCACTCAAACGACTGAAAACGATATCGGTGCCGGCCGCGCGTCAGGCGCTATAATCGCAACAGACCGGTTCGCGCACAACAACAAGGAGAATGTCGATGGTCATGCTCTCTGCGGGAGTCCTGCTCTGGGCCCTTGTGCACTTCATTCCGGGTCGTGGCAGAAGCCTCCGGCAGAAGATCGTCTCAACCATCGGGGAAAAACCGTACAAGGGAATATTCTCTCTCTGCCTCGTGGCCGCCCTGGGTCTCATTGTCTTCGGCTGGCGCAGTGCGGTACCGCAGACGGTGTATCTGCCTCCGTCCTGGGGCGGCGCGGCGGCGATCGTGCTGATGCCTCTCGCGATCTACCTTTTTGGCGCATCGAACGCGCGCACCCGTGTCAAGAGGCTGATTCGCCATCCGCAGCTGACTGGCATTGTCACCTGGTCATGCGCACACCTGCTGGCGAACGGTGACAGTCGCTCGCTGCTGCTTTTCGGCGGCATGGGATTATGGGCCTTGCTCGAAATCGTGATCATCAATCGTCGTGATCGTGACTGGATTCCACCGCAGGCCCCTCCGTTGCTGGCGGAGATCAGGCTAATTGCGATTAGTCTGGTCGTATTTCTCGCCCTGTTGTTCTTACACCCGTACTTTGCCGGCGTTGCCGCATTGCGCAACTGATTCGCGTGACGCTTCGCCGCAAACTCGGCCTACCCGCCGTGCTCGCCGTCGTCATGGGCGACATGATCGGCTCCGGCATTTTCTTTACGCCCGGCGAACTGGCCGCTGTGGCCACCGCCGAGTGGCAGGTATATTTTTTCTGGGCGCTGTGCGGGCTCATTACCTTCTGCGGCGCGATCACACTGGCCGAGCTGTCGGCATTGCTGCCGCGTGCCGGCGTCAGTTATCACGCACTGACGGAAGCGTACGGGCCGTTTGCCGGATTCATGCAGGCATGGATGATGGTTTTGGTCAGCGGCCCGGGTGCCATAGCCGGCGTCGCCATTCTCTTCGGTGAACTGGCCAACCAGGTATTCGGTGGCGAATCGGGTAGCGGGCAGCTCGTTTGGGCGGCCTCGGCAATACTGTTCTTCGCGCTGATCAATCTTCGCGGCGCGGAATGGGGCGGCAGCACCCAGGTGCTTCTGACCGGCGCCAAAGTGATAGGACTCCTGGCTCTGGTGATCGGCGGCATACTGCTGGCCGACCCGGCGCCGCGGGATCCTGCTGGCATCGCGCCCAACGAGCAGGGGGTGCTCGGATTCATACGCTTTATCGGCCTTGGCATTGCGATCGTCCTGTTCACCTACGATGGCTGGATCGATGCATCCAATGTTGCCGGTGAGGTGCGAAATCCGAATCGCAACTTTCCGATTGCCATGGGTGTTGGTGTTGCCAGTATTACGGCCCTGTACCTGCTGGTGAACTACGCATTCTTGCGCGTCGTGACGCTTGCCGAAATGCAGGCCGAGCCGGCGCTGGTTGCAAGCCGCGTTGCCGAAGCGGCATTCGGCCCGACAGGCGGCAACGCGTTGAACTTGCTGATGTGGATATCGATCTTCGGCGCGCTCGGCGGACTGGTCATGACACTGCCGCGCCTGTTCTATGCGGCCGCATCCGAATACCGCGATCGAGCTGCGGGCAGCGCCGCGGCGCCGTTTTTTCGTGCGCTGTCGTGGTTGACGCCGGGCACCGCCGTGCCGGCAGGTGCCATCCTGTTCGGCGCCGGCACAGCCATCATCGCATTGCTGTTTTTCGGCTCATTCTCGAGAATCGTTACCTTTTTCGTGGTGCCGTTTCAGTTTATGAATATCATGATGGTCGCTTCGATTTTTCGCCTGCGAAAACGTTATACAAGCCCGCAATCGTTCCGCCTGCCAGGTTATCCGTATGTTCCGGCCCTGTTCATTTTTGTCATGGCGCTGTTCCTGCTGGCCGCGCTTATCTACAACCCGCTGGACAGCCTGATCGGAGTATCGCTTACGCTGGCCGGCGTTCCGGTTTATCTGCATCTGCGCAGACGCAGCGTCCAATGAATACTTTTGCAGAACTCTTCCCTTCACGGAAATCGATTATTGGCGTCGTGCACCTGCCGCCGTTGCCGGGGTTCGACGGGCATCCCGGAATGGCGGCAGTCGTCGCACACGCGCTCGCAGATCTTCACGTACTCGAAACACAACGCGTGGACGGCATATTGCTGGAGAACGAGCATGACCGGCCACACCAGGTTTACGCGTCTGCTCCCGTCATTGCAGCGATGAAAGAAGTCACGCGCAGCGTCGTCGAAGCTGCATCGGATATTGTCGTCGGCTGTGAGATCCTGCTGAACGACCCCCGGGCGTCTCTCGAAGTTGCCGCTGAGGCCGGCGCGCGATTCATTCGCACAGACTATTTCGTTGACCGGATGTCGCGGCCGGAATACGGCGAGTTTGCGATCGACCCTGAGACCTTGATCGCTTATCGCGACAGCTTCGCGCGCGGCGTACTGGTGTTCGCTGATATCCAGGTAAAGTACGCGACGATGCTGGAGAGGCGGTCGATTGCCGAATCGGCACAACTCGCGGCTAGCCACAAAGCGGATGCGGTCGTCGTCACAGGCGATGCGACCGGCGACGCGCCGCGTTGCGCTCATCTGCAGGAAGCCGCGGCCGGCATTGCGGCAGGCAGCCGCTCGATTCCGGTGCTTATAGGCAGCGGCCTGGCGCTGGCGAACACCGCCGACCTGCTGGGCAACTGCGAAGGCGCGATTGTCGGTACTTCATTAATGGAGAACGGAAAAATCAACAAACGGTTGACAGCCAGACTGATGCATGAAGTTCGCAGGGTGTCGTCATCGTGAAGGTAGTATGCGTCGGCGACTGCGGTATCGACCACTACCTTCCGTCCGGGCGCCTGCTCGGTGGTGGCATTACCGCCAATTTTGCGCGACACGCGGCGAACGAGTTTGCGCCGAATGACGAGGTTCACGTCGTATCCGCGATCGGCGACGAACCCGATGCCGCAGGCATCGTCCGTCGCACGCTGAAACATGAGCGAATTCGCTGTCACATTGTCAAAATCGCTGGCGCAACGCCCGTACAGTTCATCCGCATTGCAGCAGACGGGGAAAAGGAGTTTGTGCGCTACGACGAGGGAGTGCTCGCGAACTTCAGAATCGATGAGGAATCTGCGACTGTCCTCAGGTCCGCTGACCTTCTCGTAACGACGATGTTCGAACAGGTGCGCGGGCTTTTCGCTTCGGTAATGTCGGTCCCGGCGGGCGGGCAGGTCGCCGTAGATTTCGCCGACTTTGCGCAGCACCCGGACTTTGCCCATCTCGAATCGTTCCTGGATCGGATCGACATCGCGTTCTTCGGCTTGTCGTCCAACGACCGGAAGCTGATCGACCAGCTCTCGAAGATTGCCGAGCGATGGCACAAATTATTTGTCGTAACACTGGGAGCAAACGGAAGCCGTGCTTTTTTTGGTCACGATGTCTTTCGACAAAAAGCTATCCCGGTTAACAAGGTCGTGGATACGACCGGTGCCGGTGATGCATTTGCCGCCGCGTTTCTCGCAAGTTTCGTAAAAAGCGGTGACGTAGCCGCGAGCCTGCAGCGCGGCGCAGTACTTTCTGCCAGTGTGATCGGGCACATCGGCGCCAGCCCCGATTGATCGGCCTGCATCCCTTTTCATGTACTATGCGACTTCGCGTTAACAAGCTCACGCCGAAGGACTCCGCATGCAATCCATCGTCAATGGCCTGAACTCCGTTATCTGGAGTCCGGCGCTCATCGTTCTCTGCCTGGGAGCCGGCTTGTTCTTTTCGATTCTTACTCGCTTTGCGCAAGTAAGGCATTTCGGCGAAATGTTGCGGCTGTTGTTCGCCGGCAAGGCATCGAAAAAGGGCATATCTACCTTTCAGGCACTCGCGGTGTCGCTGTCCGGCCGCGTCGGCACTGGCAACATCGCCGGTGTCGCAGCGGCTATCGGATTCGGCGGACCGGGCGCCGTATTCTGGATGTGGACCGTGGCTTTTCTGGGCGCATCGACGGCCTACGTCGAGTCGACGCTGGGCCAGATATACAAGGAAGAAGACGAAGGCCAGTACCGTGGCGGCCCGGCGTACTATCTCGAGAAAGCGCTCGGGCAAAAATGGTATGCGTGGCTTTTTGCCGTCGCCACGATTATCTCTACCGGTCTGCTGCTGCCCGGCGTGCAGGCGAACAGCATCAGCAACGCGGTCGAGCTCGCGCTCGGCAGCGGCCAGATGGTCGATACCGGTCTTGGTGAGTTCAGTTTCACCAAAATCGTTGCTGCACTTTTTGTCGTCACTATTCTGGGCATCATTATTTTCGGCGGTGTCCGGCGCATCGCACATTTCACACAGGTCGTCGTGCCTTTCATGGCCATCGGTTACATCCTTACAGCGTGCATTATCATTATCATCGATATCGACAGGTTACCCGGGATCATCTGGTTGATACTCGACGATGCATTTACGCCCATGGCCGGAGTGGGCGCGGCCATCGGCTGGGGTGTCAAACGCGGTATCTATTCCAATGAAGCCGGCCAGGGAACCGGTCCGCATGCGGCGGCTGCGGCAGAAGTTGCGCATCCCGCGCAACAGGGTCTCGTGCAGGCCTTTTCCGTTTACATCGATACTCTGTTCGTGTGCTCGGCAACAGCCTTCATGATCCTGATCACCGGTGCTTACAACGTGCACGGAGAGGTCGGCTACCTGATCCAGAACCTGCCAGCAGATGTCGATCCCAACAGCCCGGCATTTACCCAGCTCGCGGTCGATACCGTCTTCACCGGTGTTGGCAAACCGTTTGTCGCCGTCGCACTGTTCTTCTTCGCGTTTACGACGCTGCTGGCTTATTACTACATAGCCGAGACCAACGTTGCCTATATACGGCGCAGTTTCAAAGTCCCGGGCATGATGGTCGTTTTGAAGATCGGCCTGATGGCTTCGGTGCTGTATGGCGCGTTGAAGACCGCAAGCCTTGCCTGGGGTCTGGGTGATATCGGCGTAGGCCTGATGGCCTGGCTGAATATCGTCGGCATCCTGATCATCTTCTTCATGTGGAGGCCGGCGATGAAAGCGCTGAGAGATTACGAAGCGCAGAAGACAGCCGGCGTAACCGATTACACTTTCGATCCCGAAGCACTGGGTATTCCGAATGCCGATTTCTGGGTGCGGCGTAAGGCGAAGCGCGAATCGGGCAAGACATGAAACCGTGGATTTTCGGCCTGACGTTGATTCTGGCTACGAACGTCGCGATTTCCAGCGACTATGTATTCCGCAACGACGAGCGGCCCACTTACAATAACATCATCACCGTCGAGCAATTGCAGGCTGACGAGCACGCATCAAGGATTGTGCTGATCGACGTCCGCCTGGCCGAAGATTTTTCGGCGGACCCGATTCTGATTCCTGGTGCGGTGTACCGGGACCCGGAAGACATAGAGCAGTGGGCGGACCAATTGCCGGTCGATGCGAAGATCGTCGTCTACTGCGTCAAAGGGAAATGGGTCAGCCAGAAGGTGGCCAGCTATCTGCATGACCAGGGGATGGATGTGCAAAGCCTTGAGGGCGGCATCGAGGCGTGGAAGCAAACGCAGGACTAAAAGCGAAAAGGGCCGGCCAACTTTCGTTGGCCGGCCCCGATTTTTTGGAGTTACCAGCGATTCCTGCCGCCGCCGTCACGATCACGGCCACCGCCCCCGCCACCACCGCCGCCATAACCACCGCGGCCACCGCCACCGCCGCCGCCCGGGCGTTTCGCCTGCGGCCGGGCTTCGTTGACTTGCATCGGTCTGCCGTCGAAGTCTTTGCCGTTGAGACCTTCGATTGCGGCATTCGCTTCGGCATCACTGCCCATTTCGACGAAGCCGAAACCCTTGCTGCGACCGGTGTCCCGGTCGGTGATTACCTTGGCCGAATCGACAGTGCCAAACGCGCCGAACTTGTCGACGAGACCCTGATCGGTTGCTGAGTATGGCAAATTGCCTACGTATAGTTTCCTGCCCACGATACCTCCTTATTGGTTCAGTTCCGCTTGCGAGAGGATCGGGTCAAATGGCCGTAGACTCAGTAGAGCGGTTGGACGCGGCATTGTATCGCGAATTGGCTCTCGGCTAACCATAAATTGGGACCGTGTTGACTGCTGTTGCCCGAAAACCGTGTGGGACAGTCTAAATGCGGTCTGAGTGGGGTTTTTCACTCTTTCGAGCGAAAAGCTTCCAGCCTGCGCCGCTGCCTGCCGTCACTGTCGAAATTTGTCGGGGCCAGCCAAAGCTCGAAGGAACGCCGGAGCGCAGGCCATTCCTTGTCGATTATCGCGAACCAGGCAGTGTCGCGGTTGGCGCCTTTTACGATCAGATGTTGACGAAAAACGCCCTCGGCCTTGAAACCGAATCTAAGGGCAGCCCGTTTAGAGGGTTCATTCTCATTGTTGCACTTCCACTCGAAGCGGCGGTAGCCGAGCTCATCAAAGATGTATTGAGCAAACAGGAAGAACGCTTCGGTCGCGGCCAGTCTGCGAGAAACCAGCGGTCCCCAGTAGATGTTTCCAATCTCGATGACGCCGTTGGCATTGTCAATCCGCATCAGCGTCTGCCGGCCGCCGACTTTGCCACTTGCCTTGTCGATCACCGCGAAGAAAAGCGGGTCCTCGCTGCATTCGACCCTGGTAACCCATTCGAGGAAACTGTTGAGATCTTCCGGCGGGTATTCGTACAGCCAGGCAAAACGACTGGCGGCATCGGGCGTTGCCGAGGCATCGTAGAGTCCGTCACCGTGCCTGGCACGCTGCAGCGGCTCCAGCCGAACGTACCGGCCCTCCATGGCCTTGCGCTCAGGCCTCGGGCGCGGTTGCCAGTTTTCGAGTTCCTGCGACATCGACATGCTCCGTTTATCCCGTGCTTTTCATGAGCGCAGGCAGCCGTTCGCTGCCTAATCGGACAGGATGATACTGAACTTGTCGAAGATCGGTCTGTAGCCGATGTTTCTGTAAAGGCGATTGGCGGAAGGATCGGATGCTTCGGTGAATAGCAGGCAGAACTTGTGGCCTGCATCGAGCATCAAGCGGCTGACCGATGCAACGGTGGCCGAAGCATAGCCTTTGCGGCGAAGTTCCGGCGCGGTGAATACGCCGGAGATGCGAATGCTGTTCGGGGTTACGCCGGATACCGCGACGATCGAACGTGGCGCACCGTCATCCCATATGTACAGCGAATCGGATTCGATCCTGCGCTCGAAGAAGGCGACTACGTCGACCGATGTGCCAATCTCGCGTGCAAATTGCCTGGCCCATTTCCGCACCAGCTCAAGATCCGACGAGGACGCCAGCCGTAGCGCGCCTGGCACAGCCCTCAAGGGGGATCGAACCCGCTCGAGAACGTACCACCGCCAGTGAATACGGGAAACAGATGGCGTGGCGGTTTGCTGCGCCCAATGCTCGGCAAAGGAATCCACCTCCGTTGCCTTGCCGGTTACCGCCGGAAGGTTTGCGTACGCTGTCGCCATGTCTGCCGCCAGGAGCGGCACGGCTTCCGCCGGCATATCCGACAGGATTAACGGATCCGGTGGAGCATAGACTGCACAACCGACGATCTGCCCTTCGTTTTCGACACTTGCCAGATAGCTGGGTGTGTCGAAAGGATGTTCGTCCTGGATAAGCAGGCGCACGACGGACAGCATCGTGCTGTTGCTCAATTCATCTTTTAGCAGCCACTCCCGGGTTTGCTCGAGGAATCCCTGCGCGTCGTCAAAGCGGCAAATCCGCATCAAGGGGTACCTGGGCCTTCGGACCACTGCGGACTATGCTGGTTTGCTGTCTGATTCAATGATCTGCATCTATTCGGTCGTGTAAATCAGGTCTTGTCATCGATGACTGCGCCACGCGCCAGTTTCGCAACGCTGTTGATACTGCTGTTGTATGCTGCAGCCGTTTCGAAAACCCGGCTGACGCAAAGAACACGGCCATTCAGGGAAAGCAGCTTGAATCGGTGGCCGCCGCTTTTTCCCGGTTCCCTGACGTAGTTGTCCGGGTTCGAGGAATTGACCCTGACGGAGTCGATCCCCTTCATGCAGCCCAGTTTCGATTTGTATCCGTCGCTTGAGAGAACGACGTCACCATTCCCGGCCATCAACCGAAAACGGTATTCGCCGGACTTGTCCTTATAAAACTCGAATCGGCCTGGCATTTCGTTACCGCTGAATTCCCGTAAACTGACGAACATGTTAGCGGCGGTCTATTTGATAATCTAGGCCCAAATGCGGAATTGTCCCGTCGCTGGCGCGACGTATGCCGCGGTTCAGGATCCGTCGTCGCTCAATCAATCGCTACGATATGCGGTTGAC
>Ga0224505_10000404_pt1 | contig 29933 bp, 16 predicted proteins | sample SF_Jan12_sed_USG_FD_169102 | JGI IMG/M metagenome (GOLD analysis project Ga0224505, IMG submission 169102) | Sediment microbial communities from San Francisco Bay, California, United States - SF_Jan12_sed_USGS_4_1 | ecosystem: Environmental > Aquatic > Marine > Sediment | place: USA: California... | reverse complement strand
AATTGACTGAAGAAATGAAGACTTTTGTCCAGTCCAATCCCACCCATCACCACTACCATTATACCGACGTGCCATTTCAACGATTGCAGTATCAATGGAAGTCGTTTGGCACATCAGCCGATGATGTAGTTGCTCTTCTGACTCAAGCGATACGGGTCTTACAAGGAACGCGCGAATCAGGCGAGAACCCACATGCCCTCACTCCTCGGCAGGCTCTCCTGCTCATCGCACATTGCATCGGCGACGTGCATCAACCGCTCCATGTCGGATCGGCCTATCTCGATCAGGACGACGCGTTCATCGATCCGTCGATGAGAGAAGATATCCGGGCAGGTGCCGTCGAAGCCACGTCTGGTGGCAATCGGCTGCTGATCGATGGGGGGCGCAGTCTTCATGCGTATTGGGACTCCACCGTGGTTCGATATGCCATGAGGCGAGCCACCACTGATTCAGTCGCATCGTATATTAATACCCTCATCGCAAAGTATCCGATCCATGAGGAAATGAATGGGGATCCGATGACCTGGCCTCTGCGATGGGCGGAAGATTCGTTACAACTCGCGAAACAGGTCCATGCGGGACTCACCGTCCAGAAGCGGAGGCGGGTCACTAACTCAAAATATGGTGACCAATGGGTCTGGTCAGTCACTTTGCCGAGTAAGTATGACCAGCACGCGTCGACCGCCGCTGAGCAAGCCCTCGTTCGAGCGGGTAACAGATTGGCGCGATTACTCCGGGCTATCTGGCCGGAGTCATAGAAGAACGGAGAGTTTTCATAGAAAGGAAGTGACGCAAATGAAGACGCAAGGACGATCGTTTTCGCGGCGTGCCCTTTTGAAAACGATTGGTGTAGGAGGATCAGCCTGGGCTCTGGCCCAAGTCTCTTCGGCTAACGGTGATGACGTGAAGGAGGTCCAATGGCCAAGACAGACCAGAAGGACACGTGTATTAGTCGTCCTAAAAGGGCTCCGGGACAGGATATTTTCTAGTAATGCTCTCATTTTCTCTGACCTATCAACTGGTCACGACTTCCATGTAGCCGACCAGCGAGGTTGGTGGAACGGAGATTACCCGACAGTGATGGCAAAATCGAGACGAGAGTTGTGAGAACCATTTACATCTCATGAAAAGAGGAAATTCCATGAGACCACATCAACTCACACGACGACGCTTATTCCAAATCGCCGCTGCGATCATGGGGGGATACGTACTCCAAGGGTGTACAGCATCGTCTCTCCTTCCCACCACGCGAACTGATGGTAAGAAGCGCGCCGAAGAAATTTGTCAACGCGGGGAAGGATCTCAAGCTCAATCGTCTGAAGAGGAGAAGGAGAAGTTTGATATAGACGAAACAGGACTCTGCCTTTCCGGAGGGGGATATCGTGCCATGTTGTTTCATGTCGGTTCTCTGTGGCGGTTATACGAGAGCGGTCTTCTTGCGGAGTGCACACGGATTACCAGTGTATCTGGTGGCTCAATTACGGCCGCTGTCTTAGGTCTCACCTGGAACAAGCTGAATGTGACTAACCCCGACGTTCCTCGATTTGTCGAGCATGTGGTAGCTCCAATTCGCGGATTAGCAGAAGAAACCATCGATCGCCCGTCTGTGCTGAAAGGGCTATTCCTTCCTGGGAGTGTCAGCGGGTATCTTGAAGATTATTACAATAAATACCTGTTTAGAGGGGCGACCCTGCAGAATCTCCCGGATAGCCCGCGGTTTTTTATTCTCGCTACCAATGTACAAAGTGGGGCTCTCTTTAGATTTTCAAAGCTTTATATCTCAGACTACCGCGTTGGCGTCATCCCTGATCCCATGTTGCCGATCGCAAAAGCGGTAGCTGCGTCAGCTTCGTTTCCTCCCGTGCTCTCTCCCACTATGCTTTATTTCAATGAAAAAGACGTACACGCGTGTAAATGGTCTGGCGAGGATCTACATCGTCCACCATATACCACAGAGGTTGAACTCACTGATGGAGGGGTCTACGACAATATGGGTTTGGAACCGCTCAAACGTTTCAAAAGAATCCTCGTGAGCGATGGCGGAGGGAAAACGCAAGCTGAGGAAGATCCAGACAATAACTGGGCTGGTCATGCTTATCGAGTGCTGGACCTCATCGACGATCAGAATCGGAGCCGCCGAAAAATACAGATTATCGAGGAAGCTAAAGCTAAGGAGCGGACCGTGGCCTATTGGAGTACACGAACTAAACTTGCCGAATACAACACTTCGCACCAAGCTATGTTGCCTCAACAATTGCGAGATCAGCTGGCGAGTGTTCACACGCGTCTGAAGGAAACACCGAAAGCAATACAAGAGGGATTGATTAACTGGGGCTATTTGGCCTGTGACGTTAACCTGAGACGGTTCATCGATCAAAACTTACCACAACCTGGCTCGTTGCCATATAGCTAGTGAAGTGGCCAGAGGGAGTTTAATGATAGAAGCCAAGATGGTTGGGAAACGGAAACCGAAGCGGGTGAATCGTGCAGAGTATGTCGAAGGAAGCGCGGCGTCAAGACCTTTGTAGCTTGACTATGCCGCATTCCTTAATCGCTAAATCAGAATGAAGGACAAAGCCATGCATTCTTCTCGTTACTGTACTCTCGTAATAGTAATAATTGCGGTTACAGGGTCCTTTTTCGATCACGGCATAGCAAGAGCCGCTTCTGAGACGCAGAATCTCCTTGCACTAGATAACCAGGGAATCTATGAGAAATCCATGGCAGCACTCACCTTGGTTTTCGTGCTCGCGGTCTTACTCGAACATGCGTTTTCCACACTCTTCAATTGGCGTGTTTTTCTCACCTACTTCAGCCGAACAGGGGTGAAGACCATCATCATGGTCGTGGCCTCGTGGCTGGTCGTCCGTGAATTCGGTGTCGACATTGTCGCCGAACTAGTGACTGTCTACAGAACTAACCCTCAACCCTCTGGATGGCTCTCACAGTTCCTTACTGCGTTGATCTTGGCCAGCGGAAGTACGGGCGTGTTCAATCTTATGCGAGCGCTCGGGTACCGAACTGAGAGTAGAGAGACCGAGCACAACGTCAAACCACCTGTCGACCAAGCATGGATCGCAATATATGTGAAGCGAGCAAAATCAGTTGGGGACATTCGAGTAACGATCAAGGAGGTTGGCAGTGCCAGTTCTCATCCCAGTGCGCCATCTCCAATCGCGGGTACGATTAGATCGACGCGCCCCCCATTGCTATCCCTCATCTTTCGAGGATCCAATCGCTTTCCACAGAATGGTGGCTATGTGCTCAAACCCCATGTGATCTATGAGATATCCGTTATAGGCAAGGACGCGGAGGGTGTGAAGCTGGAAGCCTTACAAGAGCAAGCGTATGTCTTCGCACCAAGAGCGGTAGTGGATTTCTCTGCGTCGTTGTGACGCTGGGATGCGAGATGAAGTTCCAAGTACCTGGCCTTATTGGGGGCATGACTCCCTGCTATGGCAGGTTAACGGTCCATCTATTTCACACGGGCCTCGTGTCACCAGGTGACATGAGTCCTCTTTATAGGGGGTGATATGGCAGTGAAGATCAATGGGCAAGACAAGCGGATCGGCTTAGCCTTGTCGGGCGGCGGTTTTCGAGCGGCGGCCTTTCATCTCGGAGTGATGCGCGAATTGGACCGGCTGGGTATCCTCACGAAGCTTGATCTTATCTCATGCGTGAGCGGCGGAAGCATCGCCGGCGGGACACTCGCTGTGAACTGGAGTAATTTGTCAGCCGCGCTCGACAAGCTCGACCAGTATCTGCGTACCAAGTCCATTGCCGTAGCGTCGGTGATCGGCGGCGCGCTCAACCCCTTCGCATCGCGTCTTGACTGTCTTGCCCGCACCTACGATCGTGACCTCTTCGCTGGAGTAACGCTTTCGGCGCTGAAGAACGGGCCTCGCATCTACTTCAATGCGACGAACCTGGCCACCGGCAACCTGTTCTTCTTCGTCGCGGGTGGGGGCAAGCCGGAGGAAATTGGCGAGCACGAGCTTGGCACTGCGCTGGCGCCGAACTTCGCAGTGAGCCGTGCCGTCGCTGCTTCCTCGGCATTCCCGCCGGTATTCCCGCCGCTGCGCCTCGATCCGGAGGAGTATCCGCCAGGAGCCAGCGTGGAGTACGTGACGCTGACTGACGGTGGGGTGTACGACAACATGGGCGTCAACCCACTGCTGCGCAGCGCGCGCAACCCACTCGACTATATGATCGTGAGCGACGGTGGCAAGCCGTTCAGTAACGACGAGCGCCCAACCGAGTCCGGCGCCATCGTGCTCAAGGCGGGCCTCGATATCATGATGGAACAGATCCGCGGCCTCGAGTTCGACCGGATGGAGCATCGCTGGCACGCCAACAAGGGACCGAAGCCTTTGTGGTTCTCGATCGACAGCAAGATCGGTGAGAAACAGCCAGGAGATGCGAGCTTCGCGTCATCAATCAGCACAAATCTCAAGAAGCTGTCCGACGAAGAAATGACCGTGCTGATCCGGCATGGCAGCGCCTTGCTTGCCGCGCGTATCGACCAGTACGCGCCAGAGCTGAAGAACACTCAGGCGTAGCTGGCGGTGTTGTTGGAGTCTGGTAACTCATGAGTATTCCTCCTAGGACATGGGTGCCGCACACCGTCTTTCGCACGCTGTGGGCCTTTGCGATCGATCCCGGTAAGGATTCCCGTATCTGGGGAAAGATGTGTCGTGGTTTGAATGGAACGACTGCCACTCAATGGCGTCAGGTGAGGCTTGGCTGACGTCACTCTCAACCAGGAGGGAGCGTGCGATGAGTTCAGATTTTCTGCGAATCGAGATGGGCAGGGCGTTACACGGAGATTGTCTGTTCGTCGAGTGGGGTGGAGCAAATGGCAAGTATCGCATGCTCATCGACAGCGGGCCGGTCGGGGCATACGAGGCATTGGAAAGCCGCATCGTCACCCTTCCCGCCAATGAGCGCCTCTTCGAGTTGATGGTGTTGTCTCATGTAGATACCGACCACATCGAGGGAATGGTCCGCCTGTTCGCGGAACCGGCGGAGAAGTGGCCATTCAAAGTGAAAGATGTCTGGTTCAACGGGTGGCGCCACATGGAGGAAGAAGATACGCTTGGTGGGCGCCAGGGCGAGTTCTTCAGCGCGCTGCTGCAGCGTCGCCTGCAGCTGGGCGCCTGGAACGGAGCATTCAAAGGGGCGGTCGTCGTGCCCGCGAGCGGACCCCTCCCGACAGTATCCCTGGACGGCGGGATGAAGCTGACGCTCCTGTCGCCGACGCGCACGAAGCTCGACAAAATGCGGGAGGCCTGGCGCAGGGATCTTAAGGCGTCCGGTATCAAACCGGGCGACGTGGATGCCGCGTGGGAAGAGCTGGGATCCCAGAAGAAGTACCTTCCGGATGAGGGATTGCTGGCCAGCAGCACATCAAGCATCGCTGAGATCCTGAAACGTCAGTTCAAGGCCGATCATGCCGCGGCCAATGGGGCGAGCATCGCGTTCCTGGCCGAGCACGCGGCAGGGAGCTGCCTCTTCCTCGCGGATGCGCATCCGGACGCAGTGACCGCCTCGTTGAAACGGCTGCTGGCGGATCGCGGTGCGAAACGCCTCAAGGTGGACGCCGTGAAGGTCGCCCATCATGGGAGCAAGAACAACACGGACCAAGAACTCATAAGCCTGATCGACAGCCCGCGGTATCTCTTCAGCACCAGCGGCGCCCAGTTCAAACATCCGGACGAAGAGGTAATCGCCCGCATCATCGACGGCGCCGGAGGCCGTCCGATAACGCTCTACTTCAACTACCTGAGCGAGTTCAACAGGAAATGGCAGGATCCGATCCTGCAGAAGGAGCATGGATTTTCTGCCGTCTACAACGAGGGCGATGGCCCCCTCGTGATCAATATGGCGTAAAGAGCGAAGGAGACTCCGTATGGGAGAAGACATCGGATCCACGACGATCGAATTCTTTCGTTTCGGCGACGAGCCCGGCTGCCTTCTGAAGGGCAACACCTACATCCGGACCTGCGGCTATCAGAAGCCGGCGGACCAGCTGTCCGTCCGGATCGAACCCAGGGAGTTCCGGCGCAGCCTGAATCGGCTGAGGTACGGACCCACCAGGACGATTGAGCAAGAAAAGACGGCCCGGGAGCTGCTCGGCGCGGAGGCAGCCTGGTTCCTTCCGGAATCGGAAGGATTCGCGAAGAAACGGTCGGAGCTGCATCAGGTGGATATCGTGACTCACGCGTCGGAATTGCGCGCGTATCCGTTCGAGGCGATCTACGCAAGCGCGTTCAGCGATTGCCTGGAGTCATCCGACAAGGGAATCATCCTGACGCGCCGAATCAGATCGGAGTTTTCCTACACGGTGCCGCCATGGCCTGCCGTACCGTCGGTCCTGTTCGTTCATGCGCAGGAGGATCACGACCTGTCGAAGGAATTGATCGAAGCGCATCGCCAGTCATTGTGCAAGGCACTCGAGCCATGGGGAAATCCCGAGGATCTTGAAAAGAAAAACTTGCTCATTGTTCGCGAGATCGGTTCAGTGGAAGAACTCGTGCAGGCCCGCACCCTTGGTAACTTCAGCTACATCCACATCCTTGCGCACGGGGCGAGGGTATCCGAGGCCGATATGGAGGAGCACGAGACGGAATGGGGCCTGCGATTGGGGCGGATCGATTCGGAAGCGGCGGCACCGAGGGCGGTGGCGGGAGCGCTCAAGCTGGTCAATGATCATCCGCTGGTCGTGACGCTCGCGGCCTGCGACAGCGCCAGTGCGGGTCCCGAGCTTGGGAACTCCAGCCTGGTCGAGACGCTGCACCGGAACGGCATCCCGGTCGTCATCGCGTCGCAGTTCCCGCTGACCAAGCCCGGTTCGGTCACGCTGACCAGGGAGTTTTATTCGCGGCTGCTGTCCGGGGAGGACGTGCGGATCGCGCTGCACGCGGCGCGGGTGGCGCTCAGGACGGAGGCCCGGACAGTCGAGGAGCGAAGACATGACTGGTTGAGTCTCGTCGGGTACGTACGCCTGCCCGCGGAGGGATATACCCATTATCTGAAGACATTCGCCCTGCGCGTGCAACTGCATATGCTGGAGGCTGCCCGGAAGGACTCCGAGCCTCTCTTCGCCGCAGCTTCGCCATCGCGGGGTGCGTTCGCTGACGTCGAGCGTCGGCTCGGCGACAGGATCAAGCAACTCCAAAGCAGGAAAGCAGAGCTGGCCGGAGTTCAGAACGGTACGTTGGAGGCGGAGTGCGCTGGACTCTTGGCAAGCGGGTGCAAGAGCTTGGCAGAAGTGCGTTTCGTGCAGGGCAGACACTTCCCTGAGGACCGGGCCCGCCTCAAGGATGACAGCAGGGCGGCTCTTGCGGAGTCACTCAAGTGGTATTCGGATACCTACCGACGGAACTTGACGCGACACTGGCACGGCATCCAGAAACTCGCGCTCGAGGCGGCTTTGGAAGGTCGTATTTCCGATCCCATGGAGCTGATGTTTGTCCGGCGTGTCGCCCAGAATGAGTGCGACGGGAATAAGGACGAATACTGGGCCTGTGGGACGCTGGCCGAAGCGATTCTTCTGGCTGCGCTCACGCCTGAAGGCTTCCATCTCGAGAGTGCGCAAGAGGCGCTGAAGGAACTTTGCGAGCGTTCTGCCCGGGATCCGAAGGACAATGGGTTTGCCGTTAAATCGACGCGCCGCCAACTCGAGCGCTACGTGAACTGGTGGACCAAGAGAAACGGCTACTTTACCGGACGCGGGTCCGACATCGCGGTGCAGGCTCAGCAGCTAGTTGATTGCCTCCCGATTTAGGGCTAGCAAGAGCAGGCGGGGCATTGAAAGACCGAGATAGCTTCTCGGTATGGGATCATTATTTGTTGGCGATCCAGTTCTGAACCGCACGCAGATTCAGCCTGATGTGATTGTATCCGTCTGGGGTCGAGGCGAGGTAAGAAAATGTCGAGGTTGCAAATACGATACGCAGAGACTGATAGTGAATCGATCCAGTACCTTCAGCACAACCGAATCAGCCCTAAACCGGCATGAGATGAGGAGTAATGTAGTGATCTTCATTATCGCGAAGATCGTCAAGAATCACCCTTCAAGGTAGCATCTAAGCACTCAGCATGATGGGAAAATGGCGGCATAATACCAACGAAGTGGCAGACAAGAAGAAGGGGTAATCTGATGATAGAGGTACGGGAGTTCCGAGTCTATATCTCCTCTACCATTGACGACCTCGCCAAGGAGCGGGAGGCGGCGATGGAGATTATCCGAAAGTTTGCAGTCGTGAAAGACAGCTATCGCGCCAGTGAAGAGGGGGTGGTTCCCACATGCACCAAAGATGTTCATAACTGCCACCTGTATGTCGGAATTATTGGGCATCGGTACGGGTGGGTTCCCTATCCAGGCGATGACTATCCCAACGCAAAGTCCATTACGGAACTTGAGTATGATGCATGCAGGGAGGCGGGGCTCCCGCAGATCAAACGCCTGATATTTATCCGCACGAATAGCGACGATAAGTACAGAGATTCGGAGAGTCGTCCGAAAACCAAGGATAGGATTGCGCGCTTCAGGGACCGAGTCAAGCAAGAGCAACAAGCTTTCGAGTTTGATCGCCTGGAGACATTCAAGCTGGCACTGGCCGAGGCAATCCAAGAAAAGCGGTCCGAATTCCACCGAGACTGTCTTCCCGGGGCGGGAATATTCGAGATTCGAAAAGCCTGGCAGAGGCGATTACATCCGGTATGCGTGATAGGTGTACCCGGAACACCCCCTGATCTGGCTATATCTGAGCAGTTGGCTCGAGCCAAGGAACTCCACTTCATGTCCCGCAATATAAGCCCGGATGACGATCATTATTTGGCCAGTCTTGACCAAGCTATTCAAGCTTCACAAATGACTTGTGTTTGCATCACGCAGGTGGCATTGCTGCGTTTGTCGCAGCATCCAACGAAGATTGCTCTGGCCATACGTATGATGCATGTGCGTCAAGGGTGTGCAATCCTGCTGCTCGCAGGTGTGGAGGCATCACAATTGCCGGGCGAATGGGCGAATGCCAAGATTGAAGTCATTGACCCCCAGAGAGTGAGAGCGAATCCGGTCGAGGAAGCAGAGGCGCTCTACGGCAGGCTGCAATCCCATTTTACATTGTCGACGGAGAGCCGGCTGGCGGTCCCATGGACTGTCATAGCGCCAACATCCCATGAAATTGAAGAGCTCTTGCACCCTGCTGACAATTTGTTCCATGACATCGAAGACGAAGATGTTCGAGAGCAAAGACGAAAGCAATTTCGACAACTAGTAGACGCGATCAGAGCCTATGTGGGTGACTGGCCTAATGGTGTTTATGGCGAGCGCAGAAGTGACTGGCATTGTTTTGGAAAAAAGTCCCGTTCCGCGCATGATCTGGTAAGTGATGGCATTGCCCGCATTAATGCTTCGCAGCGTGGGTCCAGGGAGCGCCAAGTGCTGAATGAAGCCATGTTAGTCGCACGGCCCTTTGACCTGGATGAATACATGGAGGACCAGTTCGGCTCTCGTAGAACTTTTGAGGCAATCCGTGATCGTGGAGGTCTGGTGTTAGTCGATGAGTTGGCCCTCCTTCATCCCAACTTGCGTAGTGCAGCGGACGCCATCTTGTCCGCCCCGCAAGTTGCAGTGGTGTCCATAAGCCCATGCGACCCCGCCTATCTTTCTACTAGTCGTCTGTTGGGGGAGGCGTCATTCCTTCGTGTAGGCAATCTGATTGGTCGCTTCAAAAATCACTACGATCCACAGTGTGAGTTGGCCCTCAATAGCGAAGAGCGGGTGCAAAGATGGTTGCGCCAAGCAATCCCCAGGATGATTGCCGAAATCGATGAGAGCGCTGGCCGGCCCACTCAAGTCGGTCGGGTCGAAGAGTTGCTTGGATCTGCGTCATGATCTTCACTTTCTATTCCTACAAGGGGGGCGTAGGACGCTCCATGGCTATGGCCGCGGTGGCAAATACCTTAGCGACGCGTGGCCTAAGCGTCCTAGCGGTCGATTTCGATCTTGAGGCGCCAGGATTGGAACGCTATTTCTTCGATGCCGAAGGAAGCCGCTTTCAGCGTAAACAACCCGGTCTGATTGATCTCATCCGAGCATACAGACGAGCCCTAAGCAATGAAGCCGAATTTGCCAAGGCGGATTTCAAACGTTGGGATCTATACAAACTCACTGCCATCCATACTGCCAGTTCACTTGGAGGCTCCGTCGATCTAATGACGGCTGGAGCACGCGAGCCGGAAGAGCGAATGCACGAGTATGCACTGGCGGTTCGTAGCTTCGATTGGCAGGACTTCTTTTACAACTGGAAAGGCGACCAGTTTTTCGGCTGGTTGCGCCGTCAGTGGACCTCGCTAGATAGTGGATATGATGTGGTGCTGATCGACAGCCGTACCGGCGTCACGGAGATGGGGGGCGTGTGCGCATACCAGCTGGCGGATGTGGCCGTCCTGCTCTGCGCGCCCAACTATCAGAATCTGGATGGTACACGGGCCGTGGTCAGGGACTTTAGATCCAATGCCGTTACAGGCCTTCGCCATGGACGAGAGTTACAGATCCTCGTCGTCCCAGCACGGGTTGAGCAGGACCACCCGCACAAGAACGAGTTCTTGGACACGTTGGAGCGCCAGATACCCCGTTCGGAAGGATTGCCCAAGGCGCTTGCAGACGTCGGTCTGGACTATCGAGCACTGGCCATTCCCTATTTGCCAGAATACGCCGTCGGCGATCGGCTGGTCGGCGGCGAGGCCGCTCCGACGCCACCTAATGAAGCGCTTACCACTCAATTCGAGAGATTGGCAGATGCGCTAACCCTTCTGGAAGATCCAGCCAGTCCAATGGGCCAGCAGCGAGCCGATGCTCTGGCGCGTCTTGGTGGATCAAACGCCACACAGCCAGTGAAACTGGTTGCGGACACGACACAATCTTCCGCCGGCTACGACGTATTTCTCGACTACTCCCGGGAGGATTCAGAAGAAGCTCTCCGCTTGCGCGCTAGCATTGAAGAATCCGGTCGCCGTGTCTTCGTTGATACCAAAATCGGAATGGGAGACAACTGGACCGACGAAATCCGCGTTGCCCTCGAATACACGGATACCCTTTTCTTCTGCTTGGGCCGCCGGCCCCCTAGTGAATGGCGGGTGTCGCTGTTAAGCACTGCACGACGTCTTGGTCGTATCCGTATCATACCCGTACTGCTTGAGGGCGTAGACCGGACCAGCCTCCGATCTCTTGCGCTGGACGATCTGGTCGCCATAAACCTTACAACCTGGCCGGATCCTGAGCGACTCCAGTCTCTGATACGGCAGAGCCTTCAGGCGACTCACCAGGAATGCCGTGTCCAGTCGAATGACACCATGATGCGCCCCTATCCCGGCGCCGCGCCCTATGGTGAAGACGATAGTCGTTTCTTCGCGGGTCGCGAACAAGAGAGTCAAGCCCTGATGGATGCCCTGCTGACTCACGAGATCGTCTTCTTGCAAGGTGCGGCCAAAGTAGGCAAAACCTCGCTGATCAGAGCGGGACTGATACCCCTCTTCCGCAGTAATATTGGTATCGCGGATGGTCTTAACAGCAACAGCGTGGTGTTGCTGGAAGCCGACAAGCCGAACGGGCTTCGGTTGGATGCCATGACTGCCGGGTTGTATGAGGTAAGCAGAAAGGCCCCACTCAGTACTGCCTATCCAAACCTTCTTCTCATAGACGACATTGACAGCTTTCCCAATGGGGCGAAGCCGGAGGCATATGCTCACCGTATTAGTGCCGTTATCCAACTGCTGGACTATGCCGCACCCGGATGCCATATCCTCCTGACCTGGCGCGACACCTTTCCGAGTGAGGAGCGTACGAAGCTTCTACAATCCGTCGCCCAACATCAGCACGCCCATGTTCAGCTTAAACCATTATCCGGCGAGGCTTTGCGCGCGGCGATTGAGGAGCCAGCCAAACGGGCGGGGCACCTCCTTGAACCCGGCCTAACTGAACGGCTGCTGGAGAGCGCAGCAAAATCTCACAATGCAATTTTTCAGATCCAACTTGCCTTGGCTGCTCTCTGGCAGGATCGCCGACGGGGCTGGTTAACCAATAAGAGCCTCGACTCGCTTGGCCATCTCGGGGGTATCTTCATCCGCCATCTGGACAGCAAACTTGCCCTGCTCACCCAAAACGACCGCAGTGCGGCTGTGGTGCTGTTCAAGACGCTCAGCCGTCTCAGCCCAAGCCTACGGCTGATGCCAGAGCCGCAGGCTTGGGCTGCGGTTGCCACCATTCCCAAACTCAATCATGTTGGAGCAGCACGTTTGCGCGATTGGCTGGCGCAGCATGGCCTGATCGATCTCTGGACCGGCGACAGCACCGGCCAGACCCCGGGAGATAAGACATCTCCGCATGTTGCCCTCGTTCGCCCCAATCCCATGCACTACCTGGGTGGGGATGAGAACATTCCTGATGCCGCATTCTTCATGTGGCGCGGCCAGTTTGCGAGCTATGTGCTCCACTGGAACAGCACTATGCGCTCCAATGACGCCCTGCTTTCCGGCAATGCCCTGTCCGAGGCAGAAGCTTGGCTGTCGAGCAAGGAAAAAGAACTGACAGAACCAGAGCGTTCCTTTATCCATACCTCTCTTGCCGAACGTGAACGCCGATTACTGGAAGAAGAAGCGCGTCAGGCAGCCGAGCGCGAAAAGGATCGCCTAGCCCGGCAGACCGCAGAAGAGCTGTTGCGGGTAGAACAGGAAAAGGCTGAAAGCCTGAATCGAGAATTTCTTGTTACTCAAACTCTCGCTAGTCGGATGAGAACGGGGTTAGTTGCCATAGCGATGCTCTTCATGTTGGTGGTAATTTTTGCTTATTTATATATTACGGTAGCTACTCAGCAGCGAGATGTAGCGGAGAATAAAGAACGTTTGGCCAAATCCAAGCATAAGGAGGTCAACAGCCTGCGCCTCACGGCGGAAAGCCTTGCCATGCTGAAAGGAACCAATGTGGGCGAAGATTCGCGTGCCCTGCTGCAATTGCTCGCTGCCCATCGAACGGCTGCAGGCAATGTCGTCAACTCAGGAATACTGGAGGCGCAGGTTTTACTAACAGATACGGTCAAGATCATTCTTGCCGAATCTGCGGTGACAGCGATTGCCTTCAGCCCCGACGGCACACGTCTCGTCTCCGGCAGTCGGGACACGACCCTGCGCCTGTGGGATGTGAAGAGCGGCCAGCCCCTCGGCGCGCCGCTCACTGGACATAAGGGCGTCGTATACAGCGTAGCCTTTAGCCCCGACGGCACACGTCTCGTCTCCGGCAGTGGCGACATGACCCTGCGCCTGTGGGATGCGAAGAGCGGCCAGCCCCTCGGCGCGCCGCTCACTGGACATAAGGGTGTCGTGGGAGGCGTAGCCTTCAGCCCCGACGGCACACGTCTCGTCTCCGGCAGTTGGGACACGACCCTGCGCCTGTGGGATGCGAAGAGCGGCCAGCCCCTCGGCGCGCCGCTCACTGGACATAAGGGTGTCGTGGGAAGCGTGGCCTTTAGCCCCGACGGCACACGTCTCGTCTCCGGCAGTTGGGACACGACCCTGCGCCTGTGGGATGCGAAGAGCGGCCAGCCTCTTGGCGTGCCGCTCACTGGACACAAGGGCGTCGTATACAGCGTGGCCTTTAGCCCCGACGGCACACGTCTCGTCTCCGGCAGTGACGACACGACCCTGCGCCTGTGGGATGCGAAGACCGGCCAACTCACTGGACATAAGGGTGTCGTGGGAAGCGTGGCCTTTAGCCCCGACGGCACACGTCTCGTCTCCGGCAGTGGCGACACGACCCTGCGCCTGTGGGATGCGAAGAGCGGCCAGCCCCTCGGCGCGCCGCTCACTGGACATAAGGGTGTCGTATACAGCGTGGCCTTTAGCCCCGACGGCACGCGTCTCGTCTCCGGCAGTCGGGACACGACCCTGCGCCTGTGGGATGTGAAGAGCGGCCAGCCCCTCGGCGTGCCGCTCACTGGACACAAGGGTGTCGTATACAGCGTGGCCTTTAGCCCCGACGGCACGCGTCTCGTCTCCGGCAGTGGCGACACGACCCTGCGCCTGTGGGATGCGAAGAGCGGCCAGCCCCTCGGCGCGCCGCTCACTGGACATGAGGGTGTCGTATACAGCGTGGCCTTTAGCCCCGACGGCACGCGTCTCGTCTCCGGCAGTCGGGACACGACCCTGCGCCTGTGGGATGCGAAGAGCGGCCAGCCCCTCGGCGCGCCGCTCACTGGACATGAGGGTGTCGTGTACAGCGTGGCCTTTAGCCCCGACGGCACACGTCTCGTCTCCGGCGGTTGGGACACGACCCTGCGCCTGTGGGATGTGAAGAGCGGCCAGCCCCTCGGCGCGCCGCTCACTGGACATAAGGGCGTCGTATACAGCGTGGCCTTTAGACCCGACGGCACGCGTCTCGTCTCCGGCAGTCGGGACACGACCCTGCGCCTGTGGGATGTGAAGAGCGGCCAGCCCCTCGGCGTGCCGCTCATTGGAACTAAGGGCATCGTATACAGCGTGGCCTTCAGCCCCGACGGCACACGTCTCGTCTCCGGCAGTGGCGACACGACCCTGCGCCTGTGGCCCATCCCAAAAGTCTGGCCCGCAGAACTCTGCGCCAAGCTCACCCGCAATATGAGCTACAAGGAATGGAACGAGTGGGTATCGCGGGAAATTCCATACACTTGTCAGTGCTCCGGCCTGCCGATCCCTCTGGACGTCCCAAATTCCACCGACAAGCCAGAGGTTTGCCCCGGCTAGCCTACGGTAACATGTTTGGTTAAATTCCGACAAAGGTGTCAGCGCTGATACTAGAAGTCCTTCAAATCACAGAACTGCGCAGTGGCCTATTAGCCACTGCTTCAGCAACTCGTTGCGCATAAATTGCGGTTGGATTGGTTACATTAACAAATCGTGGGTTGCCTCAAGCGCGAGTTTCCCGCGCATGACACCATGCGGATTTAGCATGAAACCATCCAGGCAATGAGGTGTTAAGCGGCTGACACGTGGTGGAACGTGGAGGATTTCTCATGACGAGGTGTTTGTTTAAAGGGGCGCCGTCTATTAACCCAAAATAGGTGGAGTTGGACGTATGAAACCTCATGCCTTTGTGGCAATGCCGTTCGGTGTGAAGCAAGATAGTCAGGGCAATGACATTGACTTCAATCGTGTCTATGCGGAGCTGATTCAGCCGGCGCTCCAAGCGGCAGATCTCGAAGTCTTCCGAGCGGACGAAGAGGAACGCTCCGGTGACATTCGTACGGACATGTTTCAGGAGCTGCTCATTGCCGATCTTGTTGTCGCGGATCTGACAATCGACAACCCCAATGTCTGGTATGAACTCGGCGTACGGCATGCCTTGCGGGCACGGGGCGTCGTTATAATTAGCGGTGGACGCGTGCCGACCGCGTTCGATCTCTACACCGATCGCAAGCTGCGGTATTCCATACAAAACAGCGGACCGGATCCTGACACGCTGAAGCAAGATCAGGCCAAGCTCACCGACATGGTCAAGGCCACGATGGAATCGTGGCACGGTCGCAAGATCAGTCCGGTCTATCACTTGCTACAAAATCTACAGGAGCCGGATTGGAGATCCCTGCGTGTCGGGGACGTGAAGGAATTCTGGGAGCGCCATGACGCTTGGGAAAGACGTATCGGGTTAGCCAGGAAGGCAGGCCAAATCGGCGATGTACTTGTACTGGCTGATGAGGCGCCGATCGCCGCCTTTCGCGCAGAGGCCTGGATCAGCGCCGGTGAAGCGCTCCGTAAAGCGGGACGATTTCGGTTTGCACTGGAGCAGCTGGAACGAGGCCTCGCTGTAGAACCGCACAAGTTGCGAGGGCTCCGAGAGAAGGGCATCTGTCTGCAACGGTTGGCGTTAGAAGGCCAACCTGGGCACTCGCTGGACCGGACTCGAGACCATTATCGGACGGTGCTGGATACGTTTCCGAACGACGTCGAAACCTGGGCCTTGCTCGGCCGTGTCGATAAAGATGCCTGGATCGCCGCCTGGTATCAGTCAGACATGACGGCAGAACGGATGAAAGACGAAGCAGCGTATGAAGATGCTCTGTTGCGTGCAGCCATTGAAAGCTACGCCAGCGCCTATCGTCGAAATCCCGCTCATTACTACTCCGGTATTAACGCGGTCACCCTCATGCATCTCCATCGCCATTTGACAAACGATACTCGGTACGACAAGGAGATGGTTGCAATCGCTGGGGCGGTGCTCTTCGCGGCGAATATAGAAACTGACCCAAATCAGGCCTTCTGGGCCAAAGCGACACTCGGCGATCTGGAGGTCTTGATCGGTACACCGGATACCGTCAAGGAGGCCTATAAGGAAGCCATCGCGAAGAACGACAAGGACTGGTTTGCGCTGGAGTCTGGCCGAGGACAGCTCTTGCTGCTCAAGAAGCTCGGCTTCAAGCCTGAGAACGTGGAGGCTGGCCTTGCCACCTTTGATCGAGCCTTAGCAAAACTTCAGAGACCGGACGACAAATGGCAACCGCGACGGGTGTTCCTCTTCAGCGGCCACATGATCGATAAACCGGGACGGCAACCTCCGCGGTTCCCGCAGGAAAAAGAACCGGTGGCGGCCCAAAAGATTGCCGAGGCCTTGCATGAGCTTGAGGCTGGTCCGGAAGACTTGGCGCTCACACAAGGCGCCTGTGGAGGGGACCTGCTTTTCACCGAGGCCTGTCAGCAGCGAGGGATAAAGATAAAGTGGCTGCAGCCGTTTGAGGAGCCAACGTTTATCCAGAAGTCAGTTACTTGCAACAGCGAGACCTGGCGTCAACGATACTTGAAGGCCAAGGACTATCTCACGACCACCATTCGCTCAGCTCCGGAAAGTCTTGGGCTTCCGCCCAAAGGCATTGATCCCTACGAGCGATGCAACCTCTGGTTGCTCTCTACGGCTCTGTCATACGGCATCACCAAGGTACACTTTATCTGCCTCTGGGACGGGGGCGGCGGCGATGGCCCGGGCGGCACGGCGCATATGTATAAGGAGGTCGAAAAAAGGACCGGCCAAGCGACATGGATCGACATGCGCACATTTTAAGATAGCAGGCTCTTACATGAGCACGATTTTCATTAGCCATCGAAGTTCGGATAACGCTGAGGCAAAGGAGCTCAAAGCTTGGCTTGCAAGCGAAGGTCACACAGAACTGTTTCTTGACTTCGACCCGATGGACGGTATACCGGCTGGCGTAGACTGGGAACAGCGGCTCTACCGCGAGCTGCGCCGATGTCAAGGCCTACTCATAGTACTAACACCCGCCTGGCTCGAATCGAAATGGTGTAGCAATGAACTCGCGATTGCACGTGAGAAGGGGAAAGCCGTCTTTGTCGCTCGTGTGAAGCCTTGCTCCGGTGGTCCAATCATCCCGTCCCTACAAGAGGTTGATCTTACAACCGATCGGGCCGCTGGACTTGCTAAGCTCGCACGTGGACTGAAGGAGCACGGGCTGGATCCAGCAGATGCGTTCACTTGGAACCCAAATCGGCCTATCTACCCAGGACTCACCTCTTTCGATGTTGACGATGCTGCGATCTTCTTCGGCCGCGAAGATGAAAGCATGGCGGCGGCTGAGACGATGCGCCGGCTCCGACTCCAGTGCGCTGGTTCTCCCAAGCTTTTATTGATAACGGGTGCCTCAGGCAGCGGAAAGTCTTCACTTATGCGGGCTGGTCTCCTGGCAAGGCTCCGCAAAGATCCTGCAAATTGGATAACTACTAACCCGTTCCGTCGTGGGGGCGATCCTTTCTTGGAATTGGGGAAAGCATTGGCCTTCGCCTATCCTATGGATCAGCGGCCTTCAAGCCCAATGGATCTAGCTGATCGACTGCGCCGGGGAGATGCCCATCGACAGCTCATCACCATAGCGGGTGAGCTCCAGCTTGCCTGGAATCGTCAGGGCGCCACCCTAGTTCTAGCCATCGATCAAGCTGAAGAACTACTCGCCTCAGATGCTGGTCCAGACGCGGCGGCAGTTCTTGATCTCCTGAGGGGAGCCCTTACCCGGTCGGCGCAGGATCTTATGGTGGTGGCCACGATCCGATCTGACCGATTAGGTGCGTGGCAACAACATGGGTCAGTGAAAGCCAATGCCGGAAGAGCAGAGCTGGCCTTTGAGGCATTTCCGCTTGGGCCAATGCCTATGGAACGGCTTGGCAACATCGTCCGCCGGCCTGCCGAACGCGAGGGACTTGCCATTGACGACGATCTGGTTGATGCACTGAAGTCGGACACAGGTACAGCAGACGCCTTACCGCTGCTGGCCTACACCTTGCGTCATCTTCATGAGCTTCATGGGGCCGATCAGCGCCTGACTCTTCAGGAATACGAGTCGATCGGTAGGCTTGAGGGTTCAGTGCGAACTCAGGCCGAGGCAACAATCGATGTTAAGAACCTGGACGCTCCCACACTCGATGCGTTGCGGGATGCTTTTGTTCCAGGCCTCGTCCGAGCGACAGAAGGCGGCAGTTTTGTGAAGGCTTCGTCTCGTCTAGCCGCTCTACCTGACAGAGCACAGCCTCTCCTCCGACGCCTCTGTGATGAAGCAAGGTTGCTTGTCCTGGATCATGACCGTGAAGGACAGGAAACCGTAGAAATTGCACATGAAGCCCTATTACGGGTCTGGCCATTACTTAAGGGATGGATCGAAGACGATGCAATAAGGCTCCAGCAGCTTGCGGCTATTCAGCGGGCCTCCTCTGAATGGAACTCGCATCAAAAGAACCCTGACTTCCTCATCCATCGTCGAGACCGTCTCCTCGAGGCCGAAGCGCTAGTGAAAGCACCACGCTTCGGTAGAAAGCTAGACTCAACTGGTCAAACATATCTTGCCGCATGTAAGGTCGTGGAGAACAAAGCACGTATTGCAAGGCTGTCGATCTGGGTTCTGCTTGGCATAATCGGTCTGATTGGCCTAGTGTGGTCCAATCAAGAGTTTCTGTACCAGCAGTACCGGTGGTACACAAAGATTGAACCCCATTTTCAGCAACATTTTGGGCCTCACACTCTTACGAAGCAACTAGAACGGGTTCGTCGGCCCTTAGAGCCTTTTAGAGAATGTTCAATAAATACGCGTTGCCCCAAGATGATTGTTCTTCCAGCAGGCTCATTCGACATGGGAACATCCGATTCTGATCTGAAAGCACTACAAGCAAAATATCCCAGAAGGAAAAACTTGGGGGAAGATGAGCGTCCGCAAAGGAGAGTATCGATACCAGCATTTGCGATTGCAGAAACTGAACTGACGTTTGACGAGTGGGAGGTTTGTGTTGAATTCGGTGATTGTGAACAACGTGGGTCTCACACCTGGGGTAAAGGATCGCGGCCTGTGATCAATGTAAGCTGGGATGATGCGCAGAAATATGTTGTTTGGCTTTCTAAGGCCACTGGCGGGAAGTATCGATTGCCAACCGAGGCAGAATGGGAGTATGCCGCCCGTGCTGGAAGCAAGACACAATACTCGTGGGGTAATGAACCAGGCCAGGATAACGCTAATTGTACCGAATGCACGGCCGAGGCATATGGGACTAAACCCGTTGCAACCTATCGGCCAAATAAATTTGGATTGCACGACATGCACGGTAACGTCCGCGAATGGGTCCAGGACGTACACCACGACGACTATTCAGGTAACCCACCAACCAATGGGACGGCTTGGTTGGAAGGGGGAAGGAAAGATTTGCGAGTCATTCGGGGTGGGGCATGGTTCATATTCCCCGAATTTAGCCGCTCCGCGAATCGCGCCAAGCTCTCGCCTGATACGCGAAACAACTTTGTCGGTTTCCGGGTCGCAAGGACTCTCGACCGCTCCGACGTTGAAGTGTCGAACTCTCCACAGACACAATAGGGACTGAGGACGAGAGAAGATATTTTGAGTTTCGCATATATGTTGCCGATTAGGCGGGGGCAGTAACGGATCGATTGATCTATGGCATACGACGCTTTCATTTCCTGCTCCGGCACAACAGCAGGCATTAAGGCATCTTACCACTCGGGGCGTGGGCAACTCGCATTTTTGATGAGCATGCGCGGCAAGTTGACGCGGGTCGGTGGCGATCAGAAGAAAGGGGATGCAAGGGGCACGGGATGTTCTTGTCCCGTAAGAGACATCAGCACTCAGATCTATGATGACGATCTATCTCTCATCGACATATGAAGACCTGAAAGAATACCGACTTGCGGTCGTGCAGGCCTTGCGGCAGAGCGAATATCGCGTGATCGCCATGGAAGACTATGTGGCGACAGACCAACGGCCGGTCGACAAGTGCCTCAAGGACGTTGAACAAGCCGATATCTATGTTGGCGTGTTTGCGTTTCGGTATGGGTATATTCCGCCTGCTGACCATAACAATCCGAACCGGTTATCGATCACCGAGCTTGAACTTCGCCACGCGCAAGCTCTCAAGAAGCCGCGTTTGATATTCCTTGCTGATCAAAAAGCGTCTGCGTTTCCACCCTCCATGATGGACGCAATGACCGGCGATGGGGAAGCTGGTCAGTGCATCAAGCGGCTACGTGACGAACTTGACCATGAGCGGATGAAGAGCTCCTTTTCAGCCCCACACCATTTGGCCAGCTTGGTTCAGGCCGCTGTGACGAGCCATTTGGCACACAACCCACTTCCGGCGCAGACGAGCCTGCGCGAGCCTGGGCCTGCAGCTAACACGTGGGATATCGTAAAACTAGGCTCACCCTATCCCGGGCTCATGCATTTCACTCGTAAGTACGCGCCGGTTTATTTCGGACGTGACTTGGAGATCGGTGAGATCCTCGATCGTGTTCGAGAGCCGGAAGGGCGCTTCCTGCTGATCGGCGGAGCCTCCGGCAGCGGCAAGTCGTCGCTGGTCGATGCCGGTGTCCTGCCACGCATTGAACAGCATGGGATCGGAGGGAAAACCTATACCTGTGTGCGCATGTTGCCCAGCGAGGGGAGCCACCCGTGTGATGCGTTGCTGCGACCCCTGCATGCCCAGGCGGAACGCGCGGGCATGAAGCCCTATCAAGTCGCGGAACACCTGAGCACACATCCAGCAGATCTCTCTCGGCATCTCCAACAGATCGTCATGAAGGGGTTGGACACCGATGGATTGGTGCTGTTCGTCGACCAGATGGAGGAGCTGTTTACCGTGCGTGATCAGACCCACGCCAACACGTTTCTGTCCGCACTGTCTCAGGCGGCCCAAGAGGCACACATTCATATCATCGCGACGATTCGGAGTGATTTCTTGCCGCACTGCCATGAACATCCGGATTTGCTGAAGGTGCTGAACGGGCGAGGGTACTACGCGCTTGCCGCACCGGATGGCAGAAGCCTCCATGACATGATTGCCAAGCCGGCCCACGGCGCGGGCCTCACGATATCCGACAGGCTGGTGCGGCGCCTCGTGGATGAAGTGGAACGGGAGCGCGGGAGTTTTCCGCTCCTCGCCTTTGCCTTACAGCAATTATTCGACAAGCGGGTGCATGATGAACTGACGGAAGCCGCCTTTGATCAAATGGGCGGACTTGCCGGCGCGATTCGCACCCATGTCGTCTCTGTCGAGGAAACGATCGGCAAAGTCATCGGAGCCGATGAGGAGCACGTCTATGCGAAGCTCTTTGCGCCACTCGTGGCGGTGACCATGGAGCGGACACCGACCCGCAAGCGGGCGGCAAAGGCGAGCTTTGATCCCACTACCCAATCCGTGATCGAGATCTTGACCAAGGAACGTTTCCTCATTGCGGAAGGCACGGAACAGGAAAGTCTGATTGCCGTGGCGCATGAAAAACTCTTTGAGGGCTGGCCCAGATTGGCCGCCTGGATTGAGGCTAATCGGGAGCAGTTGTTTGTTCTGTGGCGGGCGGAGAGCGAAGCAGGTGAATGGGAACGGCACGGATATGACCTCGATTATCTGTGGTCTGTAGAGCGGCTCAAGAAACTGCGAGAGGTGCTCCAAGATCCTAGCCATGAACAACAGGTCAATGCGGCAGTGCGCCTGTATGCCGCACCACAACACAAACTCATCAAGAGGCTTCAGAATCAAACGCTCTCCCACACAGAACGGTTGGAGATCGGACAGTATCTCGCGGCGCTCGGTGATCCGCGTCCTGGTGTTGGCCTCAAACCAGATGGTTTACCTGACATCGCGTGGGTCGAGATCCCTGGAGGCAAGATCAAGCTCGAAGAGGTTGACCATGTGTTCCAGGTGAAGCCTTTCAAGATCGCGCAATACCCGGTGACCAACGCCCAATTTGAGATGTTTCTCCAGGCACAGGACGGATATCAAAACGATAAATGGTGGGAGAACATTGAACGCAAAGATGTTGCTCAGTCGGCATGGGATGACGTCAATTGCCCTCGGGAAACGCTGTCCTGGTACGACGCCGTCGCGTTCTGCCGATGGCTGAGTGCTAAAACCGGAGCGAAGATTCGTCTCCCCACCGAATGGGAATGGCAACATGCCGCGACCGGAGGAGATCGGAAGCGTGAGTATCCGTGGGAAGGTGGGTGGTATGAAGCCCGGTGCAATCACAATGAAAGCCGACTCAATCGGACGACAGCGGTGGGAATGTATCCTCAGGGAGCGACAGAACAAGGTGTGCTGGATATGGCCGGCAATGTCTGGGAATGGTGTCTCAATGAGTACGAGAGCCCTGAACAACTGAAGGCAGTGCATATCGACAAGCGCTCCGGCCGCGTAGGCCGGGGCGGGGCCTGGAAATACCCTTCGGTGAGCTTGCGTGCATCGAACCGGGACTGGTTCAACTCCGACACCCGCTTCAGTTACATCGGCTTCCGTCTTGCCCAGGACATTTCTTAACCCAGAGTGTAATACGCCATAACGCTGTTCAATAAATGACATCTAGCGTTCAAGTATGAGTAGCATATTCCTCAGCTACAGCAGCAAAGATAACGCAATCGCAGCTCAGGTGAAGGCTCGCCTGGGACAGTGGGGCCACCAATCGGTCTTTCTCGGCTTTGATCCAGAAGTTGGGATACCAGCTGGCCGAGATTGGGAGAAAGAATTATATGCGAAGCTGCGCGAATGCCGAGCGGTGATCGTGCTGTGTAGCCATGCGTCCATGGCGTCACGATGGTGTTTTGCCGAAGTGACCCACGCAAAAGCGCTTGGCAAGCTCGTGTTCCCCATCAAGATAGATGACGTGCAAGTTGACAGCGTACTTCTTGAATTCCAGGTAATCAATGCTACTGCCGGATGGGAGAAGGCCTACGACCATTTGGAGCAGCTACTGCTCGCTGCCAGACTGGACCCAAACGAATCATTCGATTCGGAGAGGGTTGACGTATTTATCAGTTATGCCTCGGAAGATAAAAGCCGAGTACAGGCTCTGGCTTATGCATTGGAGCAGCAAGGCTGGTTGGTTTGGTGGGAGAGGCAAGTTTCCGTGGGTAAGTCGTTTGACGAAGTTATTCGCGCGGCTCTGACCGCAGCTAGATTAGTGGTAGTTGTGTGGACCAAAACCTCGGTGAAAAGCACTTGGGTCAAGAATGAGGCGAGGGAAGGCTTACGCCGAGGGGTGCTATACCCGGTGATACTTGATGAGCAGGTAAAGATCCCTCTGGAATTTGGGGAAGTGCGAGCAGCACAGCTAAAGAATTGGCAGCCGGCGCAGGCCCATTCCGGTTTCGACCAACTCGTGCAAGATATTACTGGAGTACTAGGCCGCTCATCGAGCTCAGCTATCCATGGGTCTTCAAGCAGACCTTTGCAGAAGCGCTTCTCTGCTCAGCGAAAAGTGACATTCGAGGATCGGGGTCGTTTGGTTGGAGTAAGCCAAGCATTAGTTTGGCCAATCTGGCTCGGTCGAGGTCTGCGCGTTGTTGCATTCACGGCCGTGATTGCTCTTTTTCTCTTTGGTAGTTGGGTAGTGGTGCGGTGGGGTCTGACAGCATTGAACGCTTCGGCAGAAGCACAGCGAGTGTCGGTGGTCTGCCAGACCTTCGCTGGGATGGGTCCAGAAATGATTATTGTTCCAGCCGGCTCGTTTCAGATGGGAGCGGCAAGCGATAAGGGTTTACCCACCGAGTTGCCTCGCCACTCGGTTACAATCCGCACAATAGCTATGAGTACCTGCGAGGTCACCTTTGACGAATACGATCGTTTTGCCCATGCGACTGGTCGGTCACTACCTGATGATGGAGGGTGGGGCCGTGGTCGGAGGCCTGTCGTCAATGTGTCGTGGGACGATGCAAAAGCCTATGCCATCTGGCTCTCGGAGGGGACAGGGAAGGGCTATCGATTGCCGACGGAAGCCGAGTGGGAATACGCGGCTCGGAGCGGGGGAAACGATGAGACTTGGGCAGGGACCTCTGAGGAAGGTCAATTGAAGGAGTATGCGGTCTATCGAGTAGATCGCACAGAGCCGGTTGGAGGGAAAAAGCCCAACGGTCTTGGCCTTTACGATATGAGCGGCAATGTCCAGGAGTGGGTCGAGGATTGTTGGCACGGCGATTACACCGGTGCGCCAGCGGATGGCTCGGTGTGGCAAGAAGCGAATGGTGGCGTCTGCAGTATGCGCGGGGTCCGGGGCGGTTCCTGGTACAACAAACCGGAGAACCTACGTGCATCGAACCGGGATGGGGACGGCGCCAACCACCGGCGCTATACTTTCGGTTTCCGTCTTGCCCAAGACCTTGAGCGCTAACCTTTTGTCCTTTTACCCTTTGTTCCAAGGAGTGAGTGTGAGGACCTTGATATCGGACATTGTGGGCTCATGGCGTTGTTCTTCGGTGCTTGATCAGCCTTGGTCCATGACTTGGTCCATGAATGGGTGTGGACCATAGTGGTATAGACGTCATGTTGTTTCATAAAGAAACATACAAGATTTTCCTAAGTTACGAACGGGAGGATGCTGCTGGTTGGGCAGGAAGCATCTACCAACGGCTTCGGGAGTATTATGGCGCCGGAAGTGTTTTTAAGGATGAGGAAGAGACTCGGACGGGGACGGATTGGCCTTCACGCCTGGCTCGTCTTGTTAAGCAGTGTGATGTCTTTGTGCTGATCATTGGGCCAGGGTGGAACGATGCACGTGTGATCGAGAAGCTCAACGACCCAATGAATTGGGTGCACAAAGAGATCGTGACGGCTATTGATGCCCTAAAGCCGATTTTTCCCGTCGTCATTGAAGGCGCCAGTGTTCCCACTTCGAAGATCCCGAACAAGATTCACCAGGCTCTGAACCGGCATCACTTTCGGTTTCGCCGCAACTCTCAACTGTGGAGGGATGACATTGAACAACTCTGTGCGGATATTGAGGACCAAACAGGGCTCCAATGGAGTCGGCCCCAGTCCTCACGAACACTGACTCCCCTGGATCAGGTGCTCTGTCGCTTGGACCGACATGCGCAGATTGGTTCGGCGTACCAGGAATTTGCTGCCGGTCGTAACCTGTTCTTAGCTTCTGGGAAAAAGAAGGCCGGCTTTCGTCATTTTGCGCTTCGCTGCGCCACAGATGTGGTCAGGGTATCAAGTGGTGATGCGCCACAATTGGCGGTTCTGAATTGGGGTGTGTTTAGTGGGCCTCGAGACGCCCCAACGCGTGAAACACTTCTCATGAAGGAGATCGCCCAGACCGTGTTTACTGTCTCGCGGTCTGAGCTAGAACGCGCGGGCAAGGAGGAATGGCTCACCCGTAGTATTCACATGAATGTGCGACCAGTGGTTGTTTATAGCACCGTGCCCCGGCGAATGGCGGAAGTGGTGCTGATACAGGAATGGTTTGGTATCTGGCAGCGGCTTTTGCGGGCTGCACGTTCACGGAACATTGCGGTGATGCTGTTTCTTGAGGCTGGTTTGTGGCCATGGGCTTGGTCTGTCGCGCAATGGGCGGATTGTGGTGGCTCCATTGTGCGGGATCCGCTCGCCAAAATCCGTCGGCACGATCTTGATTTGTGGTTGGAGGCAGAGGTTCAAGAACGATGCAAGGATGAGCAAGTGTTGCGGCGAGTGAAAGAGGTCGGGACCCGTCTCTATCGCTTCCGTCGGGGTCGACACTTCGAGGAGATTGATGAGCAGGTACGGCGTGTGTGGGGTTAAGGTGGTCAGGGTGTGTTCATGATGTATTACCACCTGTGAGATACGATGGCTCAACGAAAGGGATCGGCATGACAGAGAGAGTGGAGATCTGGAAGCAATCCTCCGTGGTGAATCTTGAGGCCATGAATCGGGCGGAGGACTATGTCATGGAGGATCAGGAGCTTCGCGCAGCCGCCAATGCAGCGCTGGTCCTCGGAAAGCCTCTGTTACTCACTGGGGAAGCGGGGATTGGAAAATCCCAGTTCGCGAGATGGTTAGCGCTCCAATTGGAGCTTGGTGAGCCCCTGAAATTTGTCGTGAAATCAACGACAGAGGCTCGCGATCTGTTCTATCAGTATGATTCCCTCGCGCGCTTTCATGAGGCGCAAGTGACGCAACTTCTCCAGCCGGCTGGGGTGAGTAGTGGTGGACGGACGTCATCCTATGATGGGGTCGATCCCCTCAGGTACATCACCTATAACGCCTTGGGCAAGGCTATTCTCTACTCGTTGGGTAAGACTGCTGCTCAGGGACAAGACCTTCTATCGAAGGATATGGTCGACCTCCTCGCCACTTTTCCTGCGAAGCCACGCCGGTCGGTGGTCTTAATTGATGAAATCGACAAGGCGCCGCGTGATGTTCCGAACGACGTGCTGGATGAGATTGACCATTGCACCTTCAACATCCGTGAGCTCGGCAATCGATCGGTTGCGGCTCCATCAGATTGTCGGCCAGTAGTGGTAATGACGAGTAACTCTGAACGCGATCTTCCCAAGCCCTTTCTCCGTCGGTGTGTCTACTATCATATGAGATTTCCTACTCCTACAGTGTTGACTCAGATCGTTCACCGGCGCGTGGGGAAGCGGTTCGAAGGCGCGACAGATATACTCGGGCAGGCCCTCACACTGTTTATTTATATCCGGGACAGAGTCGGCCTTCGTCAACCACCGGGGTTGGCGGAACTGCTCGACTTTCTCGCATCTTTGGCCGGATCCGTACAGGATGGCGCAGCACTTCGGTCGCATGAGCATCTGCAAGCTCTCGTAAAAGGTACTCTCCTGAAAGATCGTCATGATCAGGAGCAGACTGACTTGGCCGGGTGGTTGAGTGGGGCGCTAGGACCTGACGATGGCAACCGCTGATGAGTCTACTGTAGTGCGCCCTTCTCATGCCAAGCTGGCGGATGCTCTCCCTCGACTCCTATCGGATCTGCGAGAAGCGGATTTCGAGGTGGGGACAGAGCAACATGTGGCGGCCTGTGATGTGTTGGTACGGTTCACCGGAACCAGTCACCTGCTCTCTTCCCTCGAGCTTCGTGCGACGCTAGCCGGCATCTTCTGTACGAATCCCTCGGAGCAACACCGATTTCCAGAGATCTTTGATCCCTGGTATGGCTCGCTACAGGTTGTAAGCAAGGCGGAAGCTGTACCTCTGCAAAGCCTAACGCAGTCTCCTACCTGGCTCGGACTCAGCCGGCTTGATTGGTACCGTGCATGGGCTGTTTCGGCAGCTCTCTGTTTTCTGGTTCTCGGAGTGTTGGTATGGCGATTCTTTCCTCCCGGTGAAGAAGTACCAAGACAGGAAGAAAGGTCTCCGATAGAAACCAAGGAGGAAACACGCCAGCCTCCGCCGACTTCGAAGATCACCAGCTCTTTCCCACGCACACCAACTGAACCGATTATTCCTCCTTCCACATACCAACCTTTGTGGGCGGAGTTCTGGCAGAAGGCCTGGGTCGGTGTCTGCTTGTTATGGGGACTCTGGGTTGTTGCCCGGTTGGCTCTCCGTCAGACTGTGCTCACTCGTCGGCGTCAACATCCGGGCGAGCCGATTCGGCTCGAATCACTTCGGCTGGCAGGCGCACAAGGGTCACTCTTCTACACGTCGGCCTTGTCCGATACATGGCGGCACCTCCGGAAGTTTCGAACCATGCCGTCAAGCCGGCTGAACGAGCGCGCGACCATTGATCGGACGCTGGACGCAGGTGGGTACTTTCGTCCCGTGTATCGCGAGCGCCAGGTACCGCCGGCGTATCTTTTATTGATCGATCGGCGACACGGAGAAGATCATGCGGCTGCGATGGCCTCTGAGCTGGAGGCCGCATTGCGTCGAGAACAGATCGTATGTACGACGTTCGACTACCATGAGGATCCGCGGTACTGCCGATTGCCGGGGGAGAGCGCTGCGGCACGTGGTCCTGCAACTTTGGCAGGGGTGTACGGTGATCGAACGCTCTTGTTGGCTGGGGATGGCGACAGCTTGTTCGACGCCGAGACCGGGCGGCCGAAGCCGTGGATGCAGGAGTTCGGAAGATTCGAACAGAAACACCTGCTGACGACCGACCCAGCGTGGTGTCAGCACGATCGGATAGACGATCTCTCGCAGATCGGGCTCCATGTCCTTCCCCTCACAACTGAAGGGTTGGCTCAACTTCGTGGAGGCGCTCAAGTGATGGGAGGGGATGACCCTCGCGATGTTCCGCTTCCGCAACGCTTTGTCGTCAGTCCAGCTTCCTGGCTCGAAGAGCATGCACTCGCACGATCGACTCAGCGGGCTGTCCTCCGCGAGCTGAAGGAGTATCTCGGTGCGGATGGTTTTCTACTAATGTGTGCCACAGCCGCTTATCCAGGTATCTATTGGCAGTTGACGCGTGCACTCGACATGCAACTCGGGTTGGCTGGAGTTGCCCGTGGATTGCGGCTTAGAAAACTAGCGCGCCTGCCATGGTATCGCTACGGTCGCATGCCCGACGGTATTCGTGTGGCGATCCTGCGCAGCTTGGATCGGATAAACCGTCGGCGCATCAGTGACGCCTACCATGCGCTGATCGAACATCGAACACAGGATTCGTTGCAGCTGCCCGTGACGGTGCCTAATTGGACAAAGATGCGTACGGCGTTACGCGAGATGACACAGGTCAGTGAACGACATGAACCGCTTGGCGACCTGGTTTTCGCCGATGTGATTCGAGGCCGCAAGCCGCGTCTGTTGGAATTCGAATGGCCCTCTTTGACGCCGCCTTTGTTCGCTCGATCTCACTGGAACAGCTTGGTCGGACCTCTGCTGGCAGGCGTAGTGCTTATTCCCCTGGCCATCTGGGTGAATGTGTGGGTGTGGCAGTCCTGGATTGAGCCGCTGGCCCACGAGCGGAGTGTCCGTGCGATGCAGGCCCAACATCAACAGGTACGGGTGCACCTTGCCTCGCTGCAGAACCTTGTGCCTTTATCAGAAGCGCTTCAGCAGAGTCTTAGGAACTGGGGCTTCACCGTGGACTCGATAGAGGTAGTAGACCCCTTCTTATCCCAAATAAAGGAAGAGAAGCGCGTGCAGCGTATTCAGGAGGGCAACAAGCCGGCTAATGGTCCTTACGACGTCACCCGTATTTCTTATAGGTCGGGACAGAAAGACAAGGCGATATTGATTGCGGCGAGAGTAGCGTACCTGGCTTACGGGGCCGAGCCGGTGCTGAAGGAAGAGGAGTCCCCGAACCGTGGCGATGTTGATATTTCGATTCAGCTAGGTGGTGCGCTTCGAGGATTCCGTGATCCACTCAAAGGAGTAGCCGTCTTTCGTGAACCGGAAAACGGGTATACGATTGAGCAGGCGTTACTCAAGATTAAATCGCTGGTTGTTAGTATCCATGTACTACCTCAGATGGTACAGATTCCACCCGGCACCTTTGAGATGGGAGACGTAGAGAGTTTCGGTATGGCGTCACTCAATCCAGTGCATTCGGTCACAATCAAGCCCTTTGCCACCGTGCGGCTGCGGACGGCGAAAACCCGCGGCTGTGTGTCACGCACGAGTATCCTCTCGATGGTGTTCAGGCTGGCCAGGAGTGCCGAGGGCCATTGGGTGAAATTATGCGGGGC
>Ga0224505_10000403_pt1 | contig 30007 bp, 31 predicted proteins | sample SF_Jan12_sed_USG_FD_169102 | JGI IMG/M metagenome (GOLD analysis project Ga0224505, IMG submission 169102) | Sediment microbial communities from San Francisco Bay, California, United States - SF_Jan12_sed_USGS_4_1 | ecosystem: Environmental > Aquatic > Marine > Sediment | place: USA: California... | reverse complement strand
CCGATCTGTCGATATCGACAAACTGCACCTCCTGCTCGTCGCTCGACTGGCATCCCTCACCGGCGATTACCCCCTTCCTCTGCTCTTCCAGAAACTTCTCCAGAGGGTCTTCATAGCGGACAGCCCTGTCCATGGGCGGAGCCGGCTCCCATATCCTTGCGTTTACGCGGTACCTAGGTATCAAGGCTGTTTCTCCTGTCCCTTACAGTATATTGGTGACGGCAATCAGCAGCATGCCGTCCTTGTAGCGGGGACCGCCAATATAGATGGTGCCCTTGTTGGCGAGGCGGAAGGTGGTTTCCAGCAGCTTCTTATCCTTTTCCACCACCAGCAGGTTCATCACGATCTTTTCGTCGAGCAGCCCCCCCGGTGAGAGGACGATAAGCCTGTTATCAGGTATCTCCAGGCCGCCCTGCTTGCCGAAGTCGATGGTCATCTCCTGCTGGCTTATCAACCGGTAGCCGCGATAGTTGAACTGGAACCGGATATCATCCTCCACCTTTTTAAGGTCGCCTTCAAAGCCTTCGAAGGAGTTGCTTGCGTAAATGGCCTTTACGACAACCCTGACCTTGTCCTGGGCCTGGGCGACCGACGCCGATGCGAGGAGAATAAACGCCAGCATCAGCGCTGAAGCGGAGAATGGCTTTTTCATATGGAGGGCTCCTGGTTGGTTTCGGTTTCACTGCCTATGTCGGAGACGATGATGATGGTAGCACCGCTTTCCGTCGACTGCAATACCATGACTGCCCGGCTGTCGGATTCGATGGAAAATATCTGGGCCTTGCTGTCGATGGCCGCCTCCATTATTGGCTGAGGAGGCGTGGGGACAGGCTGCAACCATCCCGAATAGTAGACGATTGCCGCCACGATGATGACGACGGCAACGGCAAAGGCAGGGGAGAAGGCGTTCTTCAGGTCGCCCAGCAAACCATCAAGCCACGAACGGCGGGGCTCCTCCACCGGCTTCGGCGGAAATGCCTCGGCCCTGACGCGACTCCATACCTGGCTGAAGTCGGCCTCGTCGACGGCCTTCATCGTTACAGTTTTCAAGGCCTCGCCGACACCCCGCATCTCCCTGGTTCGGGCGGCGCACTGGTCGCAGGTGTTGATATGCGCCTCCACGGTTGCCTTTTCAGCACCGGTGAGTTCACCGTCGAGGTAGATATTCAGCTGTTCGTCATTGACGCAATCACGCAGTTCCATGTCGGCCTACCGATGCCCTTTCAGCATCTCCTGAAGTTTCTTCCGTGCGTAAAACAACCGGGACATCACCGTGCCCGTGGTGCACCCCATGGTTTCCGCAATGTCGCTGTACGAGAGGCCTTCCACCTCCCGCAGGATGATCACTGCGCGGTGGTCCGGCGACAGCTGGTCGAGGGCGCGCTGCATCTCGGCCCTCAGCTCAGCGCTTTCAAGTATTCTGTCGGGGTGATGGATGGTATCGGACTCGTGACGCTCTTCGCCACTGTCTTCCCCCTCGTCGTCGGTATGGGTGAGGGAGTCGGTAGGAAGGTTTTTTCGGCCTCTCAAGTGGTCGAGAGAGACATTGACCACGATCCGGTAAAGCCAGGTGTAAAGACTCGAATCGCCCCTGAACCGGTCGATGGAGCGGAAGACCTTGATAAATGCTTCGTGCACCACTTCCATGGCCTCGGAGTGGTCTCCGACATGGCCGTAGGCGACCGCAAAGGCCTTTTTCTGGAACCGCCGCACCAGCGTCTCGAAGGCCGCTTCGTCCTTCTGCCTGAGGCGTTCCAGCAGCTCCTTATCGTCCAGTTCATTATCCTGAGACGAAACTCGCGACTGATTATTCATTTACCCTTTGGTTTGCCGCTCCGTCTTCTGCGCCTTCGCCGCTGTTCCTCACTCTGGTCGCCGGAAGCGGCCGGCTGGCCGGGGGCAGGCGCCGGTGTGCGGGGACGGGGGACCCCCTTGATGAACATGCTGTCGTCGGGCCACTCCACGGGGACCTTGTGGCCTATGTACTCCTCGATCCCCTCCAGGTTGGTGACGTACTCTTCGCAGGCCAGGGATATGGCATCGCCCTCGGCGCCTGCCCGGGCTGTACGGCCGATCCGGTGCACGTAATCTTCAGAATCCTGGGGCAGGTCGTAGTTGATTACATGGCTTACTCCCTCGATGTGCAGGCCGCGGGAGGCCACGTCGGTGGCGATGAGGATGTTCAGCTCGCCCGTGGCGAACTTGTGAAGTGTCCGCAGACGCTGCTTCTGCGGAATATCTCCCGTGAGGGCCTTTGCCGAGTAGCCGTTACGGACAAGACGCTCCTCAATGACACCCGCCATCCGCTTGGTGTTCGAGAAGATGAGTATCCGGCTGCCCCCTTCCTTTTTCAGGATGCCAAGAAGGAGGCTGAACTTCTCGTGCTGACCCACGTGGAAAAGGCTCTGTCGCACCTTGTCGGCCGTCATCCGGTCGGGGGCAACCTCCAGCGGTTCAGGATTGTTCATGTGCTCGTAGCCCAGCTCCATAACCCGATGGGAGAGGGTAGCCGAAAAGAGCATCGACTGGCGTTTGTCAAAGGGGGGAAGGCGGCGGACAATGAAGCGGAGGTCCTTGATGAACCCCAGGTCGAACATCCGGTCGGCCTCGTCGATCACCAGGACTTCCGCGCCCTTGAGCGTGTAGACCTGCTGCTTCAGATAGTCGATAAGACGCCCGGGGGTGCCGATGAGCACGTCCACCTCACCACTCAGGGTGCGCCGCTGCTTGTCGTAATCAACACCGCCGTATACCGCGTGAATCTTCAGGCCCGTATGCTTGCCCAGCAGTTGGGCATCCTTTTCGATCTGCACCACCAGCTCGCGGGTAGGGGCCAGGACAAGGGCCCGTGGAGCCGATACCTCGTGTTTGGTGCTTCGAGGCGATTTCAGGAGGCGGTTGAAGGTGGCGATGAGAAAGGCGGCTGTTTTCCCCGTGCCCGTCTGGGCTTTGCCGGCAACATCTTTTCCTGCAAGGGTGTAGGGGAGGGTGAGGGCCTGGATGGGCGTCAGATTGTCAAAACCCGCATCGCGGATGCCCTGCATCAACGTCTCGGGAAGGTCGAACTCTTCAAATTTTTTTGTGGACAGGGTTTGTTCAGATGACAAATAGGTTCCTCTCTGCTTCTGGAATGGGTTTCCGGCCAATCCGTTTTCCGGCCGATACCTGGGGTGAGGAATGGAAATGGTGGCGGCGCAGGGATTCGAACCCCGGACACTGCGGATATGAGCCGCATGCTCTAACCGACTGAGCTACGCCGCCGTCAAGTCTGTCGAGACAAGAGAAAATAATGGATTGGCGGGCAGTTGTCAAGGTCTAACCCGTATATTTCATAAATTTACTCGTGCCCTCGCTTGGTCTTTGTCTCCGCAAGCGATTTCGCTCAGTCGGACATATCCACCAATATGCCGCTCCATCGCGAAATCACTTGTGAAAACAAATCCCGGTGCGATCATCACGAGAATTTATGAAACATGCGGGTAAGTCGCGCATGGGGAAGGTCTCCGGGCGGGCGGCGCCGGGGTGTTTCTTGCTCGTTGAGCGTATCGAGAGGCTGTTTGGTGTGACAAAAAATGTCACAATTGCGCAAAACTAGCCGATTTTTTTAGCGAATGCAGGAGGTGTCGATAAATAAAATAACACCATCTCGAAAGAGAAGGGGGGTGATTACGATGAAGAAACTAATCATACTTATGGCAACAGTGATCTGCATGGCGGCAGGAGCGGCCTTTGCGGGAGACATCTACGAGAGTAACAAGCCCAGCTATCCCAAGGTCAGCAGCGAAGACGCCGCTACGTTCAGAGCCACGGTCAAACCCTGGATATTCGCATGGTGGAACGGTGACCTTACCAAGGCCTGGCAGCTTGGCGAGGCGGCCCTCAAGAGCGAACCTCACAACTTTTCGGACTTTTACGAATTTCTTAACGATTGGAACGCGACCTTCGAAAAGGGGTATTACTACCTCGAGAGCAGGCATCTCGACGAGAACTCGGTACAGCTTCTGCGCAAGGACGATGCCCACGGGCAGGCGGTGTTCTATGTTGTTTATAACTACACGGCCCAGTATCGCGACATTACCAGGAAACGGATTATCAGTGAGGACCACACCGAGCATGTGGCGTTCCTCTTCGATGAAAACGGCAATATATCAAGGATTGTAGGTGTCGATGACCGCATTGTGGATTCAAAGATCACGGGGTATTCAGGTACATAAAACATTTTCCATAGCTTCATTCCCTTGAAAATAGGCAGTGTTAATCATGCCTATTTTTTCTTTTGCCTGCCTTCGCAGCACCACTTCTTCCAGCGTTTCGTTATAACTCGATTTCATAGTGCTTTAGGCTTGTTAATGGGGAATAACCTCAAGATGGGTTTGGGTGGTAGAGGCGATTTGCCTTGTCATAATTGGTGTGGTGAGGGTTGGATTAGGTAATTAGATGTCGTTATTGGGCAGCTATAGATAGGATCTCAATCAGTTTTCCTCAGCATTCTCTGATAAGTTTACAACATGCAACGAAGGCTTTAGCTCACTAAGAATGAGTGTATCCCAGTTTGAAATATTTTTTGCTGTTTTCCCCGGCGATGGAACAAATGCAATGTAAAATGGTTCATTTATCTTGTGTTTCATGACAAGCGACTTTGCAAGCTCTGTTTGCGCCTTTATATATTCTGCTCGATGCTTCTCGGTGGTTTGGTTTAGACCGCAAATATATAGGTAGCGCTCCGCTTTGATATGAAGCAACTTCGAAAAATCTTTACAGAATTCATGCAGATTTGTGCTGAATTCAGATTCTATGGCCCATAGGATTTTGTCAACAATAGTAGAATCCCTATTTTTATGCTTGGTGCAGACCTTCTCTTCAGTAACTATTACAACATCTAGAAGCCACTCTCCGGGAGTTTTTTTTCCATTCTCATCCACCTCCTGAACTAATGGTTTTCCGTTGAATTTGCGAGAAAAAATATTTGCCAATTGCGAAACAAAATATGATGAGCGTGCGTTGTTGTCAGGGGTATTGTCTTTGTTATTCCATGCTTGTTGAAAAGCTTCGAAGACTAAGTCGCTTACCTGCATGCTAGCCTTTCGTTGGTCCAGTTATCTTTAGCCACGCCTGTCCGATGTTGTGACATGACCCTATTGTTTTCCTTCTTTGAGAATAAGGATTTAGTAATCTGCTGTGGTTATTTGTCAACGTGTAGACGCGACCCCTATCAGTTCTCCCTAGGTGAAACCCATTCATCTCACCGTGCCTTTCTCACTATACTCCGACGCCGCACTTCAGCGGGTGCATCTTTTGTGATTCGCTGAAAGGGTATGGTTATTCTTTTTTGTCCAGTGCAGCCGCACGAGTAAGTATAAAGTCAGCGACCTGTTTTCTTGTATATTTTGTGCCATCAAGAACAACTCCGGGACGCTGTTTCTCAAAACAACTAACTCTTGCTATTTGTCCCATCATTGCGTTTCAGAAGCTAAACACAGTCGGCCACCAGTCATGCATATAGGCAAACTCCGGTGGGGTTTCAACGATTACAACGAATATCCGCTGCTCAGCGTCGAAATGGGCGATTAGCCCGTAGAACCACAAAAAGACCCTTCCAATAGTAAAACAGAATAATTAGCTTTGCAACTATAAGCTTGCAGCAAAAAATGCCGATAAGAATAAGAGGAGTTTGCTCAGTATTCTAACGGATTTTGGCTGTAGCATCGATAGTAGGTTCATTATTTTGCAGTGATGTACATTGCTCGATCTGTTTCGGTTGAACTTGCTGTTGGGTGGCGTGGTACAAAAGAACAAAGAGAAGCCCCATGGCCTGTAAGCAACCAGACAAAACGATCATTGCAGTCACTACTTTCAGGACTGTCACGGGGATAATCGTGGTAAAGGAATATTACAGCGATGGGTCTACCGGCGTCTTCGGTTGTTCCGCATTGCTCAATGATGAGCAGTAGATGTTTACTCTACGTACGTGAAAGCTGATCCGGTACTTATCAATTCTTCTCTTGAGCATACCTGACAAATAGCACAGACCTCTCTCACAGTTTCACAATCTCACCATATTCGGCCACCGGCCATTGATACAGGCAAATCCCGTCAAGGACAACTGGAGGGGAAGATTTTCGTATTAAATCGACGGCATGGGTACAAAGTGCTGATGGATACCCAGCTCCTTTGCGCCCATCCCCAGCGCGAGTCCTATCATCTGTGAGAGATGCAGCACCGGCAGGTTGATCTCCTGCCCCGCGTGCTTTTCGGCCTGTCGCTGGTAGGAGTCGAGGTTGATGTGGCAGAGCGGGCAGGGGGTGACGACGAGGTCGGCGCCGTTGTTCTTGGCGTCGAGCAGGGCGGCGGAGGTCATGGTGAGGGCGGCGGGTTCGTCGGTGAGGACAACGGGGAAGCCGCAGCATTTGATTCTGCTCTTGTAGCGGACGACATCAGCTCCCGTGGCCTCGATGAGGGTTTCGAGGGAGGTCGGGTTTTCGGGGTCGTCGAAGCCGAGGTCCGCCGACAGCCGCAGGATGTGGCAGCCGTAGAAGGGCGCGATCTTTATGCCGCGCAGCTGGTGGTGCAGTTTTTCTTTGAGCTTGTCGACGCCGTAATCGGCGATGAGCGCCCAGAGGAGGTGCTTCACTTTCACCGTCCCGCTGTATTGAAGGCCGCTGTCGGCGATGGCGCGGTTTGCATTGAGCAAATGTTCCGTATCGTTGCTGACTCGCTTGTTGACATGGGCAAGCACCCCCTGGCAGGTGCCGCAGATGGTGAGGATGTCGAGCCCCTTCTGCTCGGCCATGGCGAGGGTCCGCGTGTTGATGGCGTCGGCCAGCGACGGGTCGAGATTCTTCAGTGCGCTGGTGCCGCAGCAGGAGGCGTCGGTCATTTCATCGAGCTGTATGTCGAGGGCCTTGGCCACCTTGATGGTCGATTTGTAGAGTTCCGGCGAGGTGCCGAGGGCGCTGCAACCGGGGTAGAAGGCGTATCTCATTTCTCCTCCCCCCTCTCTCTGATTCGCCGGAAGATGCTCTTTACGTCGGCAATTCCCTTGAGCGACCGCATGAGCGGGCTGGGCAGCTTTCTCTTGAGCAGGAGCGTGATCCCCATGGGGACCATGCTGATTATAGTGTCGGGGTTGATCTTTGCTACCCTCAGCGGCAGGGTGGTTTCATTGATGCGGCCGATCTTCTCGATATCGTTCTTGATGGCCTTTGCGTAGCGGGTCCCCTCGGTGTTTACGGTCCCTTCCTTCGAGGCCATCTCCTGAAGCCGCCCAATGGCCTTGGCGGGCTGCACATCCTTGGGGCAGACTTGCGAGCAGAAGTAGCACCGGGCGCAGGACCATATCCCCTTTTCGTCCTGAAGCCCTTCCATGAGCCGCTCAAGCCCCTTGCCGTCCCGCGGGTCGACGGTAAAGCGATACCCCTTGGCCAGGGCAGCGGGCCCGATGAACCGGTTGTCGGCCTCGTAGGCGGTGCACTGGCCGTAGCAGGCGCCGCAGAGGATGCAGTCCTCCACCCCCTTGAACTGCTCCATACCCTTCTCCGTGAGAGGAGCGGATTCTCCCTCCTTGCCGTCCGGACGATCTTCCAGCCACGGCGTGACGGAGTTGACCTGTTTCCAGTAGGGGTTCAGATCGAAGACAAGGTCTTTGAGCACGGGGAAGTTCCCCAGCGGCTCGACGCGGACCTCACCCCACTTTGCCACTTCGTCCTTCACCTGGGTGCGGCAGGCCAGCTTGGCGTGGCCGTTGATGGTCATGGCGCACGACCCGCAGATGGCGCTTCGGCACGAGGAGCGGTAGGAGAGGCTGGTGTCCTGCCAGTCCTTGATGAGGGTCAGGGCGTCGAGCACCGACATGCCTTCGACCATATCGACCTCGTAGGTGTCGATGCGGTGGCTGTCGCTGTCGGGCTCTTTCCTGAAAACCCTGAAGGTGATCTTTGACGGTTCAGTCATTAATGAGTCCTTAGAATTTGTCCCCCTTTAAAAAAGGGGGATAGAGGGGGATTTTCTCAATGTATGACTTCAAATCCCCCCTTGCCCCCCTTTGCTAAAGAGGGGGATAATTACGGACAAGTTTTCAGTACACCCGCGCCTTGGGTTCGAACATCGAAATATCGACCGATTTGTATTCGAGCCGGAGTTTCCCGTTATCGTTAATCGCCAGCGTATGCTTGAGCCAGTTCTGGTCGTCACGGTCCTTGAAGTCGAGGCGGCAATGGGCGCCGCGGCTCTCCTGCCGGGCCAGGGCGCTCTCGGCAATAGCCTGGGCCAGGTCGAGGCACATCTCCAGCTCCAGCACCGAGAGGAGGGCCGAGTTGAATTTGCGGCTGGTGTCTCCCACTGCCACGTCGGCAAAACGCTCCCGCTGTTCGCGTACTTTCTTGATTCCCTCCTCCATCTGCCTCTGTTCGCGGAAGACGCCGAAATGGTCCGACATGGCGACGGCGCTGGCGGTGCGTACATCGGAGGGTTTGATCCCCAACCTACGGGAGAGGAGCCGGTCGATCTTTTCCTCCATCAGTCGGAGGGTGTCGTCAGACGGTTCAGCGGGGGCGCAGTGGCCCACATAATCGGATACTTTCCTGCCGGTCCTGCGGCCGAAGACGATGGTGTCGAGCAGCGAGTTGCCGCCGAGGCGGTTGGCGCCGTGGACGCTCACGCAGGCGCATTCTCCGGCGGTGAAAAGGCCGGGCAGGGTGGTGGTGCCGTCGGCATTGGTGTCGATACCGCCCATGCTGTAGTGGTGGCCGGGCTGGATAGGAATCCCCTCGACCGACGGGTCGATGCCGAGGAACTCGATGCATATCTGGCGGATCTGCGGGAGCTTGGCCTTGATCATCGGGTCGCCGATGTGCCGCAGGTCGAGCTTTATGTAGCCGCCTTCGAAGCCGCGCCCTTCGATGATCTCGGTGGCGATGGACCGGGCCACGATGTCCCGTGGCGCCAGCTCCATCTTGGCGGGGGCGTATTTGGCCATGAACCGTTCGCCCAGGTTGTTGAGCAGATGTCCGCCTTCACCCCGCGCACCTTCGGTGATGAGGATGCCTTCGGTGAGGAGCACGTTGGAACCGTAGATGGTGGTGGGGTGGAACTGGACGAACTCCATGTCCTTCAGCGGCACGCCGGCTCGATAGGCCAAGGCCATGCCATCGCCGGTGTTGATGAGGGCGTTGGTGGTCCGCTTGAATACGCGGCCGTAGCCGCCGGTGGCCAGCACCACGGCCTTCGCACGCAACAGGTGAAGCTGCCCCGTGGACCAGTCGAGGACCACTACCCCCTGACAGCGGCCGTTTTCAACGACCAGCGAGGTGACGAACCATTCGATATAGGTCTTTATGCCGCGTTTGTTGACCTGCTCCCACAGGGTGTGCAGCAGCGCGTGGCCGGTGCGGTCGGCGGCGTAACAGGTCCGTGCGGACCCCTGGCCGCCGAAGGGGCGCTGGGCGATCTCGCCGTCGGGGGTGCGGGAGAAGAGGACCCCCATGCGGTCGAGCTCGAAGATGTCGTCGGGGGCTTCGCGGCACATGATGGCCACGGCGTCCTGGTCGGCGAGGTAGTCGCTGCCTTTGACCGTATCGAAGGCATGGTCTTCCCATTTGTCGTCGGACTTGATGGCTACGTTGATGCCGCCCTGCGCGGCGACGGAGTGGGAACGAAGGGGGTGAACCTTGGAGATGATGGCGACGCTCTGGCCCGATTTTGAGGCCTCGATGGCAGTCCGTAAACCTGCCAGTCCGCCGCCTATTACAAGGATGTCGTGGGAGATGCCGGTCATTCAGCGATCCTGGGTTAAAGGGTCCCGATGCTATGGACAGGTTTTTCGGCAATGAACGACAGTTAGTTTAGCCGCTGTCGCCTGTTATGTAAAGAGAGGGAACGGGTTCGGCGGCAGCAGGCCGCGTGTTACGCGTTCAGCAGCTCCAGTATCCGCTCCAGATCGTCATTGGTAAAGTAGTCGATCCGGATGTGTCCGCCTTTCTTTCCCGCATCGATGATGACCTTGGTGCCGAAATGCTTCTGCAGTCGATCCTCGAGAGAGATGACGTAGGGGTCCTTGGCAAACACTTTTGATTTCGCCTTTGCCGGGGCCTTCTTTATCTTTGAGGCGAGGGCCTCGGTCTGTCGCACTGAAAGGCCGTTCTGAATGACGGAGCTTCTTAAAGCCAGCTGGTCCATTTCTGACGGGAGCGCCAAGAGGGCCTTGGCATGGCCGGTGCTGAGGCGACCTTCGCTGATGTCGTCCCGTATCTCCATGGGCAGGCCGAGGAGCCGGAGATAGTTGGCGACGGTTGCCCGCTCCTTGCCGACCTTGGCCGATACCTCTTCCTGGGTCAGCTTGAACTCATTCATTAAAAGCCGGTAGGCCTCGGCGGTCTCGATGGGGTTGAGCTCCTCCCGTTGGATGTTCTCGATGAGGGCCATCTCCAGCATCTCTTCGTTGGAGGCTTTTCTGACGACAGCGGGAATCTTCTTTATGCCCGCCAGCTTTACCGCGCGCCAGCGGCGCTCACCGGCAATGAGCTGGTAGCGGTCTTCATCAAGCCGCCTCACGATGACGGGTTGGATAACGCCCAGCGACTTGATCGACTCGGAGAGGTCCTTCAGTTCCTCTTCCTTGAACACCTTGCGGGGCTGGTAGTCGTTGGGAGTGATCTTCTTTACATCCAGCTCCACCACCTGCACACCGGCGGCCTGCTGGTCGGGTGTCAGGTCGGGGATCAGGGCGCCGATGCCCTTACCGAGTGCTGTTCTTGACATTCCTGAGAATCTCCTTTGCAAGTTTCAGGTAGCTCTGGGCTCCCCTCGAACGGATGTTGTATTCAATGATGGCCTTGCCGTGGCTCGGGGCCTCGCTGAGGGTGACGTTCCGGGGGATTATCGTCTTGAAAACCTTCTGTCCAAAATGCTTCTGGATGTCGCTGGCGACCTGGCCTGAGAGGTTGTTGCGGGCGTCGAACATGGTGAGGACGATCCCTTCCAGGGCGAGGTCGGGGTTGAGCGAGGTGCGGACGAGCTTGATAGTGTGGAGAAGGTGGCTTAACCCCTCCATGGCGTAGTATTCACACTGGAGCGGCACCAGCACCGAGTTGGCCGCGGTGAGCGCGTTAAGGGTAATGAGTCCGAGGGACGGTGGGCAGTCGATGATGACGAAGTCGTACTCTCCGGCAACCTTCTCCAGCGCCCTCTTGAGGATCGTTTCCCGCTGCGGATAGTTGATGAGCTCCAGTTCGGCCCCCAGCAAGTCTATCTTTGCCGGCAGGCAGTGGAGGTGTTTCAGGCCGGTCTCCCTGCGGACATTCCTGATGTTGTCCTCTCCCAGCAGGATATCGTAGATGCACTTCGCCAGCGAATGACGGTTGATCCCCAGTCCGCTGGTGGCGTTCCCCTGCGGGTCGGCGTCGATGAGGAGCACCTTCTTTTCGGCTGCGGCAAGACAGGCGGCGACATTTACGGCGGAGGTCGTCTTGCCGACTCCGCCCTTCTGATTGGCAACGGCGATGATTTTTGTCATGGGGTGCAAAGCTACCATAAACGTCGGGTGAAAGGAAGAGGATGATTGCGGTGGCAGGGGATGGCATGTCCGGATTGTTTCAAAAGGGGAACAGTGCGAGTGAAGTGTGAATAAATGTTAATGTTTCAATAAAAACAAGGGGATTGTTCATTCCTGGATCATTTATGTTGAATTTCTGAAACACAAAAGGATAAATGCGGTCTTAATTCTATCTCATTGAAATAACATGCAAAATGTCTATTTGGCACGATCGTTGTAGTAGGGGTCAGTCTTAGCAGCGGCTGAAACATCATGATAACGCAACGGAAGGAGGTGCCGCGGACATATAGCGGATTAGAGCAACAGTCATTAGGCAACTGATTGGTAACTTACAAAAAATGGAGGATATGTAGATGATGAAAAAAACGGTTTCACTGGCAGCAGCAGGAGTAATGACGATGATAGCGGCCATGGCGTTCGCTGGTGAAGGACACAATCATTCCAATGCCCACTCGGCGGCCAAGGTTAACGGCAGGGTGGTCATTGCCAAGTCCAAGACCGAGCAGCCTCCGAAGGATGCCTCGAAGATAAAGACCTTTACCCTGGATGTGGAGAATGTGGAGATCGAAGTCGCTCCCGGCATTAAGACCCTGGCGTGGGGCTACAAGACTCCGGATGGCAAACCGTCGGTGCCGGGTCCTGAGATTCGCGTGAAGGAAGGGGATTATGTCAGGGTGATCCTGAAGAATACCCATGCCCTTCCCCACACGGTCCACTTCCACGGCGCGGACACCCCCTTTGATATGGATGGCGCCGAGACGTCGCAGGCAGAAGGGATTGTCAACGGCGAGACCTTTATTTATGAGTTTTATGCCCATGTCCCGGGAACTCACTTCTACCATTGCCACTACCAGACACTGTCGCATCTGGATATGGGGATGTACGGCGCTTTTATCGTGGAGCCGAAGAAGGCCGACAAGGTCAAGTTCGACAAGGAGATCATGCTCTTCCTCGACGAGTGGAGGGTGGGTGCGGACAAGGATAACTTTGCCCTTCAGAACGGTTGGCCCTACGGCTACAACTACTTCACCATCAACGGCAAGGGGTTCCCGATGACCGAGACGGTGGAGTTGAAGAAGGGCGAAGTGCTCAAGATCAGGATGGCGAATGCGGGCTACATGTACCATACCATGCACCTGCACGGTCACAAGTTCCTCGTGACCCACAGTGACGGTGTGGAACTGAATGCGCCTTACTGGAAGGATACGCTGAGCATCGGACCCGGCGAGCGGTACGATGTCATCATGAAGGCGGACAACGACAGCGGCGTCTGGATGTTCCATGATCACGTTGTGCCGGCGGCCAGCAATAACGGCCAGTATCCCGGCGGTCTGACCATGCTTATCAAGTATTGATCCTGAGATTCCGCCCCGTTGCCCTCTCGGGACGGGGCGGAATGTATGGAAAAAATTCAAGTAAGTGCCGGATATGCCGATAGAATTAACAAGATGCAAAGAGGCCCGCTGGGCAAGAGACCTCGGAGCGATGAAAGGAGGATGGGAAATTGAGCCCATGATGTGATGTGTCATGAAAAAAATTCTGCTTATGCTTTTATTTGCTGTTGTTTCGACAACGGCATGGGCGTCACAGCCCGACCCGGCGGAGTTCCAGCAGTGGGACTGCAAATATCGCTTCGTCGATATCGATCAGGACGATAACCCGGATGTGATTCAGGTTCACTACTACAGTCCGGAAGAAAATAATTCGTCCGATGTCGATGCATACTATCTGATAGATACCAGGGAACTAGTAAAGGTCGTCTGGACTGACAATGACGGCTCCGAACAGACCTGGTCAAAAGGCTTTACCGTTCCTGAGCATGCTGCCACGGCAGCTGCCAGTGAAGAAGTGGTAGAGCGGAGCTTCTGATCCGCCCCCACAACACTGTCTACATGATGCGAGAACCGATGGTCTCCCGTTGGTTCTCGACTGATTCAAACCCTTCCATGCGGCTCGGTTTCCGAGGCCGATCTTTTTTTGTCTTCCCCGTTTTTCAGGGCGTTCTTCTTCCCAACAGTAGCAATTATCGCGGTTAATATTTATTAATCACTCTTCCCGCTGTCTCACGTTGACACAAATCCCCGCGTTTTGGTAATTTACCGACCCTGTTCATATCCTGACAGAAAGGGGGGAATAGGTGACAACCTGTTGTGTCCGGTAATAAAGAACTCTTAATATTTCATGGAGAATAATTAAATGATACGTCTGAAAAAGATTGTTGCTGGCGCAGGTTTGTTGTCAATGCTGGTTCTGCCCTTTTCCGCAGGCCATGTGTTCGGCTCGGAGCAGGGCGGTGGAGTTTCCCCCGATGAGGCCCTCAAGAAACTGATGGACGGGAATGCCCGCTATGTTGAAGGGAAAGGAAAGACCGCCGATCTGAGCGAGGTCCGCCGTCAGGAACTGACCAAGGGGCAGAAGCCGTTCGCTATCATCGTGAGCTGCTCCGATTCCCGTGTTGCCCCTGAGCATCTCTTTGATCAGGGCTTGGGTGATCTTTTTGTTATCCGTGTTGCCGGCAATGTCGTTGACCAGGATGAGCTGGGCAGCGTGGAGTATGCCGCCGAGCACCTCGGTACCCAGTTGATCGTCGTGCTTGGTCATGAGAAGTGCGGCGCCGTCAAGGCTACCATCGACACCGGTGGCAAGGCCGATGGCAACATTGGCGCCATTGTGAAGAAGATTGCCCCGGCTGTTGCCGCGGCCAAGAAGACGGCGAAGGGTGACGATCTCCTTAACGCCTGTGTACAGGAAAATGCGAAGAAGACCGCCAGGGATCTGGTTTCGAAGAGCAAAATCCTGAAGCATCTTGCCGGGGAAGGCAAGGTCAAGATTCTTGTCGGCGAGTATATGCTCAGCACCGGCAAGGTTGAGATGATCGAGACCGCTGCCGCCAAGGGTGGAGACAAGCACAAGCACTAATTGCAAGCGGTATGATTGCAGTTGAAAGGCCGGAGGCCCTGAAGGGTCCCGGCCTTTTTTCATGGATTGACAACCCTGAGACTCTTCAACTATACTCTCACCTCTTTAAAAGAAAGACAGGCGGGCGTAACTCAGCGGTAGAGTGCAACCTTCCCAAGGTTGAGGTCGCGAGTTCAAATCTCGTCGCCCGCTCCAGTAGAATAGTCGGGGGTATCCCCGCTCAACATAAGTAAGGTGGTCTATCGGGGAATCCCGTTAAAATCGGGAGCTGCCCCGCAACTGTAACCGGCGAATCTTATCCCTCACACGCCACTGGTCATACCGATCGGGAAGGCGGGGAAAGGTGTTGACCCGGGAGCCAGGATACCTGATGGACCCGCTGTTTGCTTGAGCCTTCCGAGGGGGAGGGGAGCAAGGGATTGTTATTAAATCCCCGATCTCTCCCCTACCCTTGAAGAGATCGGGGATTTTTTATTTCTGGAGCCTTCATGACGCTTGATCAGGGACTCGTCCATGTCTACACCGGCGACGCCAAGGGAAAGACGACCGCTGCCTTTGGCCTGGCATGCCGCGCCGCGGGCCACGGCCTGCGGGTCCTCTTTGCCCAGTTTTTCAAGGGGGGTGTCAGTGAGTCGGGCGAGGCGGGCATTGCCCGGCAGGTTCCCAATCTTACCGTTCAGCGGTTTGACCAGGTGCACCCGCTCTTTTCCGGCGGTGGCGACGAGGCGACTCTCAAGGCAACTATTCGCCGCGATTTCGAACAGGTGACGACCCTCGTGCTGTCGGGGGCATACGATGTCGTGGTGCTCGATGAGATCAACAATGTGGTCTCTCAGGGATGGATGGAGATAGCGCCGCTGCTGGCCCTTATCGAGAGCAGGCCGGCGAATGTCGAGCTGGTGCTTACCGGGCGGTCGGCGCCTGGTGAGGTAGTCGCCGCGGCCGACTATGTAACGGAGATGCGCATGGTCAAACACCCGTTCAAGGATTCGGGCATCGCCGCGAGAAAGGGGATAGAGTACTGATGGCCGGACAGCTTATTCTCGTATTGGGCGGAACGCGGTCGGGCAAAAGTATCTATGCCCTTAGAAGGGCCGAGGCAATGGGTGACCATCGTCTCTATATCGCGACGGCTGAAGCACGCGACGACGAAATGATGGCGCGGATAGAGCAACACCGCAAACAGAGGGGAGAGGGCTGGCGGGCCGCCGAAGAGCCTCTGGACGTGGCCGGTGTCCTTGAGGTGACCGAGGAAGGGACCGTGGTTCTTCTGGACTGCCTTACTTTCTGGGTGGCCAATGCCATGGCAATGGAGGTAAATTCGGGAATCGACTCCAAGGCATTTTTGCAGGGGCAGATCAGGAATGTTCACACAGCAACACAAGATAGGGGTTTCAGGATTCTCATCGTCTCCAACGAGGTCGGCATGGGGATTGTCCCGGACAATGCCCTGGCGAGGAAGTTCCGTGACCTGGTGGGTGACATGCACCAGATGATTGCCGAGCTGGCGGACGAAGTCTATCTGGTGGTGGCGGGTCTGCCGCAAAAACTAAAATAACCGCAGGGGACAGTGAAGAATGTCGCTTCTGGAAACTACGCTTAAAGAGATCAAGCCGATAAATCCTTCTTACCACGAACAGGCCCAGTCGATCCTCGACCGGCAGGCCAAGCCCCAGGGGAGCCTTGGCAGGCTCGAGGAGTTCGGTCGCCGGTACGCGGCGATCCGCGAGAACCTGAATCCGATATTGAACAAGAAGGCCATATTTACCTTTGCCGGGGATCACGGCGTGGCTGACGAAGGGGTAAGCGCCTTCCCGAAAGAGGTGACGCCGCAGATGGTCTTCAACTTCCTGCGCGGCGGGGCAGGGGTGAACGTCATCGCCCGGCATGTGGGAGCCGAGGTGGTGGTGGTCGATATCGGCGTAGATTACGAGTTTGAGCAGGCCGACGGGCTTGTCTGCAAAAAGGTTGGTAGGGGGACGGCGAATATGGCCGTGGGGCCCGCCATGAGTCGGGATGACGCGGTAAAGGCCTTGGAGGTCGGCATCGAACTGGCGCAACGCTATGCTGGCAAGGGGTATGACATACTGGGTACGGGCGATATGGGCATCGCCAACACCACTCCGTCCAGCGCCATTGTCGCCGTCTTTACCGGTAAGACGGTTGAGGAACTGACCGGGCGGGGCACAGGCATTAACGAGGCTGCATGGGCCCACAAGGTGTCGGTCATCAAGAGGAGCCTCGAGGTGAACCGGCCCGACCCGAAAGACGCTCTCGACGTACTCGCCAAGGTAGGCGGTTATGAGATCGCCGGTATTGCGGGGCTCATCCTCGGCGGGGCGTCCCGCCGTATCCCCGTGGTGGTGGATGGCTTTATCTCTACTGCCGGTGCGCTGGTTGCCACGGAATTGTGCCCTCTCGTCAGGGACTATATCTTCATGGCCCACAAGTCGGTGGAGATAGGACACCAGTCTGCCCTGGACAAAATCGGGCAGCGACCCTTTGTCGATCTGGACATGCGGCTTGGCGAGGGCACGGGTGCCGCGCTGGGAATTAATCTTGTCGAGTGCGGGGTTAAGGTGCTCACCGAGATTGCCAGTTTTGACGCGGCGGGTGTAACCGAAGCAGACGAGAAGCTCAAGCGGGCTCACTAAGCCGCGTTAAAGGGAACCATGCGCCGTTTTCTCACCGCCTGGAACTTTCTGACCGTTATTCCTCTCTTGCCTCCCCGGGACTTGAAGGCTGACGATATTGCATGCGGGATGGCCTTCTTCCCTGCGGTAGGGATTGTTCTTGGGCTGCTCATGGCCGGCGTGTGGTGGTTTGCAAGCCCCCATCTGTCAGTCAGTGTCTTGGCTGCGCTGATCCTGGCCTTGCCGGTGGTGCTTACCGGCGCTATTCACGTGGACGGTTTTGTGGACACCCTCGACGGCCTCGCTGTGATGGGTGACCGGGAACGGCGGCTGGCAGTGATGAAGGACAGCCGCATCGGCGCGGTGGGAGCGGTGGGGCTCGTTCTCCTCTTCCTGCTGAAACTGGAAGCGGTGAAAGTGTTGAACGTTGAAACGGCGCTGGCTGCTTTGGTTCTGATGCCCACTGTCGGACGATGGGCCATGGTAATGACCGCTTGGCGGTCGCGCTATCCAAGGTCCGACGGGACGGGCAAGGCATCGGTGGAGGCGCTGGGAGGGCTGGAAGTGGCGGCGGCATCGGTCATTGCCGCGGTTCCGGCGATCTATCTGCTCGGGGTTGGATTGGTTGCCCCTCTTGTCCTGGTCGTTGCCGGCGTGTTGGTGATTCGCTGGTTGGCCCACAAGAGTTTCGGCGGCGTGACCGGCGATGTTATCGGCGCATCCAATGAATGCGCAGAAGTGTTGTTTCTCCTTGGAGTTCTATTATGACGCCGGCAAGGCTTTTCTTTTTCCGCCACGGCGAAGTGGCCAACGCGCACGAGAAGCGCTACAACGGCCAGACCGACGTTGCCCTCAGCCCCAGAGGCGAGGAACAGTCAGCGGCCATGCCTTCGCGGCTCAAGGCATTTCTCGATTCAAAGGCTCCGGCTGCCGTTTACTCCAGCGACCTGGTTCGTTCCCGGGTGGGTGCGGGGCATGTAGCGGCGGCCTTTGGTCTCACGCCCATTGTCGTGCCGGAGCTCAAGGAACGCTCATTCGGCCACTGGGAAGGGTTGACCTGGGATGAGATTCAGGCGCGATATCCGAGCGAGTGGGCGGCCTACATGGCCGACGTCCCAGGCTATACACCGCCCGGCGGCGAAAGCTTCCGCGGTATGAGCGAACGGATCCTGGGGGCGGTCAGGCAAATCGCGGCCCGTCATGCCGGTGAGCCGGTGGCGATGGTGATCCACGGCGGGGTAAACCGGATTATCCTTTGTGATGCACTGGGCCTCGATCTCGCCCACATCTTCCGGCTCGATCAGTACTATGCCTGCCTCAACATCGTGGAGATGTATGAGAATACGGCAGTGGTGCGCCTCATGAACAGCGTAGACGAGGGCGATGCGCACAGGTTGATTCGCTGATGGGAAACCGTATCCCGACCATCGTCATCGCCGCGCCGCAGAGCGGCTCGGGCAAGACCACCGTGGCCCTGGGGCTCATGGCGGCGCTTAAGGCCCGAGGATACCTTGTACAGCCTTTCAAGGTGGGACCGGACTTCATCGATGCGGGTCATCACACCCGGATATGCGGACGCCCTTCGCGGAACCTCGACAGCTGGATGATGGGGGAAGAGGGGGTGCGGGAGGCCTTCAACCGCGGGGTTCAGGGGGCCGATATCGCCGTCATCGAAGGGGTGATGGGGCTTTTCGACGGCTATGACGCTGATGGTGATGCTGGAAGTACTGCCCATGTGGCCAAACTGCTGGGTGCGCCGGTGCTGCTGGTGGTGGACGGCCGCAGCATGGCGAGGAGTGCCGGGGCGCTGGTACTGGGGTTCGAGAGTTTTGACCCTGATCTGCAACTGGCAGGAGTAATCTTCAACCGCATTGGCTCGGAGCGGCACGGCAAGTGGCTCCGTGGGGCAGTGAAAGGGCGGTGCCGGGCGAAGGTTCTGGGATGTCTTCCGCGTGACGGTGCCGTAACTATCCCGGAGCGCCATCTAGGGCTCTTGACGGCGGAAGAATCGGGCGCATTTGATTCCGTGCTGCTTAAGGAATGGCTGGAGCGTCATCTGGATCTGGATGAAATTGTCCGGTTGGCGCGGTCGGTTGATGTGGGGGTAGATTCCCGTGCCTACCCTGAAAGAGAGGGCGAACACAGGGGTTCGCCCCTACAAAAGCAAATCCGCATCGGCATCCCCATGGATGAAGCCTTCTGCTTCTATTACCAGGATAACCTCGATTTGCTGGAAGAGCTGGGGGCAGAACTGGTCTTCTTCAGCCCGCTGAAGGATTCAAGTCTTCCGCCGGACATCGACGGTCTCTATATCGGTGGCGGCTATCCCGAGGTCCACGCAGAAAGGCTTTCGGCCAATACCCCGCTTCGTGAAGAGATACGGCGGAGGAGCAGGGAAGGGATGCCGATCTATGCCGAGTGCGGTGGGCTTATCTATCTGAGCCGCGGTATCTACGGCAAAGATGGCAGTTTTCACGATATGGCGGGAATATTCCCCTTTGCAGTTCGTATGCGGGAGCGTCGGGTCGGGCTGGGGTATGTGACCGTGCAGTTCGAGGAAGACGGTCTCCTTGGCGCATCGGGGCAGGAGGTACGGGCCCACGAGTTTCACTATTCGGAGATTGTTGAAGAGGAAAAGGCCGGGGTCTCTACGGTCTGGTCGTTTATAAAACGGCCGGGTGAGGAGCCGAGGCCGGAGGGGTTTGTGGCCGGCAATACGCTGGCCACATACGCCCATATACATTTTGGTGCGGATGGAAATGTTGCGGAACATTTGTTGAAGCAGATTATTAGGCAAAAGGAGACAGTATGGCGACACAGTTAGAACTGGCAAAACAGGGCATCATAACCTCCCAGATGGAGACGGCGGCGGCTCAGGAGAAGTTGTCACCTGAATTTGTGCGACAGATGATCGCTGAGGGGAAGGTGGTCATTCCGTCAAATCCGAATCATAAATCAACCATCGTGCCCATTGGTAAGGGGATGCGGACCAAGGTAAACGCCAGCATTGGCACCTCTTCCGACATCGTCGACATCGAGGCCGAATGCCGCAAGGCACGGGCCGCCCAGGAAGAGGGGGCCGATACCCTGATGGAGCTCTCCGTCGGTGGCGACCTGGATGAAATTCGGCGTCGGGTGCTGGCCTCCACAGATCTTCCTGTAGGTACGGTGCCGCTGTATCAAGCCTTCTGTGAGGCTGCCAAGAAGTACCACAGCCCCAACAAGCTCCCCGAGGAGCTGCTCTTCGAGATCATCGAGCGGCAGTGCGAGGACGGCATCTCCTTCATGGCCATCCATTGCGGCATCAACATGTACACCATCGAGCGGCTCAAAAAACAGGGCTATCGGTACGGCGGCCTCGTCTCCAAGGGCGGTGCGACGATGGTAGGGTGGATGCTCTCCAACAACAAGGAAAACCCGCTCTACGAGAAGTTCGACAGGGTGGTGAGCATCCTCAAGAAATACGATGTGGTGCTGAGCCTGGGCAACGGCCTGCGAGCCGGGGCTATCCACGACTCCTCCGACCGCGCCCAGGTGCAGGAGCTGATCATCAATTGCGAGCTGTCTGAAGAGGGCCAGAAGATGGGCTGCCAGATGATGGTCGAGGGGCCGGGGCATATCCCGCTGGATGAGATCGAGGCCAACATCATCCTGCAGAAGCGGATGAGCAACGATGCGCCCTATTACATGCTGGGACCGCTGCCCACTGACATCGGCGCCGGCTACGACCACATCACCTCGGCCATTGGCGCGGCATCGTCGGCTCGCTTTGGCGCCGACCTCATATGCTATATTACTCCTGCCGAGCACCTTGCCCTTCCCAACGAGGAGGACGTGCGGGTAGGTGTCCGCTCCACCCGGCTGGCGGCCCATATCGGCGATATCTCCAAGTATAAGGAACGACGCCAGCGCGACATGGCGATGAGCAAGGCGCGGCGTGAACGGCGCTGGGATGAGCAGTTCGACCTTGCGCTCTTCGGCGATGAAGCGCGGAAGATCCGCGACAGCCGTACACCGGAACTCGAAGATACCTGCACCATGTGCGGCAAGTTTTGCGCCCTGGACAACGGCAACCAGTATTTTGAAGAGGACCTGAAGGTGGGAGAAAAGGCCTGATCTTTCTGATATCTTGACGGTTTGCCTGAAAAGGCATAATCTTGTTGAAGTAATTGACAGAATCATCTGAACTGCTCAAGACTTCCGGAATACGAGCCGAAAAAGAGAACACCATTGCGCCCGCCTGTCGCGGCCATCTCTTCATAAGCTCTTTTCGACCGTCAAGCCGGACGATGAGTCCGGGTTGGTACAGATTACAGAAAGGTATCGAGTGCTCTTTTTCGGCAAGAGTAACAAAATATCGCTTCTCCTTACGCAGATCAGGACTACCTACGATGAGGCCGAACTTGCGGAGCTGGTGAAGTCTGTTGTGGCCCACGGCAAGAGCGCCTTCAAGCCGACCGTTGATGCCCTCAAGGACAACCAGCTTGGGGCCCAGGATGGTGCCGCCATCTTTTCAGGCATTTATGATCGTTCCATGCTCAAGGACCTCCTCTCTCTCCTCGGTGAAGACCAGAAAGAATTGCGCAAGGCCGCCATGGAGACCCTTGTCGCCCAAGGTGGAGACGAAGCTGTTCCCCTGCTCTGCGAGAGCTTGTTGAGCGGCAGCTGGCAGATGAGAAGCACGGTGGTCGATGGTCTCAGCCGCATTGGCGGGCCGGAAGTAATCGGCCGGATGGCTGAGATTTTCAAGAACAAGGATCGCGATATACGAAAGGCTGCCTTTGAAGTAATCTGCCGTGTCGGTGGTTCCCGCGCGACGGACCTCCTGATCGCGGCGTTGAAAGATGAAAACAGTCTTATCCGACAGAAGGCGATGAATGAGATAGGGAAACTGCGGGAACCGAGGGTGGCTCCGCATCTTATTTCAGCCCTGAAAGACGATGACGTAGTGGTGCGCATCAAGGCAATCGAGGCCCTCGGTCTGTTGCAGGAACGGTCGGCGGTGCAACCTGTACTGGGCCTGTTAAAAGACGGCAACATGCTGGTGAGGCAGAAGGCGGTTTTCGCCCTCAGCAGGTTGTGCACTGCTGAAGAGGTGCCCGCCCTCCTGGAGTTCATGAAGGAGTCGGACGTCAATATCCGCCGTTCCGCTACTGAAGTCATGGCTGCCATAGAAGACCCGACAAAAGGGAAGACCCTGGTCAGGGCACTGAAGGATGAAGACTGGTGGGTGAGAGAGCTGGCCGTTGAGGCACTTATCTCCGTCGGCGGCCAGCAGGTGGTGGACATGCTCCTCGCCCTGCTGAAGGATGAAGATGAGAATATCCGGCGCAGCGCCGTGGAAATAATGAACTATATAGGGAATGAAAGCGTCGTCGATGCCCTCATTCCGCTGTTAGGCGACCCTGACTGGTGGATAAAGGAGCGAACGATCTCCGCCCTCGGAAAGATCGGGGATAAAAAGGCCATTCCTCATCTTGCCGCCTTGTGCAATGACAAGGAGTGCCGCTGGATTGTGGCTCAGGCATTGAGCAATTTTGAGGATGAGGCCGTACTGGAGCCGCTTTTGAACCTGATGCATGACCAGAACAAGCAGGTAAAGATAGAGGCAATCAAGGCGTTGGGGAAGCTCAAACGATCCGAAGCGGCGCCTTTTCTTATGAATCTGGCAGAGTCAGAGGATAAGGAAGTAAGCACTGAGGCCAAGGCAGCCCTGAAAGCCATGGGGGTTTCTATTTCGACCCAGTGAATGAGCTGCGCTCACTATGATAATGACCGAATGTTATAAAAAAGCGGCAGGAGAAAACCTGCCGCTTTTTATGTATCTGCTACTTGAGGATCGGCCTGGCGTTGACAGGCTGCACAGGACGGTTCGTGGGGTGGTGCATGGTGTGCTCGAACTCCTTGATCTGATCCTTGGAGGCAGTTATCGGATTTTTCATAACAATCCAGCGTACACCCTCGGAGCAGGGGGGAGTGGTAAGCGAACCATTGAAACGGTAATAGTCCTTGCTGTCGGGCAGAACACCCGTAGCCTTGAGGTCACCGCTCAGCGCATTCTTCTCGCCTTCCTTGCGAGGCATCTTCTTCCATACTGCCGCAAGCTGGGAATTGGCTGCCCCTTCCTTGAACATGATACCGATTACCGCCAGGTTGCCGTTCTTGTCGGCATGCACGAGGTGCAGCTCCATGGGGAATGATTCACCGTTGATGGTGTTCTCGCTGGGGTAGTGCAGGTGATACTGCTTCAGCTCAAACTCGGTGTTATCGATGGTGATTGTGCTCCCCTTGGCAAAGTTTACCTGGATCGCATGGCCGTTGTTGAGTACTTCCGTGCTGGAAGAGGTGTAGTTGATCTTGACTGCGTCAAGTTGAGCCTCAATAGCGGTCTTCGTATCGATGTTGATGGGAGACTGATTCATCCCGGCGCATGCAGAAAATTTCGAATCGAGAGTTGCCCAATGATCCGGACCGGTATTACCCGAATAAGTCCAGTGGCCACCGCCACTCGCATATGCTGAACCACCTGCCAGAATGGATGCTGCTGCCAGCAGTGCTGCAAATTTCTTCATGCGTTTCCTCCCCCTCGGTTTAAAAGATTCTTTCTGCACGGAACGGAATGATCCGCACGCTGGCTCTAATTTTCCGAGAGAAAGGATGACGACTTTCCGGGTGGATGTCAAGAAGATTGGACTACAAACGAATAGCAGTGGTTAAAAGTTCTACAATCTGTTGAATCATTTCGATTTGCAAAGAAGAATTGATTCCAACAGTTGAGCCATTGCTGATTTACAGGATTCAGGCTTATTACGGGAATGACTCAGGAGCAGTGTTTTTGCCGACGATGATTTCTTTTGTCTGAAGCTGTCCAGTGTTGTCGCTTGTCGCAGGTTGGCCGGCGATAACAGGCCTGCCACGTTTATCCTTGCAAACCTCGATGCGATCGGTAAATCGCTTTGCCGGTATCCCCATTTCTCTGATGATTTCGATAGATTGTACAAAGCATTCACCTCTCTGGAACAGCGGAGTGGCTTTGATCACAAGATCTCCATCACTCCTGACCTGACGCCAGATTGCGGTAGAGTCTTTTGAAAATGCCATTATCGAGGCTTCTCGTGCAGCGTCGTCAACTGTCAATTCACACTTGGTAGGGAGCGCCTTTCTGGCATTCGCCTGCGTGGCTATGCCGCCACCGACAGCCGCGACCAGAGATCCAAGCGGGTTTAATACTAATCCTGCTATGCCCAGGGGAACTGCCGTAAGCAGGTTTCTTTGAATGTTATCCTTGTGGGTATCGTAGGCGTAGCACTCTTTCGCCGAGAGGTCTCGCTTGGAGAGCAACTGATTCTTTGAGGCAACGTCGACGGTGGCGCATGCTGAAAGCCCTATCGTCAGGGCGAAAATGAGCAGCGGATTTATAATTCTTATGAGTAGTGATGCGTCTCGACGTCCCATTTCAGTTACCTCTGTGTAGCTGGTGTTGCAAAATTGCCACTGGTCTGGAAAGAACTTCCCAGTCAAAGTTCTTCCCGTATCCGATGGTTTTCATCAGAGTCGCGTCAAACTCCTTTGAAATCAAGTGATTACCGTAGTGATGCATCGGAAACTCCTGGTATTGCTCCATTTGCCAGTGATCTAATATGATAAATACAGCAAACATTGTGCCATAGTAGCTGCTTTATGGGTGGATCTAGGGCTTCTCGAGACGGCTCTCCCTTAGTACTGGACCTGTCTTGAAAATAGTGATGCTCTGCGCGTTTACATACAGCCTGGCGAATGAGACGAAGGGGTTGTCTCCCTCCGGTTCCCTGATGGTGAATCCGTTTATCTCCACGGAGAGCATGGAGGGATTTATCTTCACCTTGTCGATGGAAACGGGGCGGTGAAGCTGCTCGGAGAGCTTGTTGACGAGCACCGCTTTGATGATCGGCGGCAGAATGAAAAAGCCGGTAATGGTAAAAACGGCCAGTAAGACTAATGAGGCCAAGGGCAGCTTTTTTCGGAGATATCTTTTCTGGTAGTCTCACAGGGTTTGCTCCCGGCTGTTTTATCGTCCAGTTTGCATAGTATACCCTTTTCTTCCCGACAGTATAAATCATGCCGTGTCGTTTTGAGCGATTTGCATCCTGTTGGTCAAGTATTTGCTTGACAAGGAATGGTCACCATGCTAATTTGCACGGCGTTTTTCAAGCCTTGGCAACATCAGCCATTTTCTCTTGTCTCTCAGGTGTTTATGATAGATATCGATTACACTCTGCTTGTACAGATGGTCAACTTTCTGGCCATCATGGTTGTTCTCCACTTCTTCCTTTACCGCCCCATGAAGAAGCTGTTCGAGGAGCGGGAGCGCCGTATCAACACGGCGTTGGCCGAAGCCGAGTCGATAAAGAAGCAGGCCAATGGTCTTCTCACGGACTACGACGAAGCCCTCAAGCATGCCAAGGTAGAGGCGCACAACATGTTCGCGCTGCTTTCCCTGGAGGGTTCCCAGGAACAAAAGATGGCAGAAGAGGGCGCCAGGGCAAAGGCCTCGGCGGCCATGGATTCAGCGGTTGCCCAGATAGGGACCGAATCGGCGAAGGCCCGGGAGATTCTGCGCGGCGAAGTCAATGCAATTTCCGGCGGGATTGTGGCAAAGCTTCTGGGGAGGTCCATTTGAGGCGCATAGCGGGCAGTCTGGCAACGGTTTCCCTTTTCATCATGATGACTGTCCCTGCTTTTGCAGCTGAAGGGGCATCCCACGGTTCGTTCATGTCCTCCTGGGGCTGGCGGATCATCAACTTCTCCATCCTTGTTTTTGTCATTGTCTACTTTGGCGGTAAGCATATGCGGGAGTACTTCGCAAACCGCACGAAGAAGATTGAAGGGGCAATAGAGAATTCACAAAACGCTATTGAAGAAGCAAAGAAGTCGCTGGCCGAAATCGAAGGACGGGTTCGCAACCGTCAATCCGAGGTCGATGCCATCCTCTGCGTGGCCCGGGAAAACGGTGAGCGGGAGAAGGCGAGGCTGATCGCCGAAGGGCGGAAGGTCGCCGACGAGATCGTGAAGCAGGCCGAGGGGCGCATAGCCCTCGAAGTGAAGAAGGCGAAGGATGCAATCAGGACCGAGGCAGCATCTATGGCGGTGCAGATGGCCGAGGAGCTGCTGAAGAAGAATGTTACGGCAGACGACCAGAAGAGGATGGTGGACGACTATCTGGCGGGCGTGGGAGGCAGTCGATGAGTGATCTGGTGCTGGCGCGCCGCTATGCCAGGGCATTCCTGGAAGTGGCGGAGAAAGATGGCAAGGCTGAAGCGGTGCTGGCTGATCTGGAAGGGTTTGCTTCTCTTCTTGGTGAGGCGAAGAACTTGCGTGCAGTGTTCAGCAATCCGTCATTTACCGCCGCTGAACGCGGCAAGGTTCTGGGCGGCGTACTCGACAAGGCATCCCTGTCTCCTTTGAGCAGGCAGATCATTGAGTACCTTCTGGCCAAAGGGCGGCTGCTGATTACAGGCGATATCTGTGCTGCCTACCGGGCTCTTCTGGACGAGCGGTCGGGCAGGAAGCAGGCGAAGGTGGTATCGGCCGTTGCCCTCGGCAATGAGCAGATGAAGGCCCTCGAGGCGAAGCTTTCCTCAGTGGTGGGCGGCAAGGTAGAGGTTTCCGTCGAGACCGACACGGCACTCATCGGGGGGCTGGTGGTCAGCATGGGGGGTACCGTATACGACGGCAGCATCCGGAGCCAATTGGACAAATTGAAGACAGCGTTGCTTTAAGTTCTTTTTTCAAAAAGGGGTGGGGAAACAATGCAGATCAGAGCGGAAGAGATCAGTGAGATTATAAAGGGGCAGATCTCCGGGTTCGAGAAGGGTGTAGATGTCAGCGAAGTCGGCACCGTGGTAACGGTGGGCGACGGTATCGCCAAGATCTACGGCCTGGAGAAGGCAATGGCCAGTGAACTCCTCGAGTTCCCCAACGGCGTCGTCGGCATGGCGCTCAACCTTGAAGAAGACTGCGTCGGCGCCGTTCTCTTCGGTGAGACCACCCTGGTAAAGGAAGGCGACACCGTCAAGAGGACCGGCCGTATTGCCGAAGTCCCCGTAGGTGACGCCATGGTGGGCCGCGTAGTGAACTCCCTCGGCCAGCCCATCGACGGCAAGGGACCCATCAAGACCGACGAGTTCCGTCAGATCGACGTGGTTGCTCCCGGCATCGTCCAGAGGCAGCCGGTTAAGCAGCCGCTCCAGACCGGTATCAAGGCCATCGATGCCATGATCCCCGTCGGCCGCGGCCAGCGTGAGCTGATCATCGGCGACCGTCAGACCGGCAAGACCGCCGTCGCCATCGACACCATCATCAACCAGAAGGGCCAGGACGTCATCTGTATCTACGTCGCCATCGGCCAGAAGCGTTCTACCGTTGCCCGCGTCATCAAGACCCTTGAGGAGCACGGCGCCATGGATTACTCCATCGTCGTCGCCTCTACCGGTAGTGAGCCGGCGCCGCTTCAGTTCATCGCCCCCTACACCGGGTGCGCCATGGGTGAATTTTTCCGTGATAACGGCAAGCATGCCCTCATTATTTATGACGATCTCTCGAAGCAGGCCGTTGCTTACCGCGAACTCTCCCTGCTGCTGAGAAGGCCTCCCGGTCGTGAAGCGTACCCCGGCGACGTCTTCTATCTCCATTCCAGGCTTCTCGAAAGGGCGGCCAAGCTCTCCGACGCCCTTGGCGGCGGATCGCTGACCGCGCTCCCCATCATCGAGACCCAGGCGGGCGACGTTTCGGCATACATCCCGACCAACGTTATCTCTATCACCGACGGACAGATCTACCTCGAGACCAGCCTTTTCTACTCAGGCGTACGGCCCGCCATCAACGTGGGTCTTTCCGTTTCCCGCGTCGGCGGCAGTGCCCAGATCAAGGCCATGAAGCAGGTATCCGGTACCCTTCGTCTCGATCTCGCGCAGTACCGCGAACTGGCGGCCTTCGCCCAGTTCGGCAGCGATCTCGACAAGGCAACCCAGGCCCAGCTCGGCCGCGGCCAGCGTATGGTGGAGCTGCTCAAGCAGAGCCAGTACGAGCCTCTTTCCGTCGAAGACCAGGTGCTGGTCATCTTCGCCGGCGCCAACGGCTATATCGATGACATTCCCGTCGAGGCGGTAAGACGGTTCGAGAAAGAACTGCTCCAGTTCCTGCGGCTCAAACACGATGACCTGAGGACCGACATCAGGACCCGCAAGCAGATCGACGACGAGAACAAGCCGAAGGTCAAGGCTGCCCTCGAAGACTTTAAGAAATCCTTTGTGGCTTAGGCGCTAATAGCAAGGAAAGACTGATAAATCATGCCGTCACTATTGCCCATAAAACGCAGGATCGCCAGCACCAAGAACACCACTCAGATTACCAAGGCCATGAAGATGGTTGCGGCCTCGAAGCTGAGGAAGGCCCAGGAGAGGATCCTGGAGGCCAGGCCTTATGCCCGGGGAATGATGGGTGTGCTCTCGAGCCTCGCGAAGAATCTCAACAAGGAGTACCACCCCCTTCTTGACCGCCGGGGTACCGGAAAGATAGAGGTGATAGTACTGACCTCCGACCGCGGTCTCTGCGGAGGGTTCAATACCACCATCCTCAAGAAGGCTTCTGAGTTCATCCGGCAGAAGAAGGAGCAGGGAGGCCAGGTGGGCATGAGCGTCGTGGGGCGCAAGGGGAGGGAGTACTTTAAGCGCCGCGGTCTGGACGCCCGGATGGCATGGAGCGGCATATCCGGCAAGGTACAGTACGGTCATGCCGTCGAGATCGGTCAGGACCTCGAAAAACTCTATCTGGACGAAGGCATCGACGAAGTCTATGTGGTGTACAACGAGTTCAAGTCGGCCATCTCCCAGCAGGTGGTGGTGGAGAGGTTGCTTCCCATCGAACCGGAAGACGATGCCGGGACCATTACCGGCTCGTATATGTTTGAACCGTCTCCCGATGAAGTGCTGGAAGAGCTGCTGCCAAAGCACCTCCAGTTCCAGATATTCAGGATGCTGCTGGAATCGTCGGCATCCGAAGAGGGCGCGCGGATGACCGCCATGGACGCCGCCAACAAGAACGCCAAGGAAGTCATACGGCTTCTTACCTTGACATATAACCGGGCTCGCCAGGCCAACATCACCAAGGAGATTCTCGAGGTGGTCGGCGGTGCCGAGGCATTAAAAGGCTGATTAACGTAATAGAGAGGGAAAACGCGCGATGAGTGCCACTGTAACGAATGAGGGACGGGTTGTCAGGGTCATCGGCCCTGCCGTGGACGTGGAGTTTGAGGCCGGGAACCTTCCGGCTATCTACAATGCTCTGAAGATCACCGAGGGCGGGTTCAACCTTACGCTGGAAGTCGCGCAGCATCTGGGCGACAATCGGGTGAGGGCCGTCGCCATGACGTCGACCGACGGTCTCGTGAGGGGCTACAAGGTTTCCGACACCGGCGCCCCCATCTCCGTACCCGTGGGTGAGGCGGTGCTGGGCCGCATCATGAACGTGATCGGCGACCCCATCGACGAGAAGGGCCCCATCAATCCCAAGAAGCACCTGCCGATCCACCGTGAGGCCCCGTCCTTCGAAGAACAGTCTCCCAGTGTTCAGGTCTTCGAAACCGGCATCAAGGTCATCGACCTCCTCGCCCCCTACACCAAGGGCGGCAAGACCGGCCTCTTCGGCGGCGCGGGCGTGGGCAAGACCGTTCTCATCATGGAGCTCATCAACAACGTTGCCAAGCAGCACGGCGGCTACTCCGTATTCGCCGGCGTGGGCGAGCGTACCCGCGAAGGAAACGATCTCTACCTCGAAATGGAAGAATCGGGCGTTATCAATAAGGCCGCACTGGTCTACGGCCAGATGAACGAGCCGCCGGGTGCCCGGCTCCGCGTGGGTCTCTCGGGCC
>Ga0224505_10000402_pt1 | contig 30017 bp, 26 predicted proteins | sample SF_Jan12_sed_USG_FD_169102 | JGI IMG/M metagenome (GOLD analysis project Ga0224505, IMG submission 169102) | Sediment microbial communities from San Francisco Bay, California, United States - SF_Jan12_sed_USGS_4_1 | ecosystem: Environmental > Aquatic > Marine > Sediment | place: USA: California... | reverse complement strand
GTTGTAGGCATCGGCACCGACGCTGTCGGTGTGGCCTTCAACCATCGCCTTGGCGAACGGCACGTCGCCCATGAACTTCACGACGCGCTCGAGTTCCGTGATCGACTCGGGGCGCAGCTCGGCGCTGTCGAAGTCGAACAGGAGCTTGAGGGTCTGCTCGAGCGGGCAACCGACCGAGTCGACCTTGGTGCCGGCCGGGGTGCCGGGGCACTTGTCGGCTTCGTCGCAGACGCCGTCGTTGTCCATGTCCGCGCACTTGGCGGGCGGGGGCGGCGGCGGGGGCGGCGGCGCAACGACCGGAGCCGGGGCTGGGGCCGGGGCCGGAATCACATGGCCGAAGCGGTAGCCGACGTGCAGGCCGTAGACCCACGGGTTCAGTTCGGCCGAGCCGATGTCTGATCCGTCGAGTTCGACGTCCGACGACATGTCGATGTAGCGGACGTTGGCATTGAAGAACCAGTTGCTGGTCTTGTTGCCGATGTCCACACCGACCTGGCCGGCCGCGCCGATCGAGTCATCAAGCTTCAGGCTCGAACCTGCGGCAACGCCTTGCGTTTCCTCACCCGAGAACAGCGTGTAGTTGACGCCCGCGCCGATGTACGGACGGAACGTGCCGTTCGGGTTGAAGTGCCAATTGAGGCTCAGCGTCGGCGGCAGCACGTCGACGTGCGCGACGCGATCGAGCGGGCGGCCGCCCGTGTCGAGGTCGAGGCCGTGCGTCGCGGGCCATGCCAGCAGCAATTCAGTGCCGATGTGCGGCGTGATCATGTATTCGATCGTGCCGGTCGGCGAGAGGTCGCTGTCCACAACGACGGCAGCACCGTTGCCCAAGTCGAGGTTGTAGGAGTCAGGGTTGATCTGCGATATACCGACGCGGACCAGCCACTTGCCAGGATCGTACGTGCCCTCTTGGGCGTTAGCGGCGACCGGTGCCGCGAGGGCTGCGGCAACAGCCAAAGGAATGAGATAACGAGATGACATTGAGGCGTTCTCCTTGTGGCTTTTCTGCCATGCTTTATAAATTCAATGGCGGCCACTGACCGCCAGCCCGTCACCACACCCTAGACGGACGCCATTAAGTTCAACAGGACAATTTTCCTCGTAAACATGGTCCAAAGTCCAGTGCGGTAAATCAGGCCCGGCTGCAATGTGCTCCGCGGACTCGCTTCGCCCAGGCCCGCTTGCCGGTTTCACCCGGAGTATATGATGTTTTCTAGCAACAGGACGTCGCAATTTGAATGCCGGCGGACGGTTAGCGGGCGCCTGGCAGTGCTGCTGGTCGCCGGGGCCGGCCTGATGGGCCCGGTCGGGGCTGCCGCAACCGCAGGAACCGCGTCCGCGGCAATCCCCGGCCCGGCCGGCGGAGAACTGATCCCCTATGAGAAATTCACCCTCGCCAACGGCCTGACGGTGGTGGTCCACACCGATCGCAAGGCGCCGATCGTGGCGGTGAACGTCTGGTACCACGTGGGCTCGAAGAACGAGCCGCCCGGAAAGACCGGGTTTGCGCACCTGTTCGAGCACCTGATGTACCAGGGCTCCGAGCACTACGACGACGAATACTTCAAGCCGTTCGAGCAGGTTGGCGCAACCAGCATGAACGGCACGACCAGCTTCGACCGCACCAACTATTTCCAGAACGTGCCGACGACGGCGCTCGACCTTGCACTGTGGATGGAGTCCGACCGCATGGGCCACCTGCTCGGCGTCGTGACGCAGCCGCGGCTCGACGAGCAGCGTGGCGTGGTCAAGAACGAGAAGCGCCAGGGGGAGAATCGTCCGTACGGCCGCGTGGCCGAGACCGTGTATCGCGCGAGCTTCCCGCCCGGGCACCCCTACCGCACATTGCCGATCGGCTCGATGACCGACCTCGACGCCGCGACCCTCGACGACGTGCGCGAGTGGTTCCGCACGTACTACGGCGCCGCCAATGCCGTGCTGGTGCTGGCGGGCGACATCGACCTGCCCACGGCTCGCGCCAAGACCGAGCAATACTTTGGACACATCGCCCCCGGCCCCGCCGTCACCCGGCCCGGCCTGTGGATCGCAGCCCGCACCGACAGTCGCCGCGAGACGATGTACGACCAGGTGGCGCAGCCCCGCTGGCAGCGTTACTGGAACACGCCGCCCGACAACACGCGCGACTCCGAATACCTCGGTCTCGTCGGCGAAATACTGGGCGGCGGCAAGACATCGCGTCTCTACGAGCGCCTGGTGTATCGCGAGCGGCTGGCCGACAGCGCGAGCGCGGGCCAGTCCCCGCTGGAGATCGCGGGGCTCTTCACGCTCTCGGCCGACGTCAAACAGGGCGTTCCCGTCGCGCGCGTCGAGGCCGCGATGCTCGACGAACTGCAGCGCTTCATCGACCACGGGCCAACGCAGGCCGAACTCGCGCGGGCCAGGATCGCGATTCGCGCGGGGTTCGTCCGCGGCCTCGAGCGCATAGGCGGTTTCGGCGGGAAGGCCGACGTGCTCGCCTCGTGCGAGGTGTTTGCAGGCGATCCGGGCTGTTACCGCCAGTCGCTGGCATGGATCGACGCCGCGCAACCCGCCGATCTGCAGCGCGTCGCGCGCCGGTGGCTTTCGCAGGGCGACTACACGCTCGAAGTGTTGCCCCAGCCGCCGCATGCCGCGGCGGCGGCGGACGCCGTCGACCGCAAGCAAGGGCCGCCAGTCACCGCCGAGTTTCCCGATACCGTCTTCCCCGAACTGCAGCGCATGAGGCTCAGCAATGGCATTCCGGTGATCGTTGCGGCACGCCCGGGCGTTCCCGTCGCCCGCATCTCGCTGGTGTTCGACGGCGGTTTCGTCGGCGACCAGGATCGCAAGCCGGGCACCGCGAGCTTCGCGATGTCGCTGCTCGACGAAGGCGCCGGCAAGCTCGACTCGCTCGCGATCGCCGACCGGGCAGAGCGGCTCGGCGCGCAGATTGCCAGCGCGGCGGGCCTCGACACGGCATTCGCGGCCGTGTCGATGATGACCGACCAGGCGGACCCGTCGCTCGCACTGCTGGCAGACGTCGTGCGGCGCCCGACGTTTCCCGCGCATGAAATCGAGCGCGTGCGCAAGGAGTGGATCGCGGGCATCGCGCGAGAAAAAGCGAGCCCGGAGGCGCTTGCGCTGCGCGTGCTGCCGCCGTTGCTCTACGGTACCGGCCATCCGTACGGCATCCCGTTCTCGGGCTCTGGCACGGAGGCTTCCGTGTCCGCATTGACCCGTGACGATCTCGTCGCCTACCAACGGGACTTCCTGCGGCCCGACAACGCGACGATCATCGTGACGGGCGCGGTGACGCCCGAGTCGATCCTGCCGCTGCTCGAACGGCACTTCGGAGACTGGCAGCCACCTGCTGGCGCAAAGCCCGCCCGCGTCGATGTTGCTGCCGCAACCGCGAGCGTCGGGACGCGCGTCTACCTGCTCGACCGTCCTGGTGCGCCGCAGACCTCGATTCTCGCCGGACAGCTGATGCCGTCGAGCCTCGCGCCGGACCGCATCGAACTCAATACGGCCAATGACGTGCTCGGCGGCACGTTCACGTCGCGCATCAACATGAACCTGCGCGAGGACAAGCACTGGTCGTACGGCGCACGTTCGAGCCTGACGGAAGCGCGCGGCCAGCGGCCCTGGCTGCTTTCGGCGCCGGTCCAGACCGACAAGACCGTGGAATCGATCCAGGAGATCCGGCGCGAACTGGCTGATTTCCTCGCAGCGAGACCTGTTACTGCTGACGAAGTCAGCAAGGTTCGCAGCCGTGACGTGCGCGCGCTGTCCGGACAATACGAGACCAACGCGGCCGTGAGCGGTGCCATCGGCGACATCGTGAGATTCAACCGTGCCGACGATTACGTGCGCACTTTGCGGGCACGGCTCGAAGCCCAGACCGATGCCGGCGTCCGGCAAGCAGCGGCGCAGGCATTCCGACCCGGTTCGCTCACGTGGGTGATCGTGGGCGACCTGTCGCGGATCGAGGCGTCCATTCGCCAGCTCGGGCTCGGCAACGTGCAGGTGCTCGACGCGGACGGCAACGTGCTGCGCTGACGGCAGGGCTATGATCCACGGCTGAACCTCGGCCGACGGAGAGTCGAAGCATGGCTGCGCAACGTGCGCTCCTGGACCGCATCGCGCGGGTGGTGCGGCCGCTCGGTATCATCGGTCTGCTCGCGACACCCGGTGTATGCGTCGCCGTCCCATCGCTGGACGCAGCCGCGGCCGGGAGGTTTGCGGACCTCGCGCTGCATTGCGCGCACATGGAGTACCCCAACAAGATTTCGCACACGCTCGGCAGCGACGCCGACGTGCGGCCGCCGCGTGACCTGGCGCCCGCGTTCTTCGGCTGCTACGACTGGCACTCGTCCGTCCACGGACACTGGCTGCTGGCACGGCTCGCCAGGCAGTTTCCGCAGGCTCCGTTTGCGGTAGCTGCGCGCGCGGCACTGGCGCAGAGCCTGACTCCCGCACACATCGCCGGCGAGGTCGCGTACTTCCAGACACCAGGGCGCGCGTCGTTCGAGCGCCCCTACGGGCTCGCCTGGCTGCTGCTGCTGGCGGCAGAACTGCGCACCTGGGACGACCCGCAGGCGCGGGAGTGGTCGCGGACTCTCGCACCGCTCGAAGCGGAAGCCGCGCAACGCCTGCAGACCTGGCTGCCCAAGCTGCGCTATCCGATCCGCGTCGGCGAGCACGGCCAGACCGCCTTCGCCTTCGGACTCGTGCACGACTGGGCCCGCGTCGCCCACGATACCGGGATGCAGTCGCTGATCGAATCGAAGGCGCGCGAGTTCTACGCGGGCGACAGGAACTGCCCGCTGGCCTACGAGCCCTCGGGCGAGGATTTCCTTTCGCCCTGCCTCGCCGAGGCCGACCTCATGCGGCGCATCCTGCCGCCGCGCGAGTACGGCGCCTGGCTGCGCCATTTCCTGCCGGTCATCCCGACGAGCGCGAAGAAGGCGTGGCTCGTACCCGGCGAAGTGACCGACCGCAGCGATCCGAAACTCGCGCACCTCGACGGCCTCAACCTCAGTCGCGGCTGGATGCTGCTCGGGATCGCGTCGGGCTTGCCGCAGGGCGACCGCCGCATCGGCGCATTGAACGCGGCCGCCGAGGCACACGCCGCCGCCGCGCTGCCCGCCGTGACGGGCGAGCACTACGAAGGCGGGCACTGGCTCGGAACGTTCGCTGTCTACCTGACGACAGGCGCCGGGCGGCGGGCGCCCTGATCACTCTGAGACGGCGGTGACGGATGGAACGGACGGAGCGCTTCTACAAGATCCAGAACCTGCTGCGGAGCCGCCACTTCGTCAGCACGCAGGACTTCCTGGCGGAGCTCGGCATCTCGCGCGCGACCTTCAAGCGCGACCTCGAGTACCTGCGCGACCGCATGCACGCGCCGATCGTGTACGACCGCGACCGGGAAGCCTACGGCTTCGATCCCGCCGTCGCGGACAGCGAGCTCTGGCAACTGCCGGGACTCTGGTTCTCGGCGGACGAACTGCAGGCGCTGCTGACGATGGACCGCCTGCTCGGCGACCTGCAGCCGGGCGTGCTCAGTGAACTGATCGCACCGCTGCGCAGGCGGCTGAAGAGCCTCCTCGAATCGGGTGAGCATTCGGCGGAGGACATCGCGCGGCGCATCAGGATCCTGTCGATGGGATCGCGACGCGTGGCGCCCGCGCACTTCCGCACGATCGCCGCCGCAGTGCTCACGCGCAAGCGCCTCAAGTTGCGCCACGAGCGCCGCGAGGACGGCGCAGTAATCGAGCGGGAAGTGTCGCCGCAGCGGCTCGTGCATTACCGCGACAACTGGTACCTCGACGCCTATTGCCACGAACGACAGGCGCTGCGGACGTTCGGACTCGATGCCATCGAGACGGCAGCGGTAATGCCTGACAAGGAAGCGAAGGAGATCGCCGAGGACACGCTCGAACGTCATTACGCGAGCGGCTACGGCATCTTCGCGGGAACGGCAACGCAGGATGCGGTGCTGCAGTTCGGCGCCGGCAGTGCGCGCTGGGTGTCGCGCGAAACCTGGCACCCGGAACAGGTCGGCACGCCGCAGCCCGACGGCACGTACCTGCTGCGGTTTCCGTATTCGCGGGAGCCCGAGCTGGTGATGGACATCCTCAAGTACGGCGCAGACGTGCGGGTACTTGCGCCGGAGTCACTGCGCAAGGCAGTTGCGGAAAGACTGCGTGCCGCCGCGAAGCTCTACGACCAAGTCTCGTAAGTCACGCAGCGAATCAGTGACTTCCGTTCCGGCTATCCCCCAACCCCTGTCCCCTGACCCCTTGCCTACTGCAGCGTGAACCGCTGCGGCTGCACGCCTTCGACCGGCGGCAGGTTCACGCCCTGCGCGACGTACAAATCGACTTCGCGCTCGAAGTGCAGCGGCCCCTCGACCGTCACGCCCTGCTCGATCGTGATGCGGGGATTGCGGGAATCCTTGCCCTTCCACCAGGACGACTTCTGCTCATTCACGTGGATGCCGCCCTTGAGGACCGCGCCCGTGGCGAGACGGATGTCACCGTTGACGGTCTCGATGCCACCGTCCACGTGCGCACCTTCGACCAGCATCGAGCCGTTGACGTTCTCGAGGCCGCCGGCGACCCTGGCGCCTTTGCGCAGCGTGAGGCTGCCGTTGACAGCCTCGATGCCTCGCTGAACCTCGGCCTCGGCACCCACCGTGATCGAGCCGTTGACGGTCTCGGCAGAGCCGACGACGGCCTTGTCCTCGATCTTCAGCGAGCCGTTGACCGTCTCGACGTCCCCGGCGCGGGCGCCGGCGCCGATCGTCACCGAGCCGTTCACGGTGTCGACGTCGCCAGTCTGCTGGCCCGGCTCGACTTTCACGCTGCCGTTGACTTTGCTGATGTTCTCTGCGGCATGGGCGGAGTCGCCGAGGACAACCGCCGCAAAGGCGAAAGCGACCGTAAGAATGCAACGAGTGACGAAGTTCATGGCGTGGCCTCCGGCCGGGACGTTTCCTGTAGCCAGTTCGATGCACCGGGGCGGCCAAAGGTTGCAACGGGCCCGGGCCGCGGCTGCAACCGGGCGTCCGATGCGCTAGGCTCCTGCGTCTCACCCCGCCGATCGACCGGAGCAGCGACCATGAAGACCCGTGCCGCCGTCTGCCATCAAGCCGGCCAGCCCCTCGTCATCGAAACGGTGGACCTCGACGGACCGAAGGCCGGCGAAGTCCTGATCGAGATCAAGGCAACGGGCGTCTGCCACACGGACGAATTCACCCGGTCCGGCGGTGACCCGGAAGGCCTGTTCCCGGTCATCTTCGGGCACGAAGGCGCCGGCGTCGTCGTGGACGTGGGCCCCGGCGTCAAGTCGCTGCGGAAGGGCGACCATGTGATCCCGCTCTACACCCCGGAATGCCGGGAGTGCAAGAGCTGCACCTCGCACAAGACGAACCTGTGCACGGCGATCCGCTCGACCCAGGGCCAGGGCGTGATGCCGGACGGCACCAGCCGCTTTTCGCTCGGCGGCGAGAAGATCCATCACTACATGGGTTGCTCGACGTTCTCCAACTTCACGGTGCTGCCGGAAATCGCGGTCGCCAAGGTCCGCGAAGACGCGCCTTTCGACAAGATCTGCTACATCGGCTGCGGCGTGACCACGGGCATCGGCGCGGTGATCAACACGGCCAGGGTCGAGCCAGGCGCCAACGTCGTGGTCTTCGGGCTTGGCGGCATCGGCCTCAACGTGATCCAGGGCGCGCGGCTGGCCGGCGCCAACAAGATCGTGGGTGTCGACATCAATCCGGCCCGCAAGCGCCTCGCCGAGAAATTCGGCATGACGCACTTCGTCAATCCGAAGGAAGTCCAGGGCGACCTCGTTCCCTACCTCGTCGCGCTGACCGACGGCGGCGCCGACTACAGCTTCGAGTGTGTCGGCAACGTCGACCTGATGCGGCAGGCGCTCGAGTGCTGCCATCGCGGCTGGGGCGTGTCGGTCATCATCGGCGTCGCGGGAGCGGGCCAGGAAATCAGGACGCGGCCCTTCCAGCTGGTCACGGGCCGCACCTGGAAAGGCACGGCGTTCGGCGGCGCTCGCGGCCGCACCGACGTGCCGAAGATCGTCGACTGGTACATGGACGGCAAGATCGCGATCGATCCGCTGATCACGCACACGCTGCCGCTCGCCCGCATCAACGATGCCTTCGACCTGATGCACTCCGGCGAGTCGATTCGTTCAGTCGTTACCTTCTAGGACCGCTGGGTGAAGCTTCTTTCAGAGCACGCGTGCTGGAGCGGCACCCAGCGCTTCTTCCAGCACGACTCGAGCGAGTGCGCCGGGCCGATGCGTCTTGCGGTGTATGAACCGCCACAGGCCAAGGCCGGCCCGGTGCCCGTGCTCTATTACCTCGCGGGCCTGACCTGCACGGAAGAGACGTTCCCGATCAAGGCGGGCGCGCAGCGACTCGCGGCAGAACATGGCCTGATGCTCGTGGCGCCCGACACGAGCCCGCGTGAGCCGCGGCTGCGCGGCGACGATGCCAGCTGGGATTTCGGGCTCGCCGCCGGGTTCTACGTGGATGCGACGCAGGCACCGTGGTCAGCGCACTACCGCATGTACAGCTACGTGACGCGCGAGCTGCCGGCGCTGCTCGCGCGCGAGTTCGAGGCCGCAGACACGAGCCGGCAGTCGATCATGGGCCACTCGATGGGCGGTCACGGCGCCCTGGTCTGCGCCTTGCGCAATCCGGGCCAGTACCGGTCGGTCTCGGCGTTCGCCCCGATCGTCGCGCCCTCACAGGTGCCCTGGGGTCACAAGGCGTTCAGCAACTACCTCGGCGCGAATCGCGGCGACTGGCTGGCCTACGACGCGACGCACCTGGTGCAGCAAGCGCCGCGCATGGACACTATCCTGATCGACCAGGGCCTGGGCGATAAATTCCTGACCGAGCAACTGCGGCCCGAACTGTTCGAGGATGCCTGCCAATGGTCCGGGCAGCCGCTGCAACTGCGGCGTCACGCGGAGTACGACCACGGCTACTATTTCATCCAGACGTTCATGCCGGACCACATCGCCTTCCACGCGGCCTCGCTGCGTCATGCCTGACCAGCAACACGCGATGACCACCCAGTCGCTGGAACACAAGTGATCGACGACGAACCCGCCTGGGTGACGGACGTCCTGCGGTTCTGGTTCGGAGAACTGGCCGCGCTTGACTGGTTCGTGCGCAATGATGCCGTCGACGACCGCATCCGACAGCGCTTCTTGTCCCTGCACGGACACGTCGCCGCGGACGGCGGGGTGCCGCTGACGTCGCCGCCGCGGATGCTGCTCGCCGCAGTGCTGGTACTCGACCAGTTCTCACGCAACCTCTATCGCGACGACCCGCGTGCTTTCGCGGCAGACCCCGCTGCACGCGAACTCGCACGCAGCATCGTCGCACAGGGTTTCGATCGAGAGATGACGCCGCAGGAGCGGCTGTTCGCCTACCTGCCGTTCGAACACAGCGAGAACGCGGACGACCAATCGCTTGCCGTGCGTCTCATCGCTACGCTGGGCGATGAGTACTGGACGCGTTACGCAGTGGACCACCAGACGACGATCGCCCGGTTCGGGCGTTTCCCGTTTCGCAACGCCGCGCTCGGCCGCGTTTCCACGGCCGACGAAGTCGCCTACATGCACGAATCGGCGAAGGGCTGAGTCCGGCCAGCCAGCTGCGGGGGACCGGCCTCAAGCCGGGGCCTTGGCCACGACGGTACCTTCGCGCGTCGTGAGTTCGCGGAACAGCACCGACAACCGTTGCGTCAGCGGTCCGGGCTGGCCGTCGCCGATCTGCCTGCCATCCACTTTCGTGACGGCCGCAAGTTCACCCATCGTGCCGGTGCAGAACATCTCGTCGGCGCAGTACGCCTGGCTCAGCGTCAGGTCGACTTCCTCGTGCGGGAGGTCGTGGGTGCGGCAGAGTTCGAGCACGGTCGCGCGCGTGATCCCCTCCGGGCAGGCCACCAGCCGTGGCGTGCGCAGCAAGCCCTGCTGGACGATGAACACGTGCGTCGCGTTGGTTTCGGCGATGAAGCCGCGCTGGTCGAGCATCAGCGCGTCGTCGGCGCCCGCCACGTTCGCCTCGATCTTGGCGAGGATCGACTGGATCAGGTTGTTGTGGTGGATCTTCGGGTCCAGGCAGTCGGGCGGGAAGCGCCGCACGCTGCTGGTCACCAGGCTGAGCCCCCCCTTCGAATATACGGGCGCCTTGTGCTCGGCGAGCACGATGAGCGTCGGTCCCTGCGTATTGAGCCGGGGATCCATCCCCGAGGTGACCTTCACGCCACGCGTGAGCGTCAGGCGGATGTGCACGCCGTCGAACATCCCGTTGGCCTCGAGCGTGCGACGAATCTCGCGCGTGATCGCCCCGCGCGTCGGGATCTGCGCGAACGCCAGCGTCTTCGCCGAATTCAGCAGGCGGTCGAGGTGCTGCTCGAGCCGGAAGATGCGGCCGCCATACAGCCGCAACCCTTCCCAGACCGCGTCGCCGCCCTGCACGGACGAATCGAAGGGGCTGATGCGCGCCTGGTCACGATGCACCAGTTCGCCGCTGACGTTGACGATCAGGTCGCGATTGCGTTCATCGAACTTCTGCAGCAAGGGATCACCTCAGGCGCGCAGACGGTGCGCGCGCAGCCTCTCGTACAGGGGACGGCACCGCGCGGCGATTTCCGCGACGGCGCGGGGAAGCGGTTGCACCGCAGCGGACTCCGTTGCTTGCGGTGGCGGCGTTTCGAAACCGGTCGATTGCTCGACCCGGTCGTACCAGTGCCTGGCCCAGATACCGTCCGATTCACGCCGCCCGGCGGGCCACCACAGCATCCGATCCGTGAACGGCACGTCGAGCGCATCACAAAGCGCGCGCAGCATCGGCTCGGGGCGTTCGAGCAGGTCGGCGGAATCGAGCACGGCCGGCACCTCGCCCGTGCGCCGGATCACGTGCTCGAAGATCTCGACCTGCTGTGGCAGGCCAGTAGCCAGCAGATCGAAATTCGTGAGCTTCCCGCCGAGCGACGTCAGCATGGCGGACGGGTCGCGGATCAGGAAGGCATGCGTCACCGAGTCGAGCCACTCGCGTCCCATTTGCGGCAGGAGATGGTGCGACATCTGCTTCTGGTAGAAGACCCGGACATTCGGCGGCACCGGGGCCAGCAGCGAGTCGACCACGCGACGCCAATCCGATTCCTGGTGCGCGATGATCTCGTCGCGGCCTGGATGATCGAGGCCGGTGACCTTCAAGTAGTGCGCGTAGAACGGCTCGTCGATCACGATCGTGTCGCCGCGGTTTTCCCACGAGCGCATGAACGCCGTCGACAGATTGCGCGGGCCCGACCACATCGCGAGCCGCAGTACTCCATCCCGGGCTGCAGATTCCGTCCGTTCCATTCCGTCCAGCCTGACGCGCGGCGACGGCCGCGCGCCGGCATCTTAGGGGATCGGCTTGCGGAAGCGATAGACGAACTGGTCGGTCCTGCCACGGATGGCCTCGTCGAACACGAGCCTGGTGTGGTCGTCCTCCGGGTGCGCCAGCACCTTGCTCTCGCCGTCGAAGGCGAACCCGGCGCTCTCGAACTCGGCGCGCACGACGGCAGGATCGATGCGGTGCAGCTCGTCCACCACCTTGGCAGTATCGCCACCCGCCTTCGCCACGTGGTCCTGCACCACGACTACGCCGCCCGGCTTGAGCGCCACCTGCAGCCGCTTGAGCAGCTCGGCCGGGTCGGTGCGGTTCCAGGTGCCATCGGCAGGCCGCCAGTAGGCATCGTGGAAGCTCATGACGAACAGCGCCGCGTCGAGGGAGCCGGGAGGCAATTGCAGTTCATCGACCTCGGCCGTCAGCTGCCGCACATTGCCGAGCCGGCCGTCAGCGTATCGCGTCGCGATGCCCTTCTCCGCGAACTTCGCGTACGGCGGGTTGTTGTAGGCGATCACCTGCCCTTTCGCGCCGACCGTGCGGGCGAGGAGTTCGGTGTAGTAGCCGCTGGCCGAGAACATGTCGGCCACCCGCATGCCGGGCGCGACACCCAGGAAGGCAAGCACTTCAGTCGGCTTGGCGACAGCGTCCCGTTCCAGATCGGCCTTGGGGCGATCGGGGCTGGCAATGGCTGCGGCGACCGCGGCACCACTGGCCACGGCCGCATCCATCGGATCGGCCGCTCGTGCGACCGGCAATGAGAAAGCCGCGCAGAGCAGCAGGACTCGAAGTGCGTTCATGGTCGTGCCCCATCCTTGCCCGTAGTTCGAAGCAAGCGATGCTAGCCCCGGAACGTCGGCGTGTCATGACTCGTGCGGGTGATTGCGTCGACGTGACCTGACGCACGGCCGGGCTTACTTGGCAGGAACAGCGGAGCGCTTTGCTTCGATGACCTTGCGCGCGTCCTTCATCGCGCCGTCCACCGCGTCCTTGACACACCCTTCCTGGCTCGAGCCCTCGGCGGGAATACCGACCTTGATCTGCTCGCAGGTCGCCTTGGCGGTCTCCTTGATACGATTCTCGAGTTGCAACGCCCCGGATTCCGACGTCAGGTCGAGGTCGGCGTAGCTGACACGGCTCTGGATCGTGATTTGCCGGATGGGGACGCCATATTCCGACTGGCCTACCGTGGTTGAGCGGGCGGCCTCGACGGTGACAACCTCCATGGGCTGCGCGATGGCGGATCCGGCCGCGAGTGCCAGGACTCCTGCCAGAGAAACGAAGTTTGTCGTGCGCATCGTGCGGACTCCTTGTCGTGGTTCTTCCTGGCTGCTTGACTCCTGATTACTGTAGGTCGCCGTTGATCCGGACGACAGTCGTACTCTGTGCAGGCCGGGGCGGCCGGTATCAATTTACCCTGACTTGACCTGCGGATATTGCACACGACCAGGGCCGTCCGGGCGGCGCTGACAACCATTGCTCGCTGACGCCCTGGCAACCCCTGTCCCCGCGTCGTCCGAGCGCTTTACCGCGGCACGCCGCGCACGCGTGCGGCCTCGGGATGCTCGGCCTGCAGGCTTACCAGCGTTGCTCCCCTGGGCGAGAACAACGCAGGATGGGGCGACTGCACCCGGTCGACGAAGAATGGCGCCACACCCCCATGTCACGACAGGACGCGATACAGCATCCGCGTCGCAACGACCAGCAGGAAGAGTCCGAAGGCCGCGGACAGCTTGCGCCGATCGAGCGAGTGCGCGAGCTTCGCGCCGAACGGCGCGACCAGCCACGAGACGGGCGCCACCAGCGCAAAGCCGACCAGGCTGACGTAACCGATCGTCAACGGCGGCAGCGCGGCAGCCTCGGCGGGACGAGCGAGCAGGTAACCGGCCGTCGCAGGTAGCGCGATCCACAGGCCAAGCAGCGCTGCGGTGCCCACCGCCTTGTGCACCGGTTCACCGCACAGTGTCATGGTGGGCACGCTCAACGTGCCGCCGCCGATCCCCATCATCGCCGAGATCGCTCCGATGAACGCCGGGATCAGCGCTCCAATGACGCCGCCTGGCAGCGACTGGCGCAGCACGACGCGATCGAGCGGCAGCAGCATCTTGAGCGCGGACAACAGCGCCACCGTACCGAAGACTGCGGCGAGCACATTGCCATTCACGCGTGACGCGGCGAGCGAGCCCGCAAGCGCACCGACGACGATCGGCACGGCCCAGCGTTTGACGACCGCGAAGTCGACGGCATTGCGGCGTGCATGGGCACGCGCGGACGAAACGGCCGTGGGTACGATGGTCGCCATGGACGTGGCGACTGCAACGTGGAGCGAGACCGCGTGATCCACGCCCGCGGCGCCGAGGGCCAGGTCGAGCGCCGGCACCAGCACGATGCCCCCGCCCACGCCGAGCAGCCCCGCAATCAACCCGCCCGTCGCGCCGGCGGCGACCAGCGCTGCAATCACCGGCAGCCAGGTTGCGTACGCTTCCATTGGGCTCGATACATCGTGGAAAACCACAGCGATTCCAGGGACTGCGGGCGTGCGGCACTACCGCGCCAACGGGCCGCGGTATAGTGATGACCCAACTATACATGTCCGCCACGAACGACCGGCAGACGCGGGGACGGGGACACAGCCATGAGCGAAACCAGTGGCGGAGCAGTGCTTGCGCGCATGCTCCAGGCAGAGGGCGTCGAAAAAGTATTCGGCATCATCGACGGCACCTACTTCGGCTTCTACTCGAACCTGCACCAGCTCGGCATCGAGATCATCACGCCGCGGCACGAGACCTGTGCGGCACACATGGCCGGCGCCTACGCGCGGCTCACCGGCAAGCTCGGTGTCTGCATGGCCAGCAACGGGCCCGGCGTGGCAAACCTGCTGCCCGGCCTCGTCGTCGAAAATGCGGAAGGCAATCGCGTGCTCGCGATCACGAGCTGCCGCCGCCCGCAGATCGTCTACCCGGACCGCGGCGGCGCCTACCAGGCGTTCGACCAGGTCGGAGCGATCAAGCACTTCGCGAAGTGGAGCAACGCTGTCGTCTCTTTCGACCGCGTCGCCGAACTCGGCCGCACCGCGCTGCGCAACTGCTGGGAAGGGCGACCGGGCGTCGTGCACCTCGACGTGCCCGAAACGATCATGAACGGCAAGGTGAAGGCGGAAGTCGCCATCTGGCAGCCGCAGCAGTTCAGGAGCACGCACGCGATCGTGCCTGCGCCCGACCAGGTGGTGCAGGCTGCCGACCTGCTGGCCGCGGCAGATCTGCCGATCATCCATGCCGGCAGCGGCGTGATCCACGCGGCAGCCTATGACGAATTGCGCCGCGTGGCCGAAGCGCTGCACGCGCCCGTGACGACCAGCTGGGCCGGCCGCGGCGTGCTGCCCGAGACGAATGAGCTCGCCATGCCGATGGCGCTGATCAAGCTCAACAACCAGGTCCGCAACGATGCCGACGTCGTGTTGTGCGTTGGCTCGCGCCTGGGCGAAACCGACTGGTGGGGCAAGGCCCCGAACTGGCGGCACCCGTCCGAGCAGAAGATGATCCAGGTGGACATCGACGGTCACATCCTCGGCGCCAACAAGCCCGCGACGCTGGCCGTGCTGGCCGACGCAAGGTTGTTCCTTGCGGCCCTGGCGGCCGAACTCGAAACCCGCAAGTCGCGCATGAATCTCGATGCGCGTCGCCGCCAGGTTGCCAGGTACCGCGACGTCATCCGTGGCGAGCGCGCGAAGCTCGACGAAAAGCTGCAGGACATGGCCGTGCCCATGAATCCGGCGCACGTCGCGCACGTCTGCCAGCAGGTGTTCCCGGAAGGCACCACGCTGGTCGCCGACGGTGGCAACACGGCGGTATGGGCGATGTTCTTCCACGAGATGCGGGTGCCGAACACGCTGCTCTCGACGTTCAAGTTCGGCATGCTCGGCGCCGGCGTGGCGCAGGCCACGGGCGCGGCCGTGGCACGGCCGGGCAAGCCGGTCTGCTGCATCATCGGCGACGGCGCGATGGGGTTCCACCCGCAGGAGATCGAGACCGCGGTGCGCAATGGCCTGCAGGTGATCTTCCTCGTGCTCTGCGACAAGCAGTGGGGCATGGTGAAGATGAACCAGCAGTTCGCGCTCAAGCCGATCAAGACACTGATCAGGAAGTCGCTCGGGCCTGACGAGACGATCAAGGCCGACCTCGGCGAGATCTGCTTCGACAAGCTGGCCGAGTCGATGGGGGCGCACGGCGAACGCGTGGCGGATCCGCGTGAACTGAAGCCTGCGCTCGAGCGCGCACTGGCGACGGGCGGCCCGGCCGTGATCCACGTCGACGTCGACCCGGTCAAGCACATGTGGGCGCCGGGACTCATGTATTTCAAGGACATGCACCTCGAGCCCAGGGGCAAATGAACGAACTCGACGCGGTCCGGCTGAATTTCAGCCCGGAATCGCTGGTCGCGCTCGACGTGATCCTGGCGTTCGTGCTGTTCGGCGTCGCGCTCGACATGCGCGTGGCGGACTTCAAGGGCATCGTGACCTCGCCGCGCGGCACGCTGATCGGCCTGTTCGCGCACTCGGTGCTGCTGCCCGCCGTCGCATTCGCGCTCACGATGATCCTGAAGCCCGCGCCGAGCATCGCGCTCGGCATGATCCTCGTGGCGTCGTGCCCGAGTGGCAACATCTCGAATTTCCTGGTCAACTACGGTCACGGCAACACCGCGCTGTCCGTCACGATCGCCGCGTTCTCGATGCTCGGGTCGATCGTGTTCACGCCGTTCAATCTCTCGTTCTGGGGCGAGCTGAACCCGTACACGCGGCCGATCCTGCACGCCGTGACGTTGAGCCCGTGGGAGGTCTTCGGCACGATCGTCGTGCTGCTCGCCATCCCGACGGCGCTGGGCATGTTCACCGCGCATCACTGGCCCGCCTTCGCACGGCGCATCCGCGGCTCGTTCCGCGCGCTGTCGCTCGGGTTCTTCGCGCTGTTCGTGGTCGGCGCGCTGGTCGTGAACTGGGATTTCTTCCTCAAGTACGTCGAGCGCGTGGTGCTGTTCGTCTTCCTGCTGAATGCGTTCGCCCTGCTCACCGGTTACCTGACAGCGAAGGCGGCACGACTGCCCGAGGCCGACCGGCGCGCGGTCGCGCTCGAGGTCGGTATACAGAACTCGGGATTCGGCCTGGTGCTCGTGTTCAACTTCTTCGGCGGCCTGGGTGGCATGGCGATCGTGGCAGCGTGGTGGGGCATCTGGCACATCGTCGTGGGCACCTCGCTCGCCGCCTGGTGGCGCCGGCACCCGCCAACGCCGCTGCCTGCCGGGACCGCCGCATGAGCAGCCGGCGCATTCTCGTCACGGGCGGTGCGGGTTACCTCGGCAGGACGCTGCTGAAGGCGCTCGCATCGCACCTGCAGTCCGGTGAGCTGGACGTCCTCGTCGCCAGCGACGTGCGCGAAACGCCCGCGCAGTCGCGGCTGCCGGGCATCGAGTACGTCATGCACGACGTGCGATCGCCCGGCCTCGCATCGCTGCTCACCTCCCATTCCATCGAGTCCGTCGTGCACCTGGCGGCGATCGTCACGCCTGGCGCCAGGTCCAGCCGCGAGCTCGAGTACGCCGTCGACGTGCTCGGCACGCGGAACGTGCTCGAGGCGTGCGTGGCCGCAGGCGTTCGACAGATCATCGTCACCTCGAGCGGCGCAGCCTATGGCTACCACGCCGACAACCCTGAGTGGCTCAACGAAGACGACCCGGTTCGGGGCAACGACGCCTTCGCGTACTCGCACCACAAGCGGCTCGTGGAGGAAATGCTGTCCGTGTACCGGCGCGAACACCCGGGACTCCGCCAGGTCGTCTTCCGCGTAGGGACGATCCTCGGCGAGACCACGCGCAACCAGATCACGGCAATGTTCGACAAGCCCCGCATCATTGCGCTGCGCGGCGCGCGCAGCCCGTTCGTCTTCGTCTGGGACGAGGACGTGGTCGGCGCAATCGAACATGCGCTCCGCACCGACGCCGCCGGTATCTACAACGTTGCGGGCGACGGGGCCCTCGGCATCCAGGAGATCGCCGACCGCCTCGGCAAGAAATGCCTGACATTGCCGCCGTCCCTGCTGCGCGCAGCGCTCGCGACGCTGCACCCGCTTGGACTCAGCCGTTACGGCCCCGAACAGGTCGACTTCCTGCGCTATCGGCCCGTGCTCGACAACCGCCGACTGAAGGAAGAACTGGGCTACGTGCCGCGCAAGACGTCGAGGGAAGTCTTCGACTTCTACTGCCGTACCCACGGACTCGGCGGAGACCCGGGCTGATGCGTCGCTCGTTCGACGGCGCAACCGTGGTGGTGAGCGGAGCCGGTGGCGGGCTTGGCCGCGCGCTCGCGTTGCGCTTCGCCCGCGGCGGCGCACGCATCGTCGCGCTGGACCGCGACACCGGCGCGGTCGAAGCAGTGACGAGCGAACTGGCGCAGGCCGGGTTCGAGGCGCTCGCTCTCGCCTGCGACGTCACCGACGCCAATGCGTGCCAGGCCGCCATCGGGGCTGCGGTCGAGCGCTTTGGCCGCATCGACGTACTGGTCAATAACGCGGGGATTTCCCACCGCAGCGCCTTCGCGGCAACGGAGACTGCCGTCCTGCGTCGCGTCGTCGAAGTGAACCTGTTCGGCGCGATCAATCTCACGCGCCCTGCCTTGCCGGCGCTGCAACAAGCGCGCGGCCTGATCGTAGCGGTCTCGAGCGTGGCCGGTTTCACGCCGTTGATCGCACGAACGGGGTATGCGGCGAGCAAGCATGCGCTGCACGGATTCTTCGAGAGCCTGCGCACGGAACTCGCACCCGACGGCATCGACGTGATGATGGTGTGCCCGTCGTTCATCGCGACCGGCATCGACAGGAACGCGCTCGGGCCGGACGGCGGTGCGGCAACGCATGCGCAGGTCGTCGTCGGACGACGACTGCGGCCCGATGACGTCGCGGACCGCGTGTTTCGCGGCGCCGAACGCAACCGCCGCCTGCTGCTGATCGGCCGCACGGCGCGCACCGCATGGTGGGTGAGCCGGCTGGCGCCCTCGCTCTACGAGCGCATCATGGCGCGGAAGCTGCAAGGCGAGATGACTCCTTGATTTTCCGCACCTGCCTGCGCCCAGGCCGTCGCGAAGGCGCTATCCTTGCTCGTCGGCCATTGGCCGGGCATCCAGTCCGCAGGCAACACGGGAACGCGACATCATGAAGATCCAGGTCAAGCATTCGCTCAAGACGGACGTCGGTTCGGCCTTCAAGCTCTGCACCGAGCAAAAGAGCCAGGAGGCGATCTACGGCAAGCTCCCCGGGACCGACGTCAGGATCAAGCGCGAGGGGCGTGCTCCGAACGTGCAACTGAAGATCGCACGCAAGATGCCGGCCAACCCACCGGCGGCCCTCAAGCGCATCGTGCCTGCGACGAACGACGTCTCGCACACCGAGCACTGGGCGGCGGACGGCGACGGCTATGCAGCCGACATCGTCGTGGACATCAAGGGCGTTCCGGTGAAGATCGTGGGCACCAAGGCCCTGCGGCCCGAAAAGGGCGGCAGCTCGGTGCAGTGGGACTTCAACATCAGCAGCGGCATCCCGCTGCTCGGCGGCCTGATCGCCTCGTTCGCGGGCGACGAACTCGAGAAGAACCTCGAGGACGAGTTCAAGGTGCTCAAGGCGTCGGTCTAGCCCGGCAGCGGCAGGATTGCTGCAGCGCAGCTAGCTAGAAACGAAATGTAGCTTTGCGCGGCGCGCGCTACGCTAGCGGCATGCCACGCATGTCGCCGATGGACCGGGCGTTCTTCCTGCTCGAAACCGAGCAGAGGCCGATGAATGTCGGCGTGCTCGTGGTATTGAAAGGCCGCAGGACGGCGCGGGGGCGCCCTGGAGACGATCTCGTCCGCAGGATGTTGCGCTGCCCTGTCGGCCCTCCGTTCAACCAGCGCCTGGCCGAGAACGTCCTGGCCGGTTGGCCGGTCCTCGTGGAAGACGCGAGTATCGACCCCGCCGAGCAGGTGTTCCGCCACGACCTGCCAGACGGCAGCGAGGTCCAGGCCCTGTTCGATCGGATCTGCACGCTGCACGCGAAGCGTCTCGATCGCTGCCGCCCGCTGTGGGAAATGCACGTCTTCGACGGGCTCGCCGGTGGCCGTATCGGTCTTTACTTCAAGACGCACCATGGACTGATCGACGGCATCGGCTTCATCAACGTGATCCTGAAGATCGTGACCCGGTCGCCCTCGAGCCGGCATCCGCAGGCCTTCTGGCGTGGCCTGTCGCAGGCCGCACACCCGGAACCCGGGACCGGGGCGGGCGCCGGTGCTGTCGGGTTGCTGCAGGCCGGACTCCACGCGGGCCGCACCGCAGGCGACCTGGTCAAATTGATGTGGCACCTCGGCCGCCGCGACCTCGGGATCGGCTCCGGGCTGGCCACCCCATTCGTGGCGACACCCGACGTGCTCAAGGCGCCTCCTTCGCCGAACCGTGTCCTGGCACACTGCTCGCTGCCGCTCGAGCGAGTCCGTGCCGTCGCGAAGCGCGGCAACGCGAAGGTCAACGACGTGCTGCTGGCGGTACTGGACATCGCTTTGAACCACTACCTCGAGGAGCGCGGCCAACACGCCTCGCGGCCGCTGGTCGCCGACATGCCCGTGGCGCTGCACGAAGGCGCCGGCACCGGCAACCGCATCACGATCCTGCAGGTGCCGATGGGCCGCCCCGGCGGCACACCCGCCGAACGTCTCGCGGACATCGTGACCGAGACGCGGCTCGTAAAGGAGGAGGTCAGGTCCATCGGTGCGGACGCGCTGTTCATGTACTCGATCTTCGAGCACGCCGTCGCCAGCACGATCGAATCGCTGAACCTCGGCGAGCTGCCGATGCTGGCCAACGCCGTGATCTCGAACCCCGCCGGTCTCGAGGGCAAGGTCTATTTCAACGGCTTGCCCGTGGAGCTCGCGCTGCCGGTGTCCGTCGTCGCGCATCACCAGGTGCTCAACATCACGATCAGCAACTACGACGACGAGCTGCACGTGACGTTCATCGCACTGCGGGAGGCGGTACCCGACGTGCAGCGACTGGCCGACGCCACCATGCGTGCGCTGGTCGAACTGCAGCGCTCGCTCAGGCAGCGTCCGGCGTCCGCTGGCAAGAAGAAGGCCCAGGGGGTTGGCAAGCGTGCCGCCACGAAGGCTCGCCAGGGCCCGGCAAAGCCAGGAAAAGCTGCGACCGGGCCAGGCACCCTGCATTAGTCTTCGTCCCCTCTTCCAACGCGACCGCGGTCGGTGTGACTATTCGCGGGTCGAATTCCAGCAGCCGGACGGACACCGCCTGACGGTGCCCTGATCCGGGTTTCAAGCAGACGACGAAGCGCAGGGGAACGGACTATGCATGGGCTGATGATGGACTCGCCGCTGCTGATCACCGAGATCATGCGGTTTGCCGACCGCAACTACGCCGACCGCGAAATCGTTTCGGTCACCTTCGACAATCCGCGGCACCGCACGACCTGGAGCGAGGTGTTCCGCCGCGCACGCAGGCTCGCCAACGCGCTCAAGGCGGCGGGCGTCAAGCCCGGCGATCGCATCGCCACGATCGCCTGGAACGACTATCGCCACCTCGAGCTCTACTACGCCGTCTCGTGCATGGGCGCGGTGGTGCACACGCTGAACCCGAGGCTGTTCCCCGAGCAACTGGAGTACATCGCCAACCACGCGGAGGACAAGCTGATCTTCATCGACCCGACGCTGCTGCCGGTGCTCGCGCCGCTCGCCGGCAAGCTGCCGACAGTCGAGAAGGTCGTCGTCATGACGGACGCCGCGGCGATGCCGGCGGCAGCCGGCACGTTGACGGACTACGAATCCTTCATCGCGGGTCAGCCGGATACCTTCGACTGGCCCGAACTCGACGAACGGACCGCGAGTTCGCTCTGCTACACCTCCGGCACTACCGGCCATCCAAAGGGGGTGCTCTACAGCCACCGCTCGACGGTGCTGCACGCGTACGGCGGCTCGCTGGTTGATTCGATGGGCCTGTCGAGCGGCGACACCGTGCTCGCGGTCGTGCCGATGTTCCACGCCAACGCCTGGGGCCTGCCGTACAACGTGCCGATGACCGGGGCCAGGCTCGTCCTTCCTGGCCCGAAGATGGGCGACGCCGCGACACTGACACAACTGCTGAACGGCGAAGGGGTGACTCTGGCGGCGGCGGTGCCGACGGTCTGGACGATGCTGCTGCACCATCTCGACCAGACCGGCACGAAGCTGCAGACACTCAAGCGCACGATAATCGGCGGCTCGGCCGTGCCGCTGCAGATGATCAAGGATTTCCGCGACAAGCACGGAGTCACGGTCGTGCAGGGCTGGGGGATGACGGAAATGAGCCCCCTCGGCACCGTGAGCACGCTGCGCCCTGAGCAGGAAGCGCTGCCCCCGGAGGAGCAGGCGCTGCTGCGCGCAAAGGCCGGCCACGGCATCTTCGGCGTGTCGATGAAGATCGTCGACGACGCAGGCAGGGAACTGCCCTGGGACGGCGCCAGCTCCGGCGAGCTGAAAGTGCGCGGCCCGTGGGTCTGCAGCGGTTACTTCCGGATCGAGGATTCACCGGCGCACTCGGAACCTGGCTGGTTCGCGACCGGCGACGTCGCGATGATCCACCCCAACGGCTTCCTGCAGATTACCGACCGCGCCAAAGACGTGATCAAGTCGGGCGGCGAATGGATCAGTTCGGTGGACCTGGAGAATTGCGCGTGCGGGCACGCCGAGGTGCTGATGGCTGCCGCGATCGGCGTGCGCCACCCGAAATGGGACGAGCGGCCGATCCTGCTGGTGGTGCCGCGGCCCGGCTGCACGCCCGCGCCGGAATCGATCATCGCGCACCTCGCCCTGCACTTCGCCAAGTGGCAGTTGCCGGACGCGGTCGTATTCGTCGAGGCGCTGCCGATGACGGCGACGGGCAAGATCAACAAGCGGTCGTTGCGCGAATCGTATGGCCAGACGCTGATGAACGCGCAGGTGTAAACCGTCGGACCGCACGATCCGGCTCGGTCTTTCAGCAAGTCACTGCACCCGGCAGGCGCCGGGTTCTGGTTCGATCCGGGAGACCGTCGCGAGCCATGGACGGCGAGCGCGAGCCCCCACGGATGGGTTCATGGCGTGTCTCCCGGATCGAACCAGAAACCGGTGGCTGCGCCCCCGCTGCAGCTCGCTTGCCTCGATCCGATCAAGCCGGATCGTGCGGTCCGTCCGGTGGTCTTACGCCTGCATGCGTCGCAGCAGCGTCTCGGCCTCGCCCAGCGACATGTTCTTCGGCACCGGGTAATCGCGCGCAGCCTCGACCATTGCGGCGCGCGCCACCGTCGGCACGTCGGCCAGCTTGAGCGCAGCCATTTTCTCGGGGATGCCGACGGCGCGGTTGAGTTCACGCACGCGATCGATGAAGCGCTGCGCGAGGACGTCCACTGCGTCGCCCGCATTGCCGGCGCCGATCACCACGGCGAGCTTCGCCAGGCGCTCGCGCGCGAGCGGCGCGTCCTTGATGAAGTCCAGGACGTACGGCAGCGTGATCGCGTTGGCCAGTCCGTGGGGCACGCCATACATGCCGCCCAGCTTGTGCGAGAACGCGTGCACGTAGCCTACGTACGCCTTGGTGAACGCGAGACCGGCGTAGAACGACGCGAGCGCCATCGCCTCGCGCGCTTCCATGTCGTTGCCGTCGTCGTATGCGCGCTGCAGGTTGCCGAAGATCATGCGCACGGCTGCGACGCAGTGCTGCTCGGTGTCCGCATGCGGCCAGCGGTTGGTGTACGCCTCGACCGCATGCGTGAGCGCGTCCATGCCCGTCGCAGCGGTGATCGGTTGCGGCATGCCCCGCATCAGCGCTGGGTCAAGCGCCGCGGCCATCGGCACCAGCTTCGGGTCGATCACGGCAGACTTCACGTGCAGGACCGGATCGGTCACTACCGCAGCTACCGTCACTTCGGAGCCCGTGCCCGCGGTGGTCGGGGTCGCGAACAACGGCAGCATCGGCTTGCCGACCTTGAGCATGCCGATGAGCTTCGTCGGCGACTTGCCCGAGACAGCCATCGCGCCGATGACCTTGGCCGCGTCGATCGCGGAACCGCCGCCAACGGCGAGAATCGCGTCGCTGCGATGCGCACGGACGGCTTCGTAACCGGCCTGCAGCACGGGGTAAGTCGGATCCGGCGTGATGCCGTCGTGCACCGCGACGTCGATGCCTTGCGCCAGCAGCGCCTGTCGCAGCGGCTCGACCAGCCCTAGCTTCACGAGCACGGCATCGGTGACGATCAGCACGCGCCGGTAGCCAAACTGGCCGATGCTCGCGCAGAGCCGCCGCGACGCGCCTGCACCGACGAACAGCGTCGGCCGCGGAATCGCGACAGCGCGCGACACGGGCCAGTTGAACGGCTTGAGCAGTCGATACCCGAACAGGCGCAATGCAAAGAGCGACGACATGGCTGCCTCAATCCCCTGAATTGATGCACTGCATCATGGGGCGCAGAAAGCCGCCTGCCAAGTAGGGATGGTCCGGATGCGGAGCCTGGGGGGTTCAGCCCGGCAAGGCCCCTGCTGCCTGCAGCGCCTGCTGGTACTGCTCTGCGCGTCGCTCGGCGAAGAAGTCGATCGTCAGCCCCAGCGCCGCGAGCAGCAGCAGGCCCACCGCGAATCCGTGCTGCGACGGTTTGCCCATCACGAACACGAAGAACAGCGCGAGCAGGGCCGCCACGGCGTAGCCGATCCGGTACTGCGCGAAGCTGTTGACCACTTGGTGGATGCGGGGCCCTTCCTCGGCGGCGAACTGCGGCGGATTCGTGCGCTGCTGTTCGATCAGCTGCCGCGACTGCGCATCGCTGCGAAAGTACACGGTGCCGCCGACGCCGAGACCCAGTCCGGCCATGATCAGCAGCGCCATCGCGAGCCCCCGCGCGAACGGCTCGCGCGCCACGAACCAGAGCACGAGCGCCGCCACGAGACTCGCGGCTCCCGCAACGAGAATCCAGGAAGCCTCGGTCTTCTCACCCGCAAAGTACCACCGCACGATCTGCTCGCAATCCATGGCGGCTCTCCTGATCAGGGGATCGCATGCGGCGCGATGCGCCCGGACCACGGCACGGCCTGCTCGACCTGGGCCGCGAGCCGGAACAGCGTCGCCTCGTCGCCGATGCGCGCGGTGAACAGCATTCCCATCGGCAGGCCGTCGTCGGTCCAGTGCAGCGGCAGCGACATCGAGGGCTGGCCCGTGACGTTCGCGATCATCGTGTACGGCGACGATTCGAACACCGGCTCGAAGGCTTCGATGATCTTGTCGCGCTGGCTCAGCAGCGCAGCCCCGGGTAATGACGTCAGCAGCTTCATTCCCTGGCGCTGCATCGTGGTCAGCGTGTGCGCACCGATCGGCAACGGCGGGACACCCACCGTGGGTGTGAGCAACACGTCGAAATCCGCCGACCAGGCCAGCCACTGGCGCGAAAATGCCTGCATGGTCCAGAGCGCAGCCGCGATTTCGCCGCCCGACTGCGCTTCGCCCATCTTCGCCAGCACCCACGTGGCAAGTTCGACGTCGTCGCTGCGAGCCTCGCGCCCCACGAGGACGGGTGCCAACCGCAGCGTGCCCGCCACGTCCGCAGCGATCAGCGCCGCGTAGCTCGCGACGAATGTCGCAGGCGGCAGCGGCAGGGTGACCTCGACGAGGTCGTGGCCCAGCGCTGCAAGCGCACGCGTCGTGACTTCGAGCGCCTTGCGATTTTCCGGATGCAGCGTCTTGCCGAGGCCGGGATCGAACGAGAACGCGATGCGCAGCCGGCCAGGCTCCTGTCGCGTCTCATCCAGGTACGGGCGCACGGGCGCGGGCAGCTTCATGAGTTGCTGCGGGTAATCGCCACACGTGGCGTCGAGCAACGCAGCGCTGTCGCGAACCGTGCGCGAAACGGCGTGCTCGCCGATGAATCCCCACCAGACGTCGGGCGCATTGGGTCCCGTCGGATTGCGGCCGCGACTCGGTTTCAGGCCGACCAGTCCGCAATTGGAAGCCGGCGTGCGGATCGAACCACCGCCGTCGTTCGCATTCGCAGCGGGCACGATCCGCGCAGCGACCGCCGCCGCGGATCCTCCGCTCGAGCCGCTGGATGTACGCTCCAGGTTCCAGGGATTGCGGGTCGGCCCGAACAACTCGGGCTCGGTGACGTTCGAGACCCCGAGTTCGGGCGTGTTGGTCTTGCCAAAGATCACCAGCCCGGCTGCGCGATACCGACGCGTCAGTTCCTCGTCCATCGCGGGCACGTAATCCTGGAACAACCGCGAGCCGAACCGCATGGGCTCGCCCGCGTACGCCGTCATGAGGTCCTTGAGCAGGAAAGGAACGCCACGGAACGGACCTTCCGGCACGCCGGCGGCGATGGTTTCGCGCGCACGTCCTTCCATCAGGTGAACGACCGCGTTGATCTGCGGGTTCACCGCCGCGGTGCGGGTCAGAGCCTCGTCGAGCAGTTCCGTCGGGCTCACCTGTCCCGTGCGCACGAGTTCGGCCAGACCCAGGGCGTCATAGCGACCGTATTCGGTGAATGCCACGTCCAGCCCCCCTTTCAGCGAGGCTCGAATGATGGTCTTTTCGGCCCGCACTTGCCATCGGGTCGCGTCCCGCGGAGACTCGATCTCCCCTAGAACCTTTGTTCCACGGCAGTCATGAAGCCCATGCACCGCTTGCCTAGCTACACGCATCTTTTCGCCGTCCTTGCTGCGGTCGCGCTGCCATTCGCAGCGGCGCAGCCTCGGCCGGTCACCGCCGAACGTATCATCGCGGCAGACCAGGAACCCCAGAACTGGCTTGCGCACGGCCGCACGTACGGCGAGCAGCGCTACAGCCCGCTCAAGCAGGTCAACGACGGCAACGTCGGCAACCTCGGGCTCGCGTGGTCGTACGCGACGCACTCGACGCGCGGCCTGCAGGCCACGCCGATCATCGTCGACGGCCGCATGTACGCCACCGGCGTCTGGAGTGTCGTTTACGCGCTCGACGCGAAGACCGGCAAGGAACTGTGGACCTACGATCCGCAGGTACCGCGCGAGTGGGGCCGGTATGCCTGCTGCGACGCAGTCAATCGCGGCGTGGCGCTGTGGGGCGACGCGCTCTACTTCGCGACGCTCGACGGCCGGCTGCTTTCGCTGGATGCACGCACGGGCAGGAAGCGCTGGGAGATCAACACGATTGACCGCACCAAGCCCTACACCATCACCGGCGCGCCGCGCGTGATCAAAGGCAAGGTGCTGATCGGCAATGGCGGCGGCGAATACGGCGTGCGCGGCTATTTCTCCGCCTACGATGCGGACACCGGCAAGCTGGCGTGGCGCTTCTACACGGTACCGGGCAATCCGAAGGACGGCTTCGAGAGCCCCGAGATGGCAGCGGCCGCGAAGACGTGGACCGGCGAGTGGTGGGCCGGGGGCGGCGGCGGCACCGTATGGGACTCGATGGCCTACGACCCCGACCTCGACACGCTCTACGTCGGCACCGGCAATGGCTCGCCGTGGGCGCGCTCGATCCGCTCGCCAGGCGGCGGCGACAACCTGTACCTGTCGTCGATCCTCGCGCTCAATCCAGACACCGGACGCCTGAAGTGGCATTACCAGGTCACGCCGGGCGACAACTGGGACTACACGGCGACGCAACACATCATCCTTGCGGACCTCGTCATCGACGGCAAGCCGCGCAAAGTGCTGATGCAGGCGCCGAAGAACGGCTTCTTCTACGTCATCGACCGCGTCACGGGCGAGTTGCTGTCGGCAGACAAGTACATCCCGGCGACGTGGGCCAGCCACGTCGACATGAAGACGGGGCGCCCGGTCGAGACGCCCGAGGGCGACTGGAGCAAGGAAACCAAGATCATCGTGCCCGCGGCCTTCGGCGGCCACAACTGGCACCCGATGGCGTTCAACCCGCAGACGGGGCTCGTCTACATCCCGGCGATGCAGCCCGCGGGCATCTATCCGCCGTCGACCGAGTTTCTGCAGACGGGCAAGTACACGCGCCACGACATGTTCTGGAACCCTGGCGTCGACTGGAACAACTACACGAACACGGTCTACGCCATCCTGGCGCAGACGGGCGGCAACCTGCCGCAGGATCGCGGTTACCTGAAGGCGTGGGATCCGGTCGCGAAGAAGACCCGTTGGGAGATCGAGTACCCGGCGTTCTGGAACGGCGGCCTGCTGACGACCGCAGGCAACCTGCTGTTCCAGGGCACGGGCGACGGCCGCTTCGTCGCCTACTCGGCCGACCTGGGCAAGACACTGTGGTCCGTGCCGACGATGGTCGGCATCGTCGCACCGCCGGTCACGTACTCCGTGGACGGCGAGCAGTACGTTGCCGTACTGGCTGGCTATGGCGGCGCGGGCGCCGTCACCGGTGGCGATCCGCGCACGATGGCGTCGGGCAAGTACCTGAACGAAGGCCATATCCTCGCGTTCAAGCTGGGCGGCAAAGCCCCGCTGCCGAAGATCACCGAACGCAACCTCGACATCCCCGAGCCGCCGGCGAGCACGGCGACGGCCGCGCAGGTTGAAAACGGCAAGTTCAAGTACGCCGCCAATTGCATGGTGTGCCACGGTGCGCTGGTCGTGTCCGGTGGAGTGGTGCCGGACTTGCGCCGGCTCACCGCCGAGAAGCACTCTATTTTCAAGCAGATCGTTTACGACGGCGTGATCCACTCGGCTGGCATGCCGCGGATGGGTGACCTCGTGAGCGAGCAGGACGTCGCCGACATCCAGGCGTACGTCATCGAACGCTCGCAGCAGGATCGAGCCGCGGCTGCGGCAGCGGCGGCAAAGAAGTAGGCACTGTCACCCATTCGTGTTGGTGACCTTGCCGATGCCGTCCCGCGTGGACGGTCGGTGAGGGCGTTCGTTCCGGGTCTGCTCCGGGCGAGCGGAAAGGCAGACACGCTCGCCCGGAGCAGACCCGGAACGAACGCCTGATCGACCGCGCCCTGAGCGAATTCTCGTCAAAGCCCGAGAATTCGCACGGCGCATGCAACGTCAACGCGGTCGCATCGCATGACCGTCTGCCGATGATTCGCAATCGGCAGTTTCCATGACTCAGTTACCGAATGGTGTTCATGGAGCTCGTTCTGATGCTCGCCGGACGCCCAAAGCGGACCTTGTAGGCGTAAGAACGACCCGAAGCAGAAGTTCGTCGCGCCACAAAGCGGACGCTTCACGCCGTTGTCGAGCCGAGTGCCGCTCGCGCGTCAGCGCGAACAACTTGCTAGCGGTCCTGGACACGCGGCCGCCAATAGCCGGGCTCGCGACTTCCGTGAGCGACGGCGACAATGTAAACGACATCCGATGCGACCGCGTACACGACAGAGAACGGGAACCTGCGAAGCACGAAGTGGCGCAACTCGTCGTCCAGCCGCGAACCCAGCTCCGGGCGATCGAGCAGCAGCAGGATTACGCGTTCGACTTCATCGGCGAAGCGAAATCCGAGCTCCGATACTTCCGATTCGTACCGCGAAGCGGCCTCATACAACTCCTGCTCCGCCTCGGGATGAAACTCGTACTTCATTCGCCCAGGCGTTTGCGTAGCCGATCAAACACCAATGGTCCAGGCACACCCTTGACCTTCCCTTCGACCAGCTCGCGATACCTGCGCTGCGATGTCTCAAGCCACGCGCGTTCGACATCGGCGTCGGCGGGTGCGTCGAGGTCGGCGATGAGCGAACGCATGAGCTCGGCTCGTTCGTCGGAGCTGAGCCCGCGAATTTCGCGCTCGATGTCTTTCACTGCCTTCGCCATGTTGTCCACCGTCTCTTGATTCCCGGAGTCTAACCCCGCCGGCTCCTTCACCGCCAACCACCATCAGGCCGTACCAATTCGCCGCCGACCGCTTCACAATCGAGTACCAGGCCAGCGGTGCATCCGCGCCCGCTAGCGGACGCAGAACGTGCAGTGCCGACCAGACGCAGACCTAGGGCTGGCACCTCAAGGCAATCGAACTGACGCGACCCTTGTGCACAACAACGTCGAGCCAGCAGGTCTCCTCGACAGATCGATATTGATTGCTGCCTTCGGATACCGGCCCGTTGCCGACGGATGCGCCGAGCGTCGACTGCACGGCGGAAATGGTCGCGCCGGGGCAAACGCCAGTATCCGTACAAGCCTTCGGACTCTCGCTCCGAATCTCCGCGACCTGCTGGCCGCGATCCCAGAAGAATACGGTCAGCTGTTCACCGTAGTGCCACTCGGGATCGAGTGCGTCCCCTGTATGACGGACGTCGGTCGGTTCGCCGAGCGCTTTCTTGACGTCCACGCTGGACGCGCCAATTGCGACGCCCCCTATAGTCTTAGTCGCTCTCGGCTCAGACGCGCTCGCGTCAACGGCAAGCCCGGTGACGACGATGGCTAACTGGATCGCAATTACCGTTCGAAGCGTCTGCATTCGTCCAGCCTACCGAATTGCTCGACTGACTGCTCCTGGCCGAGGCCGTGTGATAACTCACCAAGAGTTGCGCAGTCCAGTCGAGTTTCCGATCTGGCAGCTTCCTGCCAGACGACGGGCCGCAGGTTGATCAGGCGCGCAGCGCCTCGATCATCGCTCCGGTT